>Ga0209596_1003331_pt1 | contig 12679 bp, 10 predicted proteins | sample M_130807_MF_Meta_FD_187314 | JGI IMG/M metagenome (GOLD analysis project Ga0209596, IMG submission 187314) | Freshwater microbial communities from Lake Montjoie, Canada to study carbon cycling - M_130807_MF_MetaG (SPAdes) (version 2) | ecosystem: Environmental > Aquatic > Freshwater > Lake... | reverse complement strand
GCCGAGCTGTCCGTAAGATGCATCCAGTGTGCCGGCGAGTAGGTGGCTAGTTCTGTTGGTATGTAAGATATGGCTACAACGCCCGAATCGGCAATAGCCTATCTCAGAAAATCAGCGCGACGAGACTGTGCTAGGGTGGCTCAGTCTCGTTCCCTTGGTCCAAATATATGAGTAACCGGTCAGCGTTTGATGAGGGCGTACGCTGTCAGTAGTCCTGCAACTACGGAGCTGATCGTCGAAATGGTGCCCAGCAGTGCGGCCGCAGACGAGTTGGTGGTATCCCGCACTGGGATGACGACAGTTGCCCCTGGGCGAGGCGTTGGATCAATGGACAAGAAGAAGAGGCTCCGCCGAGCTTCGATTTTCCCGTTCGGTTGAATGACGTAGGAGCGGCTGACATCCCCAGAAACAGACACGCCGCCTGCGGCACGCAAATAGTAGCTGATGGAAGCCCCGCGCGACACAACGGTGGTGGTCGGTGAGTTGACGGCCCCACGAACCTCGACTGTGGCCTGTTCGACCGGGATATCCAGTGAGTCGCCAGCCTCAACCAGCAGGTTGTCCTGGCTCGCCGGCTGCGCGAACGCCGCGGCAATATCTGCACCAAGCCGCACCAAGCTATTGGCGGTTTTATCGGCCGCATTCTGGTATGACGTGGCCGCACGGTGACGACCCAAGTAGGCCGCGTCGAGATTGGCAGTGGGGAGTAGCCCGCCGGCCCGAACGATCAGATCTCGCACCCGTTCCGACTTGTCACGAATGGTGTACTTGCCAGGGAACCGGACCTCGCCGGTTACCCACACCGTTTCTAGAAGGCGCCAATCCGGCGCTTGCATAACGAGGATATTGTCGTAAGGAGTCAGCAGCACGTCGCTTCCGTCTCCCCGTTTCGCGTCAGCGCTCGCGGCGCTGAGGCCGCTGCCAGAGAACGTCGACGAGTCCAATGGTACGCGAGTAGTGACTGCCTTTTGTCCAGGGGCCCTGGTCGATGGCAGGCGGGCGATTTCCACTTCCTGCAGGTACGCCTTCTCCGTCGGGCCGCCGGTCAGCAGAATGGCGTCACGGACTGTCATCCCCAGCCGAAAGGGAATCTGCCCGGGCTTCCGCACAGCCCCTGACACAGCCACGTATTGCTTTGGCCGAAAATCAGTGAGCGAAAATACCGTAAGTTCGTCATCATCGGCCAGCGGAAGGTCTGCGCCGAGCACCGCACCGCTCGTGTCGCGAAGCATCGCGTGCAACTGCGTGCGCGTGGAGTCGTCCTGGAGTCGCGACACGAGCACTTGGCCCAAATAGCTGTCCGGCTTTGCTCCGCCTGCTCGGCGGAGCGCCTCCGAAAGGGTCAGGCCGGGAGTGAAGGCCTGAGCTCCGGCACGCCACACGTTGCCCTTGACGACCAAGCGATTCCGAACACGTTCTGCGACGCTGAAGATCCGGACGTAGTCGCCCGCCTCAAGCTGTAGCGAAGGGGCTTTCGATCCGAGCGCGGCATCATTGGTGACTTCGATCAGCGTTCGCTGTTCGGCCGTTCCACGCGTCGATGACGGAACGACGCGCTCGATCTGGATGCGCTGCTTTGAGGCAGAGGCCGTGAGTCCGCCAGCCGTCATGACGAGGTCGGCGAGCGTCTCCCCCGCGTGCAGTTCGTAAATCGCGGAGCGGGTAATTTCCCCGACGATGCGCACGTGGGGGCCATGCGTGCCCACGAATACCACATCTCCCGACTCGAGACGCAGGTCTCGGGAGGCGTCGCCTCGTACGAGATAATCGTAGACGTCGAGTTTCCCGACTTCCTTTCCGCCGCGGCGCAGGCTGATCGTGCGGAAGGTGCCGTTGTCGCTGGGACCACCAGCTGCGTACAGCGCGGTCATCAGGGTGCCCGCGCTCGAGACGCGATAACTGCCCGGGCGGACCACATCGCCGACGACAAAGACTTGGTTACTCCGAAGCTTGGCGATCGAGACTTGGAAGTGTGTGGTCGCGGTGGATCCCTTCTTCACTCCCGAGTACACGCGCCCGAGGCGAGCGTAGAGCAGTTCCTCGAGCTGGGCGACGGTCAGGTTGGCCACCGCGATCTGCCCGACCTGCGGAATCAACACGAACCCTTCGCGGGTGACGTCCAGCGTCTGCGCCGTCTCAACTTCGCCCGTCAGGATGAGTACGAGCCGGTCTCCCGGGCCAAGGCGGTAGGTCGCATCGACCGGGCCGTCGAGATTTGGCTGGAACTCTGTCTTCGTCGACCGGAACAGATTCGCACCGAAGATTGGCATATCCATGCGCGTTCGCCCGGAGGCGGCTTGGAGTCGACTCAGGGAGTCTTCTCGGTCGCGCTGGGCTTTCGTCAGGTACGGATTCGTGGTGTAGAGGTCGTTCGCGGCGTTGAGCGGGACCACGGGCTGCGCGGCTTTCTCGTTCGCTGGACCCACCATCGCACGGAGTGAGTCGACATCGGTCGAGTCACTGATGCCAAGCGCCCGGAGCGCGGTGAAGACGTCGTCGGACGGCGTTGCGTCGCCGCCGGTGGTCGCGCCGGTCAGGTAGGCATCGAGCAAGTTCTCGGGGTAGCCTTCTGCGCGCAGTCTGGCGCGGACCTGGTCCGGCGTCATGCCACTGGTCATGATGCGCTGCCGCAGCTGGGCCAGGAGGTCAGGTCTGCCTTTCAGCAGCGCCTCCGCCTGTTGCGGCGTCGGTTTTGGAGCCTGCTGGGCTACGAGCGCGCACGGCATCGCGAATGCCAAGAGCGCGATCCAGTGACGGGTGCGAAGAGACACGGGCACGAAGTACTCCAAGGAATCGGTTGAGGCTCGAAGCGCAGCTCGGCCGGGCGCCGCTCTTTTTTTTATCACATACACCGTGATGTATGGACGCGCAGGGACTCGAACCCCGGACCTCTGCTGTGTGAAAGCAGCGCTCTAACCAGCTGAGCTACGCGTCCCAATACCCGCCACCTACTTTGCGCACGCCGTATACATCCTGCGCGTACCCCCATTATCATAAACCAGCGGTAGTTGTTTTTGGAAGCGGGGGCAGGCAATCTGTCGCGCGCTGTCGCGCGCTGTTGCGCGCTGTCGCGTAGCACCTCCGGCTCGTCCACACGCCCGATTTAACAAGCCCCTGTGATCTTGCCTGAACGGCACGACCGAACGCCCTCGCCACGCATTGCGATCGTTCACGATTGGCTCGTCGTCAGCGCCGGGGGCGAATCGGTGCTGCGCGATCTGTTGGTTGCGTTTCCCGAGGCCCGGGTCTTCAGCCTCATTGAAAAACTCACGGAGACCGACCGCGCTGACCTGGGGCTTGGCGTCGTGCACACCTCCGTGCTGCAGCATGTGCCGGGCATTGCGCAGAGGTATCGCCAGTTCCTCCCCGTCATGCCACTCGCGATGCGTTCGCTCGACGTGTCGGATTTCGATATCGTGATTTCGGTCTCGCACGCCGTCGCCAAGGGCATTCGAACGCACGACCGGCAGCTGCACCTCTGTTACTGCCTGTCTCCTATGCGCTACGCGTGGGATCTTCGGGAGCAATATCTCCAGGAGTCTGGGCTCAACGGCACCGCCCGTGGCCGAGTCGCACGGCTGCTGCTCAACCGCCTCCAACGGTGGGACGCCAAGAACTCCAAGGACGTCGACGAGTTTCTCACTCTCTCGAACTACATTCGCGAGCGCATCCAGCGGGCATACCAGCGCGATGCGGCGGTGATCTACCCGCCGGTTGACACTGATTTCTTTACTCCTTCAGGGGAGGCGCGCGGGGAGTACTACATCACGGCGAGTCGCTTTGTCCCCTACAAACGCATCGACATGATCGCCGAGGCGTTCGCTGACCTTCCCGATCGACGTTTGGTGATTGTAGGAACTGGACCTGACGATGCGAAAATCCGAGCTCTGGCTGGCCCCAATGTCGAGTCGCTGGGGTACCAGTCGCGCACGGCACTGCGCCGCCTCCTGCAGGGCGCGCGCGCCTTCGTGTTCGCTGCCGACGAGGATTTTGGAATCGCGCCCGTCGAAGCGCAGGCGTGTGGCATACCGGTGATCGCTTTTGGCCGCGGAGGCGCCACGGAAACGGTCCGAGGGCTCGATGCCGCTGAGCCGACGGGTCTCTTGTATGGCGAACAGTCTGCGGAGGGACTCGCGGAGGCGATCCGCACGTTCGAGTCTGCGTCGGGGCAAGGGCGCTTCAGCACGGACGCATGCAGGCGCAACGCCGAGCGATTCTCTCGCGAGCGGTTTCGCAGGGAGTTCCGCCGGGCCCTCGAGGCTGCGTGGGGACGGCATGTTGAGCTGATGGGCCCTGGTGGATTCGAACCACCGCACTTCGGATTATGAGTCCGCTGCTCTAACCGCTGAGCTAAGGGCCCGCACGTAGGTCGAAAGGTAAGCGTCGGTCGCCAACCGGCAACCAGACTGACGCGACTTGCGACAGTGACGTGATTGCAACGGAGGGCTCTTGACAATAATGGACGCAAGTCCGAGATTTAGCACGAGTTACTGGGCACGGAATGGGGCTGGGGACAGCTGCTGTCACAGGCGTGCCCGATCGCGAGTATGTATTACTATAGAGTTGTGTTGGCATCAGTTCTGGCTCGCGTATTCTTTTGGAGACCACATGACGGGTTCGTTTCGCACGCTGCTGGCTGCTTCCGTAATCGTCGCGACGACGGTTGCGCGGACGGCGAGCGCTCAGCAGTCCGTCGAGGACCTGCGTGCGAAGTTCCGTCTCCCGGTCCCGGAAGTTGGGCTCGCAACCGAAACTGGTCGCTTTCCGCGTGGCGCACCAGGGACGAGCTCCGGCTCACCGATCGCGTTCGGCGCGAACTGGAACGACGCCTTTATCGGCGCCGGTCTTCAGGCCCCGGTACGCTACAGCGCCACCGGCGACGCTGACGGCAGCCTCTCGATGGGCTTCGGGCTCGGTAATGGCTCTGACATCGCGGGACTCGAAGTCTCAATCAACGCGCTCTCGACGGTCCGTTCAGGGGTTGGCAATCGCATGGGTCTTGGTTTCAAGGCGCATAAGATCCTCGCCAACAACTGGGGGGTCGCGCTCGGTGTTCAGGGCGTTCAGCTCAATCGCAACGGCGACGACCGGAACAGCATCTACGGCGTGGTCACCAAGGCAATCAACTTGGACGGCACTTCGTTCAGCCAGTTTAGGGGCTTCACCTGGTCGGGTGGTATCGGAACGGAGTCGTTCCAGACGGCGGGGAATCTCAACACGGGCAAGCATGGGGTCGGCATCTTTACGTCCGCAGCGCTGCGCGTGAACGATGCCAGCTCGGTCATCCTCGACTGGTCGGGGCAGGACCTAAACCTCGGCGTCTCCTTTGTGCCGTTCAAGAGTCTTCCGCTTGTGCTCTCTCCGGCAATCGCTGACCTCACGGGCGCATCGAACTCGAACCTCGCGACAAGCAACAGCGCGAAGAAGACCGGTCCGCGCTTCACGCTCGGCGTCGGTTTCGCCTTCAAGGTCAACCCCGCGACGCCTGGCTCCGCTGGCGGCCCGGCTGCTGCGCCTTCGATGTTGGTCATCAGGGCGACGGCCACGCAGGCCGAAGCAGAGCGCATCGCGATGGCGGCGGCTCGTGCGGAAGACGAGCGTCGGCGTCAGGTCGCGGACGTTGCGCGCACCCGGACTGAAGAAGACCGGAAGCGCGTTGCTGATGCTGCGATTACCGCGACGGCGAAGAGCAATGCGTTGGCCGCTGACGCGGAGGCGGAGCGCAACAAGAGTAACGCGTTGATCGAGGCGGCGCGCGCTGCCGTTGCCAAGATTGTGTCCTATGATTTTGACCAGGACGAGATTCGCGACGACCAGAAGGCATCGCTTGATGCCAAGATCCCGGTCCTTCAGGCGAACCCGTTGCTGAAAATCCGCATCGCCGGCCACACCGACGAGCGCGGTTCGGACGAGTACAACCTCGCGCTGTCGCAGCGTCGTGCGGCATCGGCCAAGCGCTACCTCGTGTCCCGTGGCATCACGGCGGATCGTATCGAGACCGTTGGCTTCGGTGAGGAGCGTCCGGTTGACTCGGGTAACACGGAAGACGCGTGGACAAAGAACCGACGTGCAGAGTTCGAGATTACCGCGGGCGGCGAGAGCCTGAAGGTCCCGCTGCCTTGATTTAGAAAGTTTGACAGTTTCCCGCGATTTTTAGATTCGTCACTTCGCCACTAGCTTCGGAGCATACCTACCCATGAAGAAGACCTTCCTTACGTTCGGCCTTGCCATTGTGACCGCTGCGCCGTTGGCAGCTCAGAACATCAACAACAGCGATTTCAGCAGCCCGGGCATCACCACCTCCACGGTCGGCGGCATGTTCTCGCCTGGCAACGTTGGTGGGGTGAACACGGCGTCGTCTGGCATGATTGTCATCGGTGCCACAGCGTCGGCGTCGATCTCCTCCGGCAGTGCTCGGTCGGGCGTGACCGGTGCGGTGATCCCGGCAGCAGCTGGTGCAGCGGTTGCCGCACTGCTGAGCGGCGCGGCTGGTTCGGTCGCGACTGTTCAGGGGCAGATGAACGCCGCTGGTGCGCCGACTGCAGAGACGGCCGCATTGATGTCCGCCCTGGCAGGGCTCGGGGCCAACCCGTCGCCGGCAGCTGTCAGGAATGCGGTTGAGAAGTTCAACGCAATGATCGCGGCCTCGAGCCCGGCATTCTTGAGCAATGCACCGCCGGTCATGCTGGCGATCCACAACGCCCTCGTGGCGTTCTCGGCGCCGTTGATGGCGAAGTAGTTCACGCCAAGCGAACAAGCAGAACGGCCTTGGGCAATCGCCCAAGGCCGTTCTGCTTTTAACTCAAGAACCGTGTACCGCGCGGCCCACGACAACGGGTTCGAGTTGGGACTACTCCCCGTGCGCGTCGAACGCGGCCAGCACTTCCTCCACTGATACTGTCGCGGCTCCCATCTTCCCGACCTCGATGCCGGCGGCGTAGTTCGCGATAACAGCGGCTTCGAGCCGTGTGGCACCCGCTGCCAGCATTGCGGCCAGATAGGCCGTCACCGTGTCACCTGCGCCCACTACGTCATAGACCTCACGCGCTGTGGTGGCGATCCGCTGCACACCGCCGGCGGCACCGCCAGTGGCACCGCCAGTGGCACCGCCAGTGGCACCGCTCTCAATCAGTGCCATCCCATGCTCACTGAGGGTGAGGAGTACCGACTCGACGCCGAGGCGTGCGACGAGCGATGGGAGTGCGGCCGCGTGGGAGAGATCGACGGCTGCGCCGAGGGCCGCTTCGAGTTCGCGCCGGTTTGGTTTGAAGACCGTTGCGCCCTGATAGCTGAAGAAGTTCCGGTACTTCGGGTCAACGATGATCGGAATGCCGCGCGCCCGGGCTTGTGCGATGCTTGTCTCGATGACGGCGGGGACGAGGACCCCCTTGTTGTAGTCCTCGAGAATTAAAGCATCGGCACTGGCGATCGCGGTAGCGACGTGGTCGAGGATGCGCGCGACGTCTGCGGGGGCGCAGTCTTCGTCGTGCTCTTCGTCGATGCGCAGCAGCTGCTGTGACCTGGCGACGATTCGCGTTTTGGTGGTGGTCGGGCGGTCGACCGAGACGAGCCCGCGGGTCTCGCAGTCTCGTGTTGCGAGCAGCTCCTCGAGCTGACGCGCGGACGGATCGTTCCCGACCACAGCGACGAGCTCAGAGCGGCAGCCGATTGCGGCGACGTTTTGGGCGACGTTTGCCGCGCCACCCAGCGCGAGCACGCGGTCGCGCACTCGATGCACGGGGACTGGCGCTTCGGGGGAGATTCGATCGACGTCGCCGCGGAGATAGACGTCGAGCATGGCGTCACCCACGACCGCGATGCGGCGTGAGCGTGCACCAGCGAGCAGGTGCTCAAGGCGGGCGCGTTCGATGAGACGTGTCATACCGTGAAAAATAGCGCAGCCATTGACCGCGAGCGAGTCTGGCGCTTGGATACGGCGATGCCAGAACACGCCCCGTTGTCGCCCGACGGCACGATTCCGCGCGCTGTCCCGCGCGCTGTCCCGCGCGCTGTCCCGCGCACCGTCCCGCTCGTCCTGCTTGTTGCCGTGCTCGGAATTTCGGGGTCGGGGCCGCTGGTGCGCCTGTCGCACGCGGAGCCATTGGCGATTGCGCTCTGGCGACTCACCCTCTCGATGAGCGTGATCGCGGTGATTCTGCTGGCGGGCGGCAGCTGGCGTCAGTGGAAGGGCCTCAATCGTGGCGATCTGATTGCGGCCGGCGTGGCGGGGGTTCTGCTTGCGCTGCACTTCTGGAGCTGGATTACCTCGATCGGGTTCACGTCGGTGGCGGCGTCGGTGGTGCTCGTGAATGTGCACCCGGTGATTGTCGCGGCGGGCTCGGCGCTCTTTTTGGGGGAACGCCCGTCGCGCGTACAGGCGGCGGGGATCGCGGTGTCGCTGGCCGGGGCGGGGCTGCTCGCATGGGGCGACATCACGGCGGCACCATCGGCGGCGCATGGTGGAAACGCACTGATCGGGGATGTGCTCGCCGTTATTGGTGCGATAACAATCGCGGGGTATTTGCTCACCGGACGTCGCGTGCGGCAGAAGCTCGATCTCTGGCCATACGTGGGACTCGTATACGGTGCGTGCCTGTTCACGGTGTATGTCATTGCGATGGCGCGTGGAACGGTCATCGCACCGCAGCCGCAGCGTGAGATGCTGATCTTCACCGGCATGGCGCTCGGCCCGATGCTAATCGGACATACCGGATTTAATTGGGCGCTGCGCTACGTGCCGGCGTATGTGGTAAGTCTTGTGGCGATCGCTGAGCCGATTGGAGCAACGGCGTTGGCCGCCTTTCTGCCGGGCATTGGTGAGCGTCCGAGCGTGATGACGCTCGTCGGCGGCGGCGTTGTGCTAGCAGGAATTGTCCTTGCGTCACGGCCACGTCGCTAGATTTCTCTGCATATGGAAAAGCTCTCTCTCGACGTGATTGTGACCCGTGGTTCGACCACGGAGTCTGTGCATCGCGTGCATGCGGCGGTGGTCGACGCCGGTGGCACGATGCTCGCCGGCGCCCGCGACACCGATCACGTGACGATGTGGCGCTCCTGCGCGAAGTTCTTTCAGGTGCTCCCCTTTCTGACCTCGGGTGGGTTCGACCAGGTCGGTTGGGGTGAAGAAGAGTTGGCGCTTTCGTGTGCGTCGCACGGCGGCGAGCCTGAGCATGTGGCGATCGCCACGCGCATGCTCGCCTCGCTTGGGCTGGAAGAGGGAGATCTGGCCTGTGGGCCGCATGAACCCTTGTCGACGCGGGGTGCGCGGCTCGCGCGCGAGAGTGGATTGCCGTTCAATCGCCTAATGAACAACTGTTCGGGCAAGCATTCGGCGATGCTCGCGCGTGCCAAGACTGCGGGGTGGAAGACGCAGGGGTACGAGCGGGCGGATCATCAGGTGCAGCGCGCGTGCTTAGCCGAAGTGTCCAGCTGGAGTGGTGTGGCGCTTGATGACATGCCGATTGCTGTGGATGGCTGCGGTGTGACCGTGATGGCGCTCCCGCTCGATCGCATGGCGCTGGCGTATGCACGGTGGGGCCGCGCGGCGACGTCAGGCGACGAGTGGCCGGGGCGCACGCTGGCTGCGGTCCGCAAATATCCGATGCTACTCGGCGGCACCGATCGTTTTGATACGATGTTGATTGAGGAGACTGGGGGCTCGGTGATTTCGAAGGTCGGGGCCGAAGGGGTGCACACGTTGGTGGTACCTGCGATCGGTATGGGAATCGCGTTGAAGGCCGAGGACGGCGCGCAGCGCGCGCAGCATTGCGCGGTGGTGCACATCCTGCAGCAGCTCGGTGTACTCCAGGGCACGCTCCCCAAGCGCCTGGCCGACTGGCTGGTGCGGCCGATCAAGAACACGCGCGGCGAGATCGTGGGTGAGGTTCGTCCGGCGGAGTAGGGAGTCGTCGGTAGATCGCGTGGTTGGCACGTGGGCGCTGACTTCTCGCGCTCGAATGCTCCGCACTGAGAGGAAATGATGGCAGTTGATCCGCATGCCGAGCTTATTGTGACAGTGCTCGACCGGGCTACGGTCGCGCTCGTGCGCCAGTCTGCGTGTATCACGGCCTCCGATGAGGGCGCGATTCGTGCGGGATTCGCCGAGTGCGCTGCGGCGCGGGTGAGCGCCGAGTGGCTCGAGGAGCTCGTGTTGCAGTCGTACTTGTTTGCCGGTTTTCCGCGGGCGTTGAATGCTGCGCGGGAGTGGCGACGGTCGGCAGCGGCGGGGTCTGACGCGTCGTCGGGCGGTGCCGACACTTCGGTCGGTGGCCTTCCGCCGGGCGAGAGTTACGCGGCCGTCCACGACTGGCGTGAGCGCGGCGAGGTGACATGCGCGACGGTGTACGGCGATTCTTATGCGCCCCTGCGGCGCAACATCCGCGCGCTGCACGACGCGCTGGACGATTGGATGGTGGTCGAGGGCTACGGCAAGGTTCTGTCGCGTCCGGGGCTGGACTTGAAGCGCCGGGAGCTGTGTATAGTGGCGGCGTGCGCGGCGGCGGGGCAGGATCGACAACTGCATTCGCACCTACGAGGCGCATTGAATGCCGGGGCGTCTCCGGCCGAAGTGGGGGCTGCGCTGCAGGTGCTGACGGGGGTGGTGGACCCGGTGCTCTTGGCACGTGCCAACATGCTGTGGGCGCGAGTCGCGGGGAAATAGGGGCTCTTCGGCGCCCGACTAGTTACCTTTCTCGTATGTTCATTGATCGCGTCACAGTTCGCGTTTCCGCCGGTACGGGCGGGAGCGGTTGCACATCCTTCCGCCGCGAGTGGCGTGAGCCTCTTGGCGGCCCTGATGGTGGAGAGGGCGGCCGCGGTGGCGACGTACTCATTCGGGGCGATAACAACCTCGCCACGCTCCTCGACTATACCTACCGCGATAAGTGGGCCGCCGAGCGCGGTGAGCATGGGATGGGCGCGAACAAGACCGGCAGGTCGGGGGAGAGTGTCGTGCTCCCAGTGCCGCCGGGGACGGTGGTCAAGGACGCCGAGACCGGCGCGATTCTCGCGGAGATTCTCGAGTTTGGCCAGGAGATCGTGATTTGTAAGGGCGGGCGCGGCGGCAAGGGGAACTCGTACTTTGCGACCGCGACGCATCAGACTCCGCGCGAGTGGCAGCCGGGCGAGGAGGGGGAGGAGCGGACGGTTGAGCTGGAGTTGAAGCTCATCGCCGACATTGGCCTCGTCGGCCAGCCGAACGCGGGAAAGAGCACGTTGCTGTCGGTGATTTCGGCCGCGCGTCCCAAGATTGCGGATTATCCGTTTACGACGTTGCAGCCCAATCTTGGCGTGGTGCAGCTGTCGGACCATCGGACCTTTGTGGTGGCGGACATCCCCGGGATTATTGAAGGGGCGCATGAGGGAAAGGGGCTCGGGCTCAAGTTCCTGCGCCACATCGAGCGCACGCGGGTTCTGGCCTTCATGATTCCGATCGACGCCATGGATTGGCAGGCGGAGTATGATCAGCTTCGGACGGAGATTGCCAGCTATTCCGCTGAGCTTGCGGCGAAGCCGCATTGCGTCGTGTTCACGAAACTCGATTTGATGGGCGAGGACTATGTGCCCGAGATCGAGACGCAGGAGGCGTTTGCCAAGCTGTCGATTTCGGCGGCGGGGCGCCTTGGGCTGGATGCGCTGAAGGACGCCTGGTGGCGGAAGCTGTTGGAGCTCAAGAAGGTGGAGCTCGCGGCGACGGTTCGAGAACCACTGGCCCCCTGAGGTCCCGATGCGTGGGGAAAGTGGTGCCGAGGTGCCTGTGGAGCGGCTTCGGCCTGGGGACCCATTGTGGCCAACAGTGGCGTTTGATGGGCTCCGCGAACCCGTCCGAGGGCTATTCGCTCTAGGCCGGACGGCGTTGCTCGAGCGCGCGCCACGCCGATCGGTTGCGATTGTAGGGACCCGGGACGCGTCACCGTATGGCATGCGGGTGGCGGACGAGCTTGCCAGAGCCTTTGTACGGGCCGGAATCACTGTCGTGAGTGGCTTGGCCAGGGGAATTGACTCGGCGGCTCACAGGGGGGCGCTGGAGGCCAAGGGGGACACGATTGCCGTTTTAGGGACCGGAGTGGACGTCCCGTATCCTGTTGGGCACCGCGAGTTGCATGGTCGAGTGGCGTCCGCTGGGCTCGTCCTTTCTGAGCGTGAGCCGGGAAGCCGGGCGGTGCCAGGCTGCTTCCCGCGACGGAATCGAATCATCGCAGCGCTTGCCGAAGTAACCGTTGTTGTGGAGGCTCCGTACAAGTCTGGGGCGGTGAACACGGCGACGCAGGCGCTTGAGTTGGGGCGGGTGGTGGCGGCTGTTCCGGGCCCGATCGATTCGGCGCGCAGCGCCGGCAGCAATCTCTTGATCCGCGACGGGGCCCAGGTCATTACCGGGGTATCGGACGCACTCGGGCTGTTTGGCGTAGCCGATGATTCCGGCTTCAGGGCCCCGGATCTCCGGTATGAGGAGGGACGGATCTGGGAGGCGCTGGAGGGCGGGGAGGCGAGCGCTGAGTCGCTAGCTGAGCGCCTTGGTATGTCTATTCGGCAGGTTTTAGAGTTGACATCGCGGTTGGAGATTAGCGGCCTGGCGGAGTTTCGGAGCGACGGGGTAGTGCGCAGGAGTGCTACCTTATCAACATAGCGTGTGGCGGCAATTGTGGATTGTGGAAAACTGTTGCCGTGCGAGTTGATCAGC
>Ga0209596_1003328_pt1 | contig 12688 bp, 7 predicted proteins | sample M_130807_MF_Meta_FD_187314 | JGI IMG/M metagenome (GOLD analysis project Ga0209596, IMG submission 187314) | Freshwater microbial communities from Lake Montjoie, Canada to study carbon cycling - M_130807_MF_MetaG (SPAdes) (version 2) | ecosystem: Environmental > Aquatic > Freshwater > Lake... | reverse complement strand
CGTCCCCTTCTCCGAACATCTACCTGTAGCCATTCAACGGGATCAAGTCCGTGACGTCGGAAATTTGATTCACCTACGAGGAACTATGACACACATCAAAACCATGGTTGAACCGTATGCAACGAGTGAGGTGTCAGTTTCCGATGATGGAGGGGTTTTCCGCGAAGGTCTGAGCGGATATTGCGGAGGAAACGTTGTCGTCCGTGTTGATTCATTAAAGTTCGGAACCGCAGATCATCTGATCAAGCTAATTAGAACGATCGTGCCTGCACATTGTACGATTCGTTTTATATCTGGCGGGGTCCAACATGTACAGGAGGCTTTGTGAATCAAATCCTTTGTCCTCAATGTGGAGTGGCAAACGCCGACCCCGAAGGAGTCCGTGCGTCGACATCATTTTGCAACGCGTGCGATTACCCACTCTTTTTCACCCCAGGTGAAGTTAAACGTCCAGATCTTGAGACTGAGATGGCCCGTAATCGTTTGCCTGGAGTTGCGGGAAAAACCCGCAGAGTTTCACAATCATGCCCAGATTGCAGTGAGCTCAATCCACCAGAGAACATCAATTGCCTCCGGTGCAATGCACTGCTTATCCCAGTCATTGAAGAACCAGTTGTCGAACCAGAGCCTGTCATTGTTATTAAAGAAGTATTCATTGAAGCAGAACCATTGAAAAAATGGCCGCTCATTTCAACAGGGGTTGCTTGCGGAATCATCGGATCTGTTTACTTCTACCTGTTAGCGATTTGGATTTGGTGAAGCACTCATGCTCCATTTATTAGACGATGCGATCAATAGCTACCTGCGTGACGGTGTGCCACTTGACAGCACAGTTGACATATCGTTTGCGACGCCAAACAAAGATTGGAAACAAGGTCTTACTCGTCCAACGGTAAATGCCTACCTGTGGGAGATACGACGCGATCCAAAGCGATCAAAAAGCGGTGTTGAAATTGTCGAAGAAGATTTAAAGCAAAGAAGAAGACTCCTCTTACCCCGAGTCCGCATATCCTATTTTGTTTCTGTTTGGACAGAGAACCTTCGCGACCAGCACCTTTTACTCGGGCGAACCTTAGAGTCGCTTATGCGACGACGTGTTCTTCCGACAGAATTTGTTCCTGTCGACCTGCGATCCAGTGATGGCCCAATTGAGATGATCGTTGGTTCAACCGAAGAATTATTTGGAAAAGAGCTTTGGGCAACTGTAGATGGTGGTTACCGCCCTGGCATCGACCTGCAATTAATACTCCCAGTCAATGTCGGCCTCGGTGTCAATGTTGGCAGACCGGCCGACACAGTTGATTTGACGACCTCAGATCAAAATCAACCCAGTCGGTCATCGCAACGCGTCAAATCTCACATCGAAGAAGACTTGCAATCTGCTTCGGGAAGGTCGAGTGAGGAAGACAGCCAATGAGGTCGCGATTAACAAGGACTCAATACACTGCCTCAGTAGAAGTACCGTTTGAAATAGTTGTACAGATTCAGAACAACGAGGAGATAATTAAAGAGATTCAGGCACGACCTGGATTGCTGGCGCGCGAAGCCTTCACTTCGCAACCGCTAGTGGCTTCCCTTTTCCCAGGTGAGACAACTGAAATTAACTTGGTAATCACTCTGCCACGTACAACAACATCAGGCCTCTATCAGCTGCCAATAGAAATCCGCGATGAAAACGGAATTATCGGTAATCTCATGGCCGATATCCAGGTCGCCCCATTTGACGATGTCCACCTTTCCGTAACCCCCCGAGTTGTGAATAGCGGACGCAAGACCACCTTTGTAGTCACCGCGACGAATCGTGGCAACCGAAGCACCGGAATCAGTGTCGCTGCTTCCGACAGTGGCCGAGCTCTCAAATACGAAATAGAACCACCAAAAGCACAAGTTGTAGGTGGCCAAGCTCTTGCATTCAGTGTTACTGCCTCAGGACGAAGGCCATTCAAGGGAAATCCCGTCCCAAATGCGATCCAGATTGAAGTTGCTTCTCGGACTTCAACCATTTCTGAAACTGTCACATTCAACCAGAAACCCATCATCGGACGAGGGCTGATCACTGCATTGATTCTGGCTGTAGTCATTTTTTCCTGGGCCGTGATCTTCACAAAAGGTTTCCAAAATGCACTTTCTGGTCAAGCCAGCAAGAAGACCGTTGCCTTAAGTTGGCCGGCTAAAGACGCCAAAGGAAATTTTGTTACTGGAGGTCAGACATTTGATACTCCGACTGCTTTCGGTTCATTATCAATGCGACTAGTTGCCGAATCAGATGGCCGACCACTACCAAGACTCATTGTTACTGCTACTCCATTAACAAACGAAGGAGAGCCTGTTATTGGATCGAGCGGCGAAGATGGTTTTGCAGTACTTGCCGGACTGATTTGTGGAAGTTATTCGCTGTCAGTTTCAGGAAATGGTTTCGACGATCTTGCTCTTCCTGAATCGTTCCGCGTCTTCCCAATGGATTTACCAGTGCAATATCCGACAGAGGTAAAAATCGTTGGCAAAACTGCTTCTATTAGTGGAACCATTGCAGGAGAAGACCGGAAACAGATAAATCAAGTCCAAGTGTCTTTGATGAAGGACAACGTTTCGATTAGTACAACCGACTTCACATCAGAAGCGGGTGGTGCTTTCACGCTTACTGATCTCAAATCACCCGGACGTTACAGATTGACTTTTAGTGCACCTGGTTTTGAGGCAACTCAACTCTTCCAAGAAGTTGCCGCAGGTGAAACAGTTCTGATTCCTACCGTCAAAGTTCAAGCTGGTCTCGGGGTAATAATTGGAACTGTTCAAGACATAGACGGCAATCTGCTTGGGGGCGCAAGTATTACTGCCAAAGCAGGCGCTGACGCGATCGAAACTGTCACTGCCACGACTGGGAAAAGTTTGGGTACATTTTCGCTCGCTGAATTGCGATCACCAGCCACATACCTCATTCAAGTAAGCCTTGCGGGATACGGCACACAGACCCTCACCGTCAAAGTGGGGCCAGGAGCTATTGCAAAAATTAGTCCAGCAATAGTTCTCAGCAAGGGAGCAGGAGAAATTCGCGGAGTAATCACTGATTTCGTTTCCAAAAAGCCAATTGGCGAAGTTGCTGTTACTGCAAGCAATGGAGCCATCGTGAGTAAAACCATTTCAGTGAGCGCAGATGGTCAGTATTTCATTTCCGGTCTACCTTCCGTTGGTTCAATTACTCTCACCTTTTCGAAAGACGGCTATCAGACGACAGTTGCATCGGTAAAGCCGCTCGAATCCAAAACGTTTGATGTCGCGCTTCAACCAACTTCAGTTTCTCTCACAGGCAAAGTCAAATACGGCACAGCCCTTGTTGGAGCAACAATCACCGCCACCTCGGGTCCCATCTCACTTTCCACGATGTCTACCAGTCCTGATGGCGCATTTCGTCTTGATGGAATTACGCCTGGATGGTGGACAGTTACCATTGCATCAAAAGGGCTTTTAGACACAACCACACTTGTTCAAATTGGTTCAGACACCAAAGATCTTGGCACCTTAACTTTGGAAGTGGCGCCCTGACATGAATCTACGTGCAAGTTTAACACCAGAGAAGATTTCGGCATATGGCGGATACCCCGTTCAAACGACCATCACCGTTGCCAACAGCGCAGACCTTGTTGATGCGTTCCATATCCGTGTCTTGGGTATTGATAACGAGTGGGTCTCCTGCACGCCTGAGCGATTGCAGCTCTTCCCGCAAACAACTGGCGACTTTGAACTCACCCTTAATCTTCCTGCAGATTTTCCGTCAGGCAAACACCTCCTCACTGTCCAAGTAAGAAGTGAACTCAAAGCAGATCGTCCAACACTTCTTCTACTTACCGTAGAAGTTGACCTCAGGCCGCGAACAAATGTTCAAGTGCAACCGAGTCTGTTGAATGGAACAAGCAAGGGAACCTTCTCTGTAACTGTGCAAAATCTTGGCAACGGATCTGTTGATGCACGACTGGTTATGGATGACCCAGAGTCACTCGTCATTGGTATCTTCGATCGTCAACAGATCGATATTCCGGCCGGAGAGCAACGAAGTACCCCACTTCGCATAAAAGCGAAGCGTCCTTGGACGGGCGATCCAGTGATGCGAACGCTCACCATTGGTGTCGAGGGCGGAACACCAGGTTCAGAACAAATGATCACATTTGTTCAGCCTCCACGTATCAGCAGATTGATGTTTTCATTTATTGGAATGCTCATCGCAGCTTCCATATTTGGAATTGTGTTTAGTCGAAACCTTAAGAACGTGGTGGAATCCACAAGAACTGACCCAAAAATTTTAGAAGCAGCATTTGGATCATCGGCAAATGCTTCGGGAATCGGCGAGTCAATTGCGGGAACAGTAAGAGCCCAAACATCTCGAAATGGTGTTGATGGCGCAATTATTGAACTGTATTCATCTTCTGATGAGACTAAAATTGTTGCACAGGTTGCTTCGTCAAGTGGCGCAAATATAGGTAGATACTCATTCAATGGTCTTGGCAAAGGGCCATTTCGAATACGTATTCGTGCAGCCGGATACGACACCTTTTGGTACGGCGGTTCTACAGAATTCAAAAGTGCGCAAGATGTTACGCCGTCCAGTGGATCGGTCATCGATCTTTTACTCAAGGGCGTTCCGGCTTCGGTTAGCGGAACGATTATTGGTGGAGTTGTTAAGGGTGCAACTGTTGACCTTCTTGTTCCTTCTCAAACTTCTGGTTCAAGTCAAGATGCAGTGTTTGGAAGTGTTGAAACTGACGACACTGGCAAGTTTGAATTTGTAAACGTTCCCGCACCTGGGCAGTACACGGTGAGAATAAGAAAAGTTGGATCAACGACATCTCAAATTGCAATCAATCTTGATGCTGGAGAAGCCAGAACAGGCATCACCATGCAACTTCGATCTGGTGATGGATTCATCAATGGAATTGTCAGCGGCCCTGATGGACCATTGGGAAATGCGACAGTCAGCATCAGTTCAACTGATCTCAAAACCTCTACTTTGTCGCTTACCAGTGGAACTCCGGGGTCATTCTCGATACCAGACCTACTTACCCCTGCCACATATTCGATCGCAACATCGTTGGCAAATTACGCAACAGAAACTAGAACGATCACTCTCGCGGCAGGTCAATCTATTTCGAATCTCACTATACGTTTGGTCCCAGCGATTGGTTCTATCTCGGGTTTAGTAACCGATTTCAGCAATACACCAATCGGTTTGGTACCAATCTCGGCAACAGATGGTGAAAAAGTGTATTCGACTACTTCTCTCTCAACGGGAAGTACCGGCACATTCTTACTTCAGTCGCTTCCTGCTCCAGGCGTGTACACGCTCACGATTGGTGGCGGCTCGTTCAATGTAATCACCCGCAACATTGTGCTTACTTCATCTTCATTGGCTGCGAACGAACGTATTTCGCTCATTCCATCAACAGGCCAACTTACTGGTCTCGTCACTGACGCAAGCAAAAACGGGGTTGGGTCGGTCAAAATAATTGCGAGCACGGGCACTGTAAGCACCACAACTTATTCAGTTTCATCCTGCCCTCCTGCTATCGCTTTATGCAAAATTGGCAGCTATCGCTTTGATGGTCTCACCCCAGGCCAATACACCATCACGTTCAGTCGTACCGGATCCGAAATCGTTGCTCTACCTACTGTCATAGGTCCAGGGCTAAATAGTGCCATCAATCAGCAATTGAGCCAGCGAGCAAGCATGACGGTGTATGTGTGCGCAACTGTCAAAATTGACAAAACGTGTAATTCTGGACCTAAGTATGGATACCAAGTGCGCCTCTGGAAAGAACTTGATTATCCCGGCGGTTCCCCTATTGCCTCACTGATCACCAACGCATCGGGACAAGTTCAATTCAACAATCTCGACGCACCACTGGGATACATCATTGACGTGGCAGCAATTGTTGGTGGGCCAGGTGTTGGATCTGAAAGTAGCGCCCTATCGGCTGGACAGGAATTGATTGTTGGAGTCGTTGCACCATGAGCGACATACAAAAATCACCACGCAATCGGGGTCTTCAAGTCATTCTTGATGCCCCAAGATTGGTGTTGGCCGCAATTGGCCAATCCACTTCTATCAAGGCCCGACTAACGAACACCACAGAAACTGATCAGGAGGTCATACTTCGATTGCTCGGATCTCTGAGTGGTCCGACTCCGGCAACTCAACACCTGGTCCCAGCGAAGTCTTCTGCAGATGTAGAAATTGTTGTCGTGCCACCGCCAGCGCTTCCGCCAGGCCAGCACCAACTTCTGATCGAAGTATTAAGCAAACAAACCGGCAATGTCATCGTGTCTCAAGAGGTTTCACTTGAGATACAAGAGACGAACTCTATTGCGATGCATGTCTCGCCTGCTTCGATCCGCAGAAGAATCCGCGGACGGATCAGCATCCTCGTTCGCAACCACGACGACGTCACTCATCACGTGCGACTTCGCATCGATCCAGATGATCCGTCAACGAGAGTGGAAATTGAAAACCCTGATGTAACGGTGATGGCTGGGCAGATGATACGTGTCAAGGGTCGAATCAGACTCAAGCCATTCTTTTTCGGGAAAGTTAAAGATCGCTGGTTTTCGGTAGTGGCCGACGGCTCTGGATTACCAATCTTCGCACGTGCTCAGGCACGCCACAGTCCAATTATTGGCAAAAATATTCGTTCACTCATGACACTTTTGTCAATCCTGCTCGTCTGGGGCGTCATTACCGCCGGCATTATCTCTGCAATCAAACCTGTAACAATCCAAAGCGCGGCAAGTGCTGAAGGCTCTGGAGACACCCCATCGGGCGGAAACAGTGGTAATCAAGAACAGATTCAACCCCCCAAAGCAACGGTCTCTGGCACGATCACCGCTGTGCCAGATGGCAGTGGCACTTTTATTCGTTGGGACGAAGTGTGCATTGGAGATGCTGGATACATCGCGAACAGTTCAAGTAAAAACACCAAAGCGGTCAATGGTTGTTCCACGTCAGATCATGTGATCACCGACCGTTCTACTGAATCGACAGCCGAAGGCGCTTATGCACTCACAGTTCCCGATGCTTCACTGTTGTATCTGGTCAAATTCTCCAAAAAAGGACATGCCTCCCAAAGCAGAATCGTTCAACCAAACGGCAAAGATGTGGCGCTCGATATCGCGCTTGTCCCAGGAGATGGAACAATCAGTGGACAGACTGTGGACGAAACTGGAACACCAATCGGTGGCGTAACTGTCAGTCTGACTGACGGCGCCATCAACTATTCCACTGTCACCGCAACAACTGGGACAGATATTGGTGCCTTCAGCTTTGCAAATCTTTCAACTCCAGCAAACTATGTACTCGATGCTCGGACTGATGGACGTGGACTTTCTAGTGCTATCTATGACTTGCCCGCAAAAGGAAAAAGAACAGACATCCAACTCACTTTGGCCAAAAACATTGGGGCTCTTGCAGGGGTAGTAACTTCGGCTCGATTTGAGGGATCAACAGCCCCACCTGTGGAAGTCACAGTTACCGATGGAACGATAACCCGATCAACCACCACACTCAGCAGCGACCTGAGAGGAGTATTTCGACTTGATCGTTTGCCACTCAATCAAGTGCTCACAGTGACTTTTACATCTCCAGGGTTTACTACTGTCACAAAACTTGTGACACTCGCACCAGACTCCACAGACCTGCAAATCAGTTTAGAAAGATCTACAGGTTCTGTAAATGGCGTACTTACCCTCGATTCAAATCCGGGCAATCTCACCAAGGTTGCGATCACTGTTTCTAATTCAAAATTTACTTATAAGGCAACAAACAAGGTAGAGAGCAATGGTCACTTCGATATCCAAGGAATCGAACCTGGACACTATGTCGTTCTCTTTCAGACTTTCGGCGTACTAGATATGGTTCGCGAATTAGACATTGTTGCCGGTAGCCCCAGCAATCTCGGCAAAGTCGACCTGCTCCCAACATCGTCAAGCGCGTCAAGCGGATCAATCAATTTGCTTGTGACACCAAGCGATGTCAATACGGGGTTCAGTCCTTCAATTCACATCAAACGAGATGAAGCATCATGTCCGGCGGCAGAATGCGACTATCCAGGCGCAAGTGGCGTATTCGGTATTCCGAATGTAGGTCCTGGTGGCTACATCATTGAGGTTTCGGCAGCGGGATACGAAAACAAAATTGTTCCCGTTTCTGTAGGACTCACACCGACCGAAAAAGCCGTGCCGGTCGTTCTCTTGCCACTTGGCTCCATCCAGGGTCAAGTTACCGATATCACAGGAGCCCCAATCAAGGGAATCACATTGGATCTCTTTGACGCCAACAACGTCAAAGTCGCAACATCGGCAGCATCTAGTGCTACTGGTTCTTATACATTCCTCAGGCAGTTGCAGGCAGGTCAATACACAATCAAACACTGCGATGTCACCGTATTAACAGAATGCAAAGCCGACGAATATACCCTCACTCCTAGAACCATTACGGGCGCTAGTGGTGCAATGTTGAATATCGATCTTGTGGTCAATGTCGTGCATCTCGTCACCGGCAACCTCGAGCTCCTCATCCCATCGACAGCTCGCTATACAAAAGTTGCACCTAAGAATGTCAACTTTTACACCCTAAATACCGCCGAAGCACCAGAGTGGGTGCTAGTCAGTGCGCCGCAGATCGCGACATCTATCGGAATCTACAGATTGGCACTGACGGCTGGAAGCGCTGATGGGGAGACGGCCATCACCAAGAAGCTCTGCGCTGTTTATCATGATGACGGCTACAAAAATGATGACGATACCGGAACGGATTGGTCAAACGAGAGCGATATAGACCAGTGTGTTGTAGCCCAAGAGAGCTTTGATAAAGATGTACCATTTTCGGGAAATGTTGACGTTGTTAATTTGGGTAAAAGTCTTCATGCGATATATATGGACCAAACTCTGAGCACCAGTGATACCACGTTCAATGACATTACTTTTGCTCCTCGGCCCACAATCCAAGGATACGTTTATCCATGTACTACAGCCTGTGTGATCCAAGCAAACACAACCGGAATCAACGTGGCACAAAGAATTGCGGGAGCAGTAGTGACGGTCACTCAAAGTGGCAATCAATCTATTGCCGTCACTGGATTTGATGGCAACTATGCCATCTATGACACGCGACTCAACACAAGCCTTCCTTATAGCATTTCAATTTCCGCCAACTTATTTGGAAAACTCACCCAAACTATGTCGAGTGGTGGGAAACAATTGTACATTCCACTCGAGTCCGTGGATGTTCGAACGGTGGTGTTCACATCCAATGTGGAGGAAACAACGATCACCGTTTCGAGTGGTGAGAACTGCGTGACATCACCATCGGATGCGGTATCGCCATTGATTCCTTTTACATGTTCAATTTCTGGACTTGCACTTAAAGATTTAACATTTACCGCCTCGAAATTGGGCTACGTCACACAACCCGGCGTCCCAATCGACGACAGCTCAAGCTCAACAGCAGCAACAGTCACCCTCGTGCTTGGACCAAGTGGTTTGCTGATGGTCGTGCGAAATGCCATTGGTGTTACACAATCTGGCATCACGGCAAGCCTGACAACTTTACCAACAGGTGCAACCAACCCTGCCCCCTCGGAGTCTGATGGCGAAATCGCATACGCGACTGGCACTATTCCCGCTGGCGATTACACCATCACTCTCGCCGATACAAACACACCTGTGCGGTTCCAGAGCCAGTCATTTCTCGTCCACATCAATAGCAACCAAACAACTTCGCTGCTGATTGATCTTGCCGCAGTCAATACTGTGTATATACCTATCGAAGTAGTGCCAGCAACCGACTTTGGCCCTGCTACGCCTTATCCCGGAGATGTTTCAGTGTCCCTCTATAAAGCGGACGCAGCCGGAGAGTCTATTTGCTCAGATGCCAAATACACATTCGTGAGCAAAGCAACTTCGGTTACCAGTAATTCACAGGAAATTGCAACCTTCAGCAATATTCCAAATGGCACGTACTACGTAGTTGTCGGTGCTGTCGGTGATGATTGTGACGAAGGTACAGTCGGCAACTACCACCGATTAGCCATAACAAATTACGAAGTAGAGATTGATGCTTCTCTGCCATCACAATGGATTACGCCAATACGGCTGGCCAAAACAACTCGAACAGTGACTGCGTCTGCGTCCATCGGGGATGCACAACAAGCAATTACGTCAATGTCACTTTCTGGAGGTTTTCTCTCTAGTGATAAGGCCGGTGAAGTTACTGGTACTGGCACCTCAACAACTTATAAATTTTATAGTGTGCCACCAGGGGTCTACACACTGACAATGGTCAAATCACCATACCCAAACCGCATTGAACGGATAACAGTTGGTGACTCCGACTTGACTACTGATCTATATCCGATGGATGCAACTCAGCGCACAATCACCGTCTCCGTGAGCGGACCATCAAGTGGTGCTCTTGCAACACTCAGCAACGGTTCGTCCTGCACAACTGTCAACGGCGGAACCGTCGGCGTCGGAACCTGCACAATTGCAAACGTCCCCGACGGCACCTACACCCTCACCGGATCAGCCACCGGATTCACAACCAACACATCAGCTGAATTCACTACCAGCTCAACCAAGACATCAGAAACAGTCACCCTGGCGGTAGCAACTCGATCTGTTACTTTCACTAGTACTGGCATAAGCAGCGTAATAATCACTGTTTCGGACGGTCAGACGTGTACGACATTAAGTACACAATGCACCATCTCCGGCTTAGCTCTCACCGCACTCACCTACAGCGCAGCCAAAACTGGATACGTCACACAAACCAGCCTCGCAATCGCCGCGGACACAACAACAGCAACAGTCACCCTCGCAGCCAATGCTGCAACAACGCGATCTGTTACTTTCACCAGTACTGGCATAAGCAGCGTAATAATCACTGTTTCAAGCGGTCAGACGTGCACGACAGCAAGTACACAATGCACCATCTCCGGCTTAGCTCTCACCGCACTCACCTACACCGCATCCAAATCTGGATACGTCACACAAACCGACCTCGCAATCGCCGTGGACACAACAACAGCAACAGTCACCCTCGCAACCAATGCTGCAACTACCTACGCCTTGGCTGTCACTGTTACTGGCAGAACCGCGAGTGAATCGATTATCGTCTCAGTTTCTGGAGGTTATACGTGCACAATTACCGCCGCCACGGGATCGGGGCAATGCTCAGTCACCGTTCCTGCAGGATCATATACAGCGAGTGCCACAACCGCCACCAAGCAAGGTAGCAATACCGTCACAGTTTCTGCCTCAGTACTGACAGTCACTATCCCAATAAGTTAAAGGACAATTATGAATCCAATTACCATGAAACGAATCACTTGCGCAATGTTTGCGCTTGCCTTTGTTATCAGTTCATGCGGCAACGGTGCGCAAAGAAACTCATCAGGAGTGGTAGTTAAGTCTGGTTCCAATTCAATATTCAGCGTCAAAGTTGGTGACTGCACAAACTCCGACCTCAGAGAGGCTGCCGACAAGCTAGAACTCGTACCCTGCAATGAGCCGCACGCACTTGAGGCCTACAGCATTGTTGCGAGTACTGCCACTACCTATCCGGGGGCTGATGCTCTACAGGTATTTGCCGAGCAGACTTGTATCGATAAGTTTTTTGGTTATGTTGGCGTTGAGCTATCGCAGTCAATCCTCTATTACACCTACGTATACCCGAGTGTCACTTCATGGAATAACAAATCGGATCGATCGGTCGTTTGCTTTATTTACAAGGCAAACGAACCACTGCTGATGACATCGGTCAGAGGCTCAAAACTTTAGTTCAGGTTAAAAGTTGCACACCTTCGGTGACCGACAAAGAACCATCTAGTACTCGCTGCAGCACCGGAAAGATTTCTGACACCATCCCAATCAATCCAGCGACCAGAGTTGCGACAACCTCCGCCATGTCTACCCCACTAATTACTGGTATTGCCGACTTCACGCAGAGATATTCTGCTCCCATTTCGTTGGTCAAGAGCGACACTGATCCAATCACAAATGAGCTGTTGAGCTTATTGACGAGCATCAATGCTGATGGGTTGGCTGTTGACCCAGAGATCATAGGTTCAGCAAAAACGACCGAGGCGATCTGATTGGTTTGATACACCGAGATCATCACATTGGTCCCTGATTCTTTGGTCAACGAGATTTCATCATCCGTCTCACCGTCCACCAAAAAATCATTTTCCAAGAGGAAATCGACTGCTTTCATCCAGGCAGGAGCTGATGCAAACAGAATCCCCTCCCAGCGTGCTTCTGGTGCGTTCACCTGGCGCCACATCGCAGAAATAATCACAAACTCACCAATATTCCAACCTCGCGGCGATTCAGTTGCATACCGCGAACCTTCAACAGTAATTCGAAGTTGGCCACTGCCCTGATCTTCAGCAGGAAATCGTCGCCGGCTCTTTGCACCGAAGAGATCCAGTTCTTGAATTCTGACCCATTCAACTGAATCAACTTCAAAACTGATACGAGAAAGATGATCGTTCAAGTGCTCAATTTCAGGATCAGTAGCGCTGACGTCACCATCCTCGTATTTAAAAAAACTCGTTACCATACTTATAGGCTACTATTGACATATGGCGATTCAAGTTGTCACAGGCGCAATGCTCAAGTGCAGTTTTGGTTTGGCTCCGTCTGT
>Ga0209596_1003325_pt1 | contig 12691 bp, 12 predicted proteins | sample M_130807_MF_Meta_FD_187314 | JGI IMG/M metagenome (GOLD analysis project Ga0209596, IMG submission 187314) | Freshwater microbial communities from Lake Montjoie, Canada to study carbon cycling - M_130807_MF_MetaG (SPAdes) (version 2) | ecosystem: Environmental > Aquatic > Freshwater > Lake... | reverse complement strand
GACGGCGATTTTGGTTCCAGAAGAACCCTTTGACATCAGCAAAGTCTGCGAACAAGTTGCCAGCCGCCACAGGGGAGGTCGGTATGCATCAATTGTGGTTGTTGCCGAAGGTGCTCAACCAATACCAGGAACGATGAAGTTGCCTGAATACGAACATGACCAAATTGGTCGACCGCGATACGGCGGAATTTGCGCAACGATCGCTCAAGAAATTGAATCTCGTACCGGCTATGAATCACGAGTTGTACAGATTGGCCATGTGCAGCGCGGCGGTACACCAACTGCTTACGACCGGATTCTGTCAACCCGATTTGGTCTTGCGGCCGTTGACGCGCTGCACAACGGTGCAGTTGGCCATATGGTCGCACTGCGTTCGTCTCAGGTCACGACGGTGCCATTGAGCGAAGTAGTGAATAAAGAACGCCCAATTGACATGAATCTCTTCCACGAAATCGGCTCAGTTTTCTTTGGCTAATACTTGAGACTGATTAGTTGTTGAGCGTATTGACAATGGCCGGGAAAGCTGGTTGGCTGCTGATGGCTCGACCCGGAAAGTCATAGGCAGTTAAGGGTTGCGACGTCAGCGATCCGTCCCCTTTTGGCCACTCATTGACCTGTCCGCTCACAACGATGATGACTCGCTCGATGCCCGAGATGTCGCACAGGGTGAGAACAATCTGGGCGACTGATGAGACAAGATCATCACCGGTTGCTGTGAAGATTTCATTAGTGAGATCAACCTTCACCAAATCACTGGCAACATAACGGGCAGATAACACTTCAGTAGACGAGGGGATGGCGCTGCGAAGTCCGGCATCCTGCTCGGCTTTGGTGGGGCCACTGAGCAACACCTGAACGATGTCAAAAGGATCGCTTGAGATATTGCGTTGTACACCGGTGAGAATCGAGCCACCGGTGCTTTCGGTTCGCTGTAAGTAGACGCGTCCGAATCCGGCGCCTACCTCGTTGGAAGAAGTCGCCTCATTCACATTCTGCTGCTGTGATTCAGGAATCATTTGTGATTGACTTTCGGGTCCGAATGAGCAAGCAGAAATAATTGCGATGAAAAGCGCAGTACCGATGATGCTGCGCATGACATGTAATTTTTGGCCGCTCATCATCACACCCGCTCCGCTGGTAACTCAATGATGAAGCAGGCGCCATCTAGACCGTCAAGACGATCTTCAACCCACACCCGTCCGCGGTGCAGTTTGATGTGTTCATCGACTAGTGCGAGCCCGAGTCCGGCACCTTCGGATCCGCTACGCCGACCGGCAATTGACCCGCGCGCAAACCGTTCAAATATGAGATCTCTTTCATCCTGAGGAACACCAGGCCCATGATCTTCGACAGTGATCCAAATCTGCGATGGAGGATCTTCGTCGTCGGGAACAAACACCGATATCTCCAACTCGCCACCGCCGTATGCCCGGCCGTTATCAATGAGGTTGGCGACGACTCGAGCGAGGCGGCGACGGTCTCCCTTGATCATCAATTCTTCGGCGATTTCGGCAACCAAAATTCGCGTATCCGGAGCACTGCTGATGGCGACCGCTTGACGCACAAATTCGCCCACTAGTAATTCATCAACATTGAGTCGAATTCCGCCAGCATCAAAGCGTGAAATTTCTAGTAAGTCCTCAACGAGTCCCTGGAACCGGGCAACATCAGCAACGAGTAGATCGAGTGCGACTTGAGCGCGCTCGGGCATCTCGTCGCGGCGGGCTTGCATCACTTCGACTGACGCGGCAAGAGTCATAAGCGGAGATCGCAATTCATGACTGACATCAGACGTAAAACGAGTGTCACGTTCAACGCGCAACTGTAATGCACTCGCCATGTCGTTGAATGAAGACGTGAGTACTGCAAGGTCGGGGTCTTCGGTTTCTGCAAGACGTGTATCAAGTCGTCCGCCGGCGATGGCCTGTGCGGCCTGACTAGCGGCGGTCAGTGGTCGAACGGCCCGTGAAGCCGCGATGGCTCCAAGAACTATGCCGAGAAGAGTTGTGATGCCGGCGGCGAGAATGAGAGCAAGGTTGACGCTGTTCAGCGTTGAACGCACGTCATCGACCGAAGGAAATTCAAAATAAGCCGCGTCCACCGAATCAATCGGCACTCCGACGGCGAGGACTAATTCGTTGTCAACTTCAATCCGCATTGTTGTTGGTTGACGATTTTGTAGGACTGCGTTTAGCAAAGAAGGTGGGATGACGGACGATGAAAAACGTGCGTCATTTCCCGTCCAAGTTCCCCGAAAATAAACCAGCGGGCGATCGGCCCCAAGTCTCTCGAGCACAGTTTGGATGTTGGTGGGATTTGATTGGAGATCAACAGCAAGCCGCGAAGCATTGGCATACGTTTGATCAATAGCGCTTCCTGTACGTTCGTCTACCAAATTTGAACGGGTGAAATTAAAAGTCGCAAGCGCCAAAAAGAGCGATAATGCCAAACTGCCGAGGCCAAAAGTCAAAAGAATTCGACTACGTAATCCCATCGGGCGAATATGCCAACGGCGGGACGGACCATCTGATTTCATGGAACGAGCCTTGGGTGCCGGCGACTCGATCATGTCTGGCTCGATTGTCACCAAGTATCAAGCCTGTAAACGATAACCAAGGCCACGTACCGTCACGACGTGACGCGGGTTGGCAGAATCACTTTCAACTTTTGTGCGAAGTCGCCGGATATGAACATCGACAAGACGTCCATCGCCAAAGTATCCGTAGCCCCACACATGATCAAGAAGATGTTCACGACTAAAAACCCGTCCGGGGTTTTGTGCGAGTTCACATAACAATCTGAATTCTGTTTTCGTCAAATGAAGTTCGGTACCCGAGCGCAAAACTTTGCCTTCGTCGGGAATGATCTCAAGGTCGCCGAATATGAGTTTTGGGTGCGCGGGATGAGCCGGACGGGCTCGGCGCAATAAGGCCCGAATTCTTGCCGAGAGCTCTTTGGGCGCGAATGGCTTGGTGAGGTAATCGTCTGCTCCGGCTTCAAGACCAGCGACAACATCGTGAGTGTCGGCTCGAGCGGTCACCATCACGATCGGAACATCGCTCGATCGACGAATGGTGCGACATAATTCGAATCCGTCTATTCCGGGCAGCATGATGTCGATGAGGACGACATCAGCGGGCTGACGGAGGAATAAAATTGCGGCTTCTTCGCCACTTGCGGCTTCGTCGACGGTCCAGCCTTCGTCTTCAAGCGCCAACTTAACCGCGGCGCGAATTCGTTCATCATCTTCAACAGCAAGGATTCTTGTTCCCACCACTACATCTTGCCCTATGGCAGGGCTGCGGCGGGGACAAGCGTGATGATTCTTGGCAATCGGGTCACAAAGATGAGACCAGCGACGAATGAATTCGCGGAGTTGTCACTAAGACTTCCGAGGGAACGATTGGACCACCCGAAAAGTTCGAAACTATGGCACCAGCTTCAGAAGCGATCAATTGACCAGCCGCAAGGTCCCAGGGTTGAAGGCCTTCCTCGAAGTACGCATCAATTCGCCCGCACGCGACAAAACAAAGATCGGCGGCAGCGGCCCCGCAACGGCGAATATCTCGAACTTGTGGCAGTAATCGGGCAATTCGTTGTCCTTGAGTCTCTCGTCGAGTTGAGATGTAGGAAAACCCGGTCGCAATGAGTGCATTTTCTATTGATTCACAATTTGAGACGTGCAGTGGAGTTGAACCGAGCCACGCCCCGTGTCCTTTTGCGGCGACAAAGAGTTCGCGTGTTGCAGGAAGAAAGACGGCTGCCGCGACTGGATCGGTTCCGAGACAAGCAGCGATTGAAACCGCGTATCCACTCAAGTTGTAGAGGAAGTTTGTCGTCCCATCAATCGGATCGACAAACCACGTAAATGGTGAGGTGCCCGTGATCTGAGTTCCTTCTTCTCCGATAATCGAATCATTGGGGCGCAGTTGACCAAGTTGTTGCAAGATGAGTTGTTCGCTGGCAGCGTCCCACTGGGTCACCATGTCGGTTGCCGATGATTTTGTTTGAACGTTGCCTGCGCCGTTGCGACGACCGACAAACACCAAATCGCCAGCGTTGCGAGCAATGCGGGCCGCGACATTCATTAAGGCGACGTAATCGTCATTCATGACTGCTCGTTGCTCATGACTGTTCATTTTTCATGTTTGGGGATCTCCGATATCGCGCCATTCGCCAGTCGCTCGCAAAACAAGTATTGCAATGATTGCCGTTCCGCCAGCGGCCACAATTGCGCCGATCACGAGCCCAAGCCCAAGCGGCGTTGCGCTGGCGCCATCGTATTGAATGTCGACAAGCGTGTAGCCGATCAGTGCTCCGCCTAGACCCCCGAGAAGTATCGAAACAAAGGCCATGATTCGCGCCAAAGGCGATGGCAGGGCCGAGAGTGGACGTTCATTGGTCACGTCTACATCGTAGGCTCGTGAGGTGATCCAAGGTTCGGTTGACGACAAAGTTCTCCCAGTGCGGCGCGTGGTTGTGGTGATACCGACTTATAACGAAGTAGGAAATATCGCTCAAGTCATCGCTGGGGTAACGGCGGCATTGCCTGAAGCATCCATTTTGGTCGTGGACGATAACAGTCCTGACGGAACCGCCGATCTTGTTGACAAGATCGCTGCCGAACTTCCCGCGAACTTTGCAGGGTTTGTCAAAGTTCATCGGCGACAGAGTAAAGCCGGACTTGGCGCTGCGTATCGAGATGGTTTTGCCGTTGCGCTTGATTTGGGAGCAACGATTTGTGTTCAGATGGATGCCGACCTCTCGCATCACCCGGTGTATTTACCGGCCATTGTTTCGGTCGTCGACATGGGTGCGGATGCATCGATTGGCAGTCGGTACATCCCAGGTGGTCGAATTGAGAACTGGCCACCGTTGAGGCACTTCTTGTCACGTTGGGGAAACCGGTTTGCCGCTGGCATGTTGGGTCTTGCGATCAATGACGCGACCAGTGGGTACCGCGCCTATTCGCGATCGATTCTTGAACGCATGGACTTTGCAAGTGTTCAAGCCGAGGGCTACGGCTTCCAAGTTGAAATGTCGCATCGAGCAGTTCGATGTGGAGGTCGCATTGTGGAAGTGCCGATTCTGTTTACCGATCGAGTTGTTGGTGAATCAAAGTTGACGCACCACATCATCGGAGAGGCATTTGGTCTTGTCGTGAAATTATGGTTCAAAGATCGAGTTTTGCGGCGTTTTCAGCGACGATGATCAAACGGCGATCGAATTATGACTGAATATCGCACGATTTTGCATGTGGATATGGATGCATTTTTTGTTTCGGTTGAAATGAGACGGCATCCTGAATTAATTGGACAACCCGTTGTTGTTGGCGGAGCCGGATCTCGCGGAGTAGTCGCAGCCGCAAATTACGAGGCGCGTCGCTACGGGGTTTTCTCGGCTATGTCGTCTTCGAAAGCTCGACAACTATGTCCGCAAGCGGTCTTTTTGTCGGGCGACTATGCCGAGTATTCAAAAGTCAGCAAACAAGTGCACGCAATTTTTGGCCAATTCACGCCGTTTATTGAACCAATAGCACTCGATGAAGCATTCCTTGATGTGACAGGTTCTATCAATCTCTTCGGCGATGGCACGGCGATCGGCTGGAAGATTAAAGAAAAAATTCAGAACGAACTTAAATTGCCGTGTTCAGTAGGAGTTGCCACCTCAAAGTTCATCGCCAAGTTGGCTTCTAAAAAGGCAAAGCCAATTCCGACGAGTGGTGGAATCAAAGAAGGTCACGGAGTTTTGCTGATTGTTCCGGGTGAAGAGTTGGCTTTTTTGCATCCGCTGCCGGTTCAGTCGTTGTGGGGTGTGGGTCCAGCGACTTTAGCGAAGCTTGATCGACTTGGCGTGCGGTTAGTTGGCGACCTCGTAGCACTTGGAGAAGAAACTCTGATTCGGGCGGTTGGCAAAGCGCATGGGCGTCATTTGTTCGCACTCGCCAACGGAATTGACGATCGATCGGTGCAGACCGTACGTGACCTGAAGTCAATCGGCCACGAGGAAACCTTTTCCCATGACATCACCGACCGTGCGGCGATGCGGCGTGAAATTGTCCGGCTAACCGATGCAGTGTCGTCGCGATTGCGCGCGCATGAAAGTGCGGCGCGAACTCTCACTCTCAAAATTCGTTATTCGAATTTTGAGACGATAACTCGATCAATCACTCCCGGTAGTCCATTGGCCAGTGCCCCAGCGATGGTGAAAGCACTTGATCCACTGCTTGAAAAGATTGATCCAACAATTGGTATCCGCTTGATTGGTGTCAGCGTGTCGGGTTTTGTTGAACCCGTCGAGCAATTGTCACTGCTTAATTTCGGGGGTGACGGGAGTGATCAATCGGTGTCCGATGGTCGCACGACCGCCGATCTTGAACGAGATTGGAGTCCGGCCAGTCAAGCAGTTGATGAGATCCGAGAAAAATTCGGCAGGGATGCAATTAGTCCAGCAAGTTCGATCAGTGCTGTCGGCCGACGCGAATTAGGGCAATCACCATGGGGTCCAAGTGAAGAAAAACCAGGGGATGCTTTGCCTTAGGTCGTTCAGTCTGTGAGACTATAAATCGACCCGTGAAAGCAGGAGGTGAGTCCCATGGCATTGTCTGAAAACGAACAGCGTATTTTGCGCCAAATCGAAGAAGAACTACAAAACGATTCAAAGTTTGCCCAAGCCGTGTCGCCTTCGGGGTTATACACCCATTCGGCAAAAACAGTTCGTTGGGCCGTGATTGGGCTGGTTCTGTGCCTAGTTCTTTTGGTCGTCTTATTGCAGGTGCACTACATCGCAGCATTCGCGGTATTCGTTGGCATGCTCACTTTGCTGGCTGTCATTGAGCGCAACGCCCGTGCGATGGGTAAAGCAGGAATTCAAGACATGGCTGGGGCAATTCGCAAGGCGCGTTCTTCAGCCAGTCGTCGCGTTCAGTAACTGAATTCTTTACGGGCGAGTTTGCTGTCCGCCAGCAAGTTTCCAGGCAAGGTGCGGGCTCAGGTATTGGCGAATCTGAATCTTCAACGGCAACTGTGAGTGATGTGTTCTCACAAAGTCGTCGAGTTCTTGGTACACGGCATTACTCACTTCAAGTTTGGCGAATAAATGTTGTGTCACTAAGTTGACGATTCGTTCAATAGATTCGGCTTGACCCCAGTTTTGCTCAATGAACCGCTCGCCAATTTCAAAAACGGTGAGTTGGCTCGGAAGTTCACCATGGACAGATTCAAATTGAGCAACAGCAGATCTCCAGGTCAGGAGAACCACGTTACTTTCTCGGCGATGGGCAGTTGATCGGACGAAACGGGGCATTGCGAATGCCCACAAGGCAATCAGCGCGATTGCTAGAGCGAGGTAGATAAAAACTTGTGCCAAACTTCGTGAACTATCCGTCGTCGATGGTGTCGCTGGAGCGCTCGAGTTGACAGGAACCGTCGTTGACCCGTTCGCAGTTGTGGTTGACGTTTCGTTGAGCAACGTGGTCGTTGGTGCTACGGCGGAGGGGAACGAATCATCTTGAGCAGGTGCGACATTCGTGTAATTAGCTGATGGTGCACCACGACCAGGGGTTGGTTCAAACAAGACCCAACCAATGCCATCAAACCAGACTTCGGGCCAAGCGTGGGCGTGTTGGCTACGAACATTAAAGAGTTGAACATTTGATGTTCCAATCGGGGACTGCTCACCCGGAGTGAACCCAATCGCCACACGGGAAGGGATGCCTATCAGTCGAGCGAAGAGGGCGAACGTTGAAGAGAATTGTTCGCAATATCCAGTTTTACGATTGAGGAACTCGAGAGTTGCTGTTGACGAATTACTTGATGGGACATCGAGAGAATAGGTGAAGTTATCTCGGAAGTAACTTTGTATCGCCAGTAACTTTTCGTAATTTCCCGACGAGCCCTTGACGATTTGATCGACAACTTGTTGAAGTTCAGCAATTTCTTGATTCTGTGGGAGTTGTAGGTATTCGCCATCAGGAGGCGAGGAAGACGATGAGATTCGCAATGTGTCGGCTGAAGGAACGACGATTGTTGAAACGATCTGATAATTGTCATTACGTTTAAGCCCATCTTTGCTGACAAGTAATGTTCCGCTTTGAGGTTCGTAAAACAAACTCCGCGTCGCCGATCGTAATTGCACTGGTCGATCGGCCACGGGGGCAAAATTTCCGGCGAGGCTTTGGATCGTGACGAGTTGGGTGACTTCAGTTTCGGCCACACCAACTTCGGAAATCGTTGCAGTACTTGCGAGTTCACCGCCTGCGCTATCTAGGAGATCTTGCGAAACAGTCCATTGAGTTCCATCAAAATTGGGCAGGGAAGTCGAACGCCAATACGAAGGGGATTCGGAAGCGACGCTGAAAAGTATTTCATCGGTGGGGTCATTGAGTCGACCTCGAATGTCAACGAGGGGATCAAGTTGTGGTCCAGCTTGACCCGATTGGTTTGATAACCATGCGTCTTCGTTAGCGCCCGGTATTCGTGGGCCGACCATTAAGGCGATCAAACTTGCGACCACCGCTAAGAGGGCGATGTAAGAGGCTGACAGCAATGTTGTGCGACCAGGCCGATACCCAAAAAGTTTGCCACTTCTTGCGAGTTGATTTCGAAGTCGTAAAACGGCGACAGAAATAATTGCCGTGGCGATCCAGAGTGCGGTGATGATCGTACGATTTCGGTCGATGCCGACGCTCGCAAGAACGACAAAAATGATGGTTGATGGAATCAGTGATTCAACGCGACCAGCAAAGCGAAAAGCGAATGCGTCCGATAAGAACGCAATGAGACCGATGCCGACGAGGCCGACAAACCCAAATCCGGATTGGAGTGCCAGGGGTGGGACGGCATCGCCAAGGAGCCTCCATGAATCAGAAATTTCTTGCCACACGAACGACCAAGTGCGACCAAGCGGTAGTCCAAATGTCAAGGTTTGACGGGCTTGAAAATAGGACGCGAGAAGATAAGTAAACAACATGACGCCAACGAAGGACAACAAGAATGGCAGTCTCCATCGGCGAAGTGCGTAGGACACAAGATGTCCGGCAGTCGCAACAATGATGTAAGAAGTGAGAAAACCCCATCCACTAAAAATTCGGCAGAACGAAATTGCCGTCACGAGGGTCGTCATCCAAAGAGTCCCCACTCCGAGTAGATCACGCAGCTTTCGATCGTATGCAAGGTCTTTGCTGGTGGGGCGAGAAGTAGAAGTTGTCACGGGCGGGCAATTCAGACGAGATATTCAGCCGATAGCGCGGACAGAAGGTTCCAACTTTCAGCAAAGAAGTTGAGTTGTTGGCACGAGAGCACAAACCAATGGGTAGGAAGATTGCTGGCAACGGGCGAGTTTTCGCAAAAAATAACCACAACGATTCGGGCTGATCCGCATTGTTTCCAGGTTGTCTCAATCCATTGAGAATCTGGATTGCCAGTAATGATGATGTCCACCTTGAGTTGGCCCGATTCGCGTGGCGCGATATATAACGATTCGTTGCCAACCGCAGTTATTCCGGCGAGAAATTTAAGGACTTGCGATGCCTCTACAGGAGCAGAGATAGAAAAATTCTGTAAGCCGCAGTTGATTCGGACTTTCGCAAAGTCTTCGTCATTTTGATCCGCGATAGATCGGGCAAAAGATGCGGCTACAGAAACTGCCCGCTCAAAACCTTCGGGTGAATATGAACGAGTTTGTGTGTCGAGAGTGATGTGTATGTCTATAGCGATGTCGGTTTCGTATTCGTTAACGACCAAGTCTTCGCGCTTCGCACTGACTTTCCAATTGATACGGCGTGGATCGTCACCCATTGAGTATTCGCGCATTGAGAGGAATTCGGAACTTGTTGGTTGGTTGCGAATGGCTCGCTTGATGGCATCAACTAATTCGCCGGTACCAGTTTTTGGATCGGGAAGATCGATATTGACTGATTGAGGGTAGATGGTGATCTCGGTTGATTGATCTAAATTTTTAGATCGGTGCGACAGCCCGAGCGGATCTGCGACCTCGACAATTGCTGGTCCGAGGATGAGATTGCCCCGGTGATGGGTGGCAATCTGGTAACTGGCGCGAGCGACTTGCCCCGAAGGTAAAGGTGCCAGCGAGATGTGAACTCTCCCGCCATCTTCTGTTGTTTCGTAGACGTCACAGGCGGGGATTCGTGAGCTGGTCAGCAGGCTGAGTTCAACCTGGATGATTTGTCCTGCTTCGGGGTCAGGCGGATCAACTGCGCGGTTGATCTCAATGTTGGGTTTTTGTGTAGTAACTAAAAGCATCGCGACAAGAACGCAGGTGATGAGCGCCGTACCCATAATGAAGAGTTCGAGTAGTCCGAAGAGGCGACCGATAGCGATGGTGATCAAACCACCGAAGACAAAGACTCCGGATTGTCGCGAGAGCATATTTAACGTCCAGAAGGGACGGGTGCAGTTGCGAGAATTTCTTGTATGACGTCGGTCGTTGTCACGCGACGACCAGAGTTGCTGTTTCGTAAAACGAGGCGATGCGCTAAAACAGGAACCGCAAGTTCTTTCACGTCATCGGGGGTGGTGTAATCGCGACCCCGCGCTGCTGCGAGTGCTCGCACCGCTCGCGCCAATTGAATGATCGCTCGAGGAGAAAGTCCGAGTGCAACTTGAGGGTGCTTGCGACTCGCGTGTGCAATGTCTACGAGATAATTCTTGAGAGGATCAACCATTGATACTCGAGATGCAGCGGTGATCATTTCTTGAATGTCTTGGGCAGTCACAACGGGTGCGAGTTGATTGGTTAATTCGGAACCAGTGTTGGGTTCAAGAATGTCAAGTTCGGCTTGGCGGTTTGGGTATCCGATCTCCATGCGAATCAAAAACCGGTCAAGTTGACTTTCGGGCAACTTATATGTGCCGTCGTGTTCAACCGGATTTTGTGTTGCAATGACAAGAAACGGGTGTGGCAAACGACGAGTGACACCATCAATTGATACTTGGCGTTCTTCCATCGCCTCTAACAGCGCGGACTGAGTCTTGGGAGAAGCACGATTGATTTCGTCAGCAAGAACGATGTTGGCGAATAGCGGTCCTTCTTGAAATTCGAAGACCTCGCGTTGTTTGCTCCAAATCGAAACTCCGACGAGATCGGACGGTAACAAGTCGGGAGTGAACTGAACGCGTTTCCACGAACAATCGATAGAAGCTGACAGAGCTTTGGCCAAACTTGTTTTGCCGACGCCTGGTACGTCTTCGATGAGTAGGTGGCCATCGGCCAGGAGGCAAACAACGGCGAGTTCAATGGGGCCTTTTTTACCCTGAAGAACTAGCCCGACGTTGTCCACGATGGACTCAAACATGCGGGCAAAGGAGCGGGAGGAAGTGGAACCGGCGGTAGAAGACACGGTGTCACGCTAGACGCTAGATACCGTGAGTTACATGGCAACGACCTCAGGAATTCTTGCAGTTGATATCGGCGGAACGAAATTGGCTGCTGCTGTCGTCACCGCGCAAGGTGACATCATCCGTCGAGATCGAGTGGCAACGCCGGCACGCGCCCCATGGATCACACTTTCGACGTTGATCAAACGTATTCAAGCCGCGGCCTCTGACATTGAGTTAGTCGCCTGTGGGGTTGCTTGTGGCGGCCCGATGAAAATTGGTGGAACCGAGGTATCCCCGTTGCACATTCCGGCATGGGTTGATTTTCCACTTTTGTCATCAATTTCAGAATTAACTGGTTTGAAGACCTACATCGATAATGACGCGAAGGCTCTTGCCCTGGCCGAAGGTTGGAAGGGAGCGGCACGCGATTGTGCAAATTTCATGGCAGTTGTGATCGGGACTGGAGTTGGAGGTGGGCTCGTCATCAATAATCGCCTCGCCGTGGGTCGCAGTGGGAACGCTGGTCACTTTGGGCACATCGTAGTTGGAGGAGACATCGTTGGGCATGATGATCGTCCGTGTCGTTGTGGGGGACGAGGTTGTCTGGAGGCGTACCTATCAGGTCCAGCCGTCGAGCTAGAAACGGGACGTGACCCGATGTATGCGCCGATGAACTTGAAAGTCCGTAACGGAATTTTGTTAGGACGTGCCGTTGCGTCGGTTGCTGCAGTTGCTGATATTTCGCGGGTCGTTGTTGGAGGAAGTGTCGCCTTGGGATGGGGCGACCCGTTCTTTCGAGCAGCCAACGATGAGTTGGTCGCTCGATCTAAATTGCCATTCACCGCAGGGATTTCGATCATGCCCCTCGGTCTTGGTGACTCATCGGCTTTAATTGGTGCTGCTGCGGTTGCACTCACCAGTATCACAAACTGAAAATTCACGGTCTGCGTCAATTGGCGAGTAAGTTCGCAGGTATGCGTCCGATGTATGGTCCTGAAGTAGATGTCTTTCGTAGCAAAGTGCAGTCATTCCTGGCCAAAAACCTTCCAGCCGATTGGCGCGGGATTGGTTTATTACCCGCAGACGAAGCTCATGCCTGGGTGATGGAGTGGCGCAAAATTTTGCATCGTGAGCGTTATCTCGCAGCAGGTTGGCCGGCCGAATATGGCGGCGGCGGTATGTCGGCGCTCGAACAAGTGATCTTGGCTGAAGAATTTGCCAAAGCGGGCGTGCCAACAGGTGGATCGAATGATGGCTTTGGGATCACCATGTTGGGGAACACGTTGTTGACGTGGGGGACTGAAGAACAAAAGGCATATTACCTGCCGCGCATCTTGTCCAATGAAGATGTG
>Ga0209596_1003321_pt1 | contig 12699 bp, 11 predicted proteins | sample M_130807_MF_Meta_FD_187314 | JGI IMG/M metagenome (GOLD analysis project Ga0209596, IMG submission 187314) | Freshwater microbial communities from Lake Montjoie, Canada to study carbon cycling - M_130807_MF_MetaG (SPAdes) (version 2) | ecosystem: Environmental > Aquatic > Freshwater > Lake... | reverse complement strand
TTATACACTTAATATTACAAATAATGTTTATACATATCAATTTACAAGTGGTACAGGAACAATTACGTTTAATAGTGACATTACAAATGCTGAAATATTGGTAGTTGGACCTGGAGGTAATGGGGGGTCTGGTTCTGAGGGTATAGTTAGTTATGGTGATGGTGGTGGAGGTGGCGCAGGTGGACAAATAAATTATCAATCAAATATATCATTTACTACAAGTCAAATTTGTAATGTAACTATTGGAACAAATCCTACTAGTTCTGTATTTGATACATATAATGCAGCAGTAGGAGCAAATGGCACTACATATACGGGTGGAAGTGGTATTAATGGTGGTGGTTCAGGTGGTCTTGGACAAACTTCTTTAGGTGTACATGCTACAAATGGTTCTAATGGAACTCAATATTCAATTGGTTCTATTATTAACACATATTATTCAGGTGGTGGTGGCGGTGGCACAAATTCTCCTGGCGGTGGTGGTCTAGGAGGACATGGGGGGGTATCAGGTGGAGGACACGGTCAAGACACATATGTAGGAACTCCTGGAAATGGTACAGTAAACACTGGGGGAGGAGGTGGAGGTAGTTCGGCAACAGATCAATCAGTCCCAATTCTTGGAGGTTCTGGAGGTTCGGGAGTAGTTATATTGTCATTTCAAATTTGTGGTAATAATATTTCCAATTCATCACAGTCATTATTATCAGAACCTTTAATGATGCTATCTACAAACGAATTTGAAACTATAACTCAACCAAAATCAATAAAAAAAATTGCCCCAATTTCTACACCAAAACCTAGAATTACAAAAACTACAAATACAAACAATCCACCCACTTTTAAGATAATTGATACTATACCAGAAATTGGTTACTTTGAAATGCCGCCATTTTCAAATAATTTTGAAAAACTGGTTATCTTTAACAAGACATCAAGTATGTTGCCAGTTAAATCCGAATACAAAATATATAATTTATTGTATTATCGTTACGGTGAATATGACATATTGCTTCCACCAAATTCTCATACAGACTTTATTTATGTTAAACAAGACAATAATATAGTAATTAACGCATCTATTATATAGTATAATTTTAATACTAATTATTATATGTTTTATCAATGTAAGTTATTTTTTTTGAGTATTTTATTATATTAGCAAATATTATAAAATGGCTCCTGGTCCTTTGCCCAACTTTACTCCCGTTGCTGCCATAACTACTGGCATTGAATCCGATTTGTCAGTAATTTTATCGTCTAATGCCACTCTAAAAAATAATTATTCTGATGGTTTTAATATTAATAGTTTACCATTTTCAACAAGGTCTATTATTAATGCTGGTGCTTTAAATATTTCCACTCTTTCAGGTCAATCTAAATTGACAATTGATTATACTGGTAATGTTAACACATCTGGATATATTACTGCCACTGGTGCTATTACATCTGAGGCTGCGTTAAATTCTACATCTTTGTTTGTCAGATCTAGCAGCAGCAGTACCGATAGTAAATTTTCAGTCTCTTCTACTGGAAGAGTGATTGCTAGTGATGATATGTCGGTTGGTTCTATATTTAAGGTTACTTCGTCAGATGGTTCTATTACTTCTGGTTCTATTACTTCTGGTTCTATTGGTGTAACTGGAACAATAACAACAACCAGTCATATTAATATTAATTCTAGCAAGATTGTTTTAGGAAATGATGGAACAATTAATGCTGCTAGTAATTTAAATATTAAAAATGGAAATTTTACTGTAACTGCTGTTAGTGGCGATGTTTATTCTACGGGTGCTTTATCCATTGAAAAGTCGTTGACTATTGCGACAAATAAATTTATGGTTGATTGGAGTACTGGTAATACTACAATTGCCGGCACTACTTCTGCTGCTGGTGATTTAATGATCAATACTGATATGTTTAAAGTTACTGCTTCAAGTGGTGATGTTAAACTTAAGGGCATTTTAAATGTTAATGATAAATTTTCGGTTAGTACAGCGGGAGTTGTTGCTGCTGCTGGTAATTTTGCGATTGCTACCGATAAATTTAAGGTTGACGCATCCAATGGTAACACAATTATTGCTGGTACTACTTCTGCTGCTGGTGATTTAATGATTAATACAGATAAATTTAAGGTTACCGCGTCAAGTGGCGCAGTGGATTTTAAGGGTTCTATGAATATTAATGATCAATTTAAGGTTAACTCTAGTAATGGTGCTGCTACTTCTGAGTTTAAGTATCAAGATTACACTCTCAATGCTAGTTCTTCAAACATTACTGCTACTGAACTTAATGGCGAAGTCGTAACATTTGTGTCTACAACCAATAAACATTTAACTACTCAAGAATATGTTGATAGGGAATTGTTTAAGCAAACAATAAGAATCAACACAATGTTGGGATCTGATGAAACAGTTGCGTCTTTTAGAAATGTGTTACAGGTTGTTACTGCTATTGCTGGCAGCGGCGAGGCAGTTGACACACTTAATGGTTTAAATTCCAAATATGATACTTTGGTTGATAAGCAAGTTGAGGTTAAAACATCTCTTAGTAAGGCTCTTGAGCAGGCTTACAATACTGAGCTTGTTGCGTGTTTGCCTTCTGTTTGGGCTGACGAGTGTATTCCGTTGCCTATTCCAAATGCTACCATTTCTTTAATGAATGAAAAAGTTGACGGATGGTTTTTTGAGAATTTAGTGGAAAATACCGCTACCAATAAAACAAACAAAGCTAATTGGTATCTTCCTGTGAATAATGATATGACTGTTGGTGATATTAAAAATATGTATTTAAATGCGTTCATTGGCAGTAATCAATCATTGCCTATTATTACTATATACACAGTCCCTAAAGCAAGTAACAATTATGCTAGCTGGGCAGGATCAAGAGTAAACTTTCTTTTTTCAAATGCCAATCCCTCGGCTAGTTATAATAAGACTTGCTGCTTATACACTGGTTCTAGTCCAATGAATATATATGATGCTATTCCTACACAAGTATGGAAAATTACAACTGATGATGGTACCAGTAATAAGAGTGCCCCTGCTGAGGATAGTATTAATTTCGGTCGTGTTTCTCTTACAGACAAAATATTATATATTGCTATTCAAACTGCGAGTACTGCGACTAAAAGTCAAGTTAAATTCATTGCTAACTCGTTCAGTATTGCGCTTAAGACTGGAACTACTCAATTTACATTTTCCAACGCTGGTCCTGCTGCTAATTTTCTGTTTATGAGATCATTTGGTATGTACAGTGATATGAGTGTTGTTTCTCAGAAAAATGCGGATTATTATAAATGGTATGTTCGGACATATTTGACACCCAATATTAATCCTATTAATAATTTTGATGCCACTAATTGGGGTCCTTTACCTTAACCATAAACATAAATTAAATAATACTAAATTTAATAAATTTGTTAGTATTATTATTTTAGACACGCAGATTCGGGTTCATACAGACGTCTTGTGTTGGAAAAATGTCGCCACTCATACACATATCATTAACGCCCACTTGGGAGCACGAACGGATTCCACGATCTTCGCCAATAAAACACCAACCGGCCTTTCCTGTGGTGTAATTGGTTGATTCACTTGGCATTGGTTCGGGTTGTTTAGACGCGTCATTTAACGCGCTATCTAGTGATCCCTGATTCCATTCATAAACGCTTCCTGCTTCTTGTATCTGCTGCTGGACAGGCATTGAATTCTTTTGACTGCTAGTTGCTTTCTGAGCGGTTGCGTTACTACTTGTACCTTGATTACCGCTTGAACTTGCGTTACCGCTTGTACTTGCGTTACCGCTTGAACTTGCGTTACCGCTTGAACTTGAGTTACCGCTTGAACTTGAGTTACCGCTTGAACCAGTCGCTGCGCTTAAACCAGTCGCTGCGCTTAAACCAGTCGCTGCGCTTAAAGAAGGCATTGTTCCATTACCCTTTGCTGCATTTTCTACTGTATCAATAGCACCAACAGTCGTGTTTTCAACTAGATCTATTCCCATTTTAGTGCCTGTTGCCGTAACTTCAACTGCTTTCTTAGTCGTTTCTAAAAGACCAAAGCCTAATAATTTTAAAAGGGGTCCAAAATATGTATTGATAAAATCAGAAAATCCAGTAGTTGCTTTTGCTAAATAAGTAAAAATGTTAATTCCTAGAAGTGCTAAAACTAATATTACAATTAGCCAAGTTTGCCAAGTAATATTTGCGAAAAAATTAGTTATAGATGATCCAGTAGTAGACATAGACGTATCAAGTGCCTGACTTGGCGCATTTGAATTAGAAGAATCAACTGGTTCAGGTAGCAACTTTGAAAGTGAACTAGACAAACTATTTTTCTTTGTACTATCAACAAATGAAGTCATTATAATAAAAAAATATAATAAAATTTTGTTATAATTACGGTTTTATGATTATTTAAATGTTAGCAAATAAGTGAATTGATTCAAATGTCCTAAAATCTCGTCACGTGTGTTCATCAAATCACTGTTTACACCAAGACTAAGCGCAGCATCATTGCTCATACCACTTAAGAAAGTCTTATATTTTTCAACTTCATTCTTGAAGTCGGAAATATTAGTATAATCCATTAATGGCAGATTTTTTGTGCCAGTTAGGTCAACACGACTTCCGCCATTTTTGCCCAACATTATCTCTACAAAGGTATCAATAGAATCATTTAAGTCTGAATAAAGACTATCTGTTGCTTTGTGTTGCGAATAACTGCTTGTTTTCCAGTGATATAGTTTGACTGTGTTGAGCATTTGTAAAAACATTATTACGATGCTCTGATTAGAATATTTAATTCTGGAAATAGCACTAGTTTTAGGTTTTCTTATTTTTGTATTATTCTTTCTTGTTTTTTTATGTCTTAAAGATCTCATATTATATTTCAATATTATAATTATAATATTATAATAATTTTATTACTGATATTTCTTTTTTAGGTTCATATTTATATAATATTGTCGGACTGTATTTCTTTAATGGGTAAAAATTTGCCGATAACTCTCTAAATTGCCCATCATTAATATTCGTATTATCTTGTCTTTGAAGGCAATCGTTAATAATTAAAATATATTTAAACTTTTTAATTTCAATCATATAATCCAAAAAAATATATATTTTGTCTAATGACCAATGCATCAAGACATCTTTAATAATACATAAATCTCCGCCAACTATACTCTCTTTTTCTTTATAAAAATCTAAATGTGTAAATGTATATTTATCTTCTTCTTTATTATTTTTATTATGATAATTTATAACCTTTTCATATGCGTCATATCCATAATATTTTACGTCCAAGTCATTATATATCATTTTTCCTACTACAAAATCACCACATCCTAGATCAATTACGCTATTAATATTTTTTTCTTTAATGAATGATTTTAAAAAAGGAACATATGTATTTTTTTGTTGCTCTAAACTTGATCCTGACCCAGATGATCCTTTATAATAATTATTATTATTGCTACCCCAATGGTTTGTTTCGTAAATTTTTGTAAATACATCAATATGTTCGTTATTTGTTTTATTTAAATAAAATTGTCTATCATTCCAATATTCACTCCAATGTTTTTGGTATTTTCTTTGTTCTTTTCTATAATTATTATTAAAAAATAATATGGGTAAATTATCAAACGTAATATATATATTTTTTTCATTTTCAAATTTCAATGTTAAATTTAAATTTTTTATTTCTTCATTTGTAAAAAAATTTTTTATCATTAAAGGACCAGTAGGTTCTAATGATTTGCTACCGTAAAATTTATTTTTAACATTTTCTACTACCTTATTAATACTTTTTAACATAATCTCATTTTTTGGTTTACATATAATTAAAGCATTATAAATACCATTTCCTGACATTTCAATATCTTTACAAAAATATTCTTTGTCTGTTAAGTATTTAAACTTAAAATTATTAATACAGTAATATTTAACATCTAAATATATGCCTCCGTTTAAATATAACATACAATACCTCCATAAATCTATTTTGATAGCATTTGGAATGATTGAATCGTAAGCGTCTAATGTTTCAATTGAAAAATTATCTTTAATAAAGTCACGACATTTATTATTATTAAATAGATAGTGTTCAAATTCAGGGTTCATTTTTTTTATATTATCAATACAAGATGAGACTGATTCTGGGATATCATCAGAATGCCAAGCTTGGTATATTTTGAATGGAATTATGGGTGTTATTGGTCTATTATAAAATATTTGTAGCTTTGGAATCATTTGTTGTATTGACTGTTGTTTAAACCTTGCTCGTTCTTGTTGCCTTGCTCGTTCTTGTTGCCTTGCTCGTTCTTGTTTCTTTATATTAATTTGTGCTACTACTTGGTTTAACATTTCTTGTTTTTGTTTATTTATTTGTTTTTGTCCTATATTTAACATTATTATATAATATTAAAATATAATAATTATTAGTTTGTAACCTTTTACTTCATTAGACTCGCGGTATATATTCTTCACCCAAACTATTCATCTTTTCCAATTTTTCAATAGTCTTTTCTAAATTGGACGCCTTGGAGTTCTGAAATAAATAATCGGTTCCCGGTGAATACTCATTCTTCTTGATCTGCTTATAAATCTTGTTTATATTTTGCGTGATTACTGCTATTTTGGCCTTGTCTTTTACGATATCTTCTTCTATTGAAAATGGCTCGGTTAAAACTCCAATAATGAAATACATTATTAGTCGGCGCTTCTTATGACATCCGGTCCTGTAACGCAAGCAAAATATATTTAGCGCGCTGTTAACAATACGCTGGACTAAAGTACCACGCTTTGCAGCTTGTTCCAAGAAAATTTCCCAGACAATCCATATAATATCCATCTGACATTTGGACTCTACTTTCGCAAATGTTCGGCGTTCGCATTTGAATTTCTCCTTCTTTTGTTTACATATATTTTCAAATTCCATTATCCACTCCATCCAATAGCACGCACTAACACAATTTTTACCTTCATCCGACAAATTATAAGCAAACTCATTTGCCGCAATAAACAGCTCTTTTGGATCCTCTTTCAAAAAAATGGGCTCGGCGTATTTGACATTTGGCGCTTTGAATCGCTCAGTCATCTGTGTCAAATCAAAGTCGTCTTTCTTGACCTTAACTTCGGCATAACAGTGGCGTCTTTTTGCTTCACATAAAACGCACATTACTTCGCAAAACAGCTTGCGCATTTTTTCACTATTCCTTAATCTCAGTTCCTGATCTCTGTAACCATTATTTACAAGTTCTTTGAAATTGGAAATTCGTAAATCTAAATAAGTAACCAATTTAGGGTTGCCAATGTGAATATGCTTTGTATAGAAGCCAATAATTGTATCCCATAGGTCGGCATAATGCCCGGCACAAATGAGCTCAGCACTCCAGTAACAAGCTGGTTCTATTTTGGATTTAAATAAGCTATTTACGAGTTCTTTTTTAGCGTCCGTTTTTTTGAATTCAGAGAATGTGTAACCTTTGAATGCGTTTTGTTCTCTAACATCATTAATTTCATAATTGTCCATAATTTGTTAGTTGGTTAGAAAAAAATAACTAACAAATAACTAACACAATCTAACAAATATATCAAAAGTAAATAAGACAAGGTATATAAAAAGATCTTGTTTATAATAGTATAATCAGATACATATATGACATACCATTACACAAAAATAGACGAGCTTATGTTCAATGAATTACAACTGTATTTCAGAACGCCTCTAACTAACAAATATACACACGCGACAGCATTTTCTGATAAATACTTGTATTATCACAGTCCATCATTTAGTGTAAATAATTCTGAGTCCGATATAAAAACACTAGGTAAGTTTAGTAAGCTTAGTCGTCAAAGTAGCGGATCAATGTATGACGACTATGATTACAGCGTATATGAGTTTGAATTAGGGACTGTCAAATGTAATCCAGACGGACGAACGGATGGAAATATTTACTTGGTTGGGATCCCCGATTCTGATGAAGGGATGACCCTAGTTGAGAATATGATTTATAAGGGATGGCCTGTCTTTTATAAAAAAGAATAATTAATTAGTTTATACTAACAAATAAATGTTCATTATTATACTATAATGATGAACGAATCGCATAATACGTTTGTTAGTAGCCGAGGCATTCTTAAATCCTGCGACTGGTTTTCTACTAATCCACAGTCTAGTGTAGACCGTCTACTAAATTATCCACCATTACATCCCGCTGCCCCAGGTCAAATAAGAACATTTTATATTTGTAGTAGTGCGATCCCCTATTTTATTAGTCATATTGTTCCAAATCTTAAGAAGCCATTTATTTTAGTTGGAGGTGACTGTGATGAAGCAATTCCTAATGATATTTTTTCGTCTGTCAAAGCATTCAAAGAATTTATTGAGAATCCTAATTTGGTCCATTGGTTTAGCCAAAATTTAGTGTGTTCGCATCCAAAAATGTCGGCAATTCCTATTGGACTTGATTATCACACAATAACGGAACGTGAATATTTTGGAGAACCTGTTACTTTGCCAGCAGAACAAGAAGCACAATTAATAAATACAAGGAAAAAATCCTTTCCATTTTGGGAACGAACTAACAAATGTTATTCTAATTTTCATTTTCTAATGAATACAAAATATGGATTGGATAGAAAGCAAGCAATACAACAAATTAGTAAAGAGATTGTATACTACGAACCACAACCTGTAAAACGTAGTATATCCTGGAAAAGACAAGCCAATTTCGCATTTGTCCTAAGTCCACACGGTAACGGATATGATTGTCACCGACTATGGGAAGCACTTGTTCTTGGTTGTATTCCAATTGTGAAGACGTCGGCAATTGATGATCTTTATAAAGACTTACCGGTTCTTATTGTGAAAGAATGGTCAAATGTAACTAAGGAACTTTTAGAAAATACAATTGAAACATTTAAGACAAAACACAAAGCAAATGAATTTAACTATGACAAACTAACACTGAAGTACTGGGTAGACAAGATTTCCACCTTTTCCACCTTTTCCACCTTTCAAAAGGTGGAGCCAAACAATCCAAATTAGAGCCAAACAATCCAAATTAGAGCCAAACAATCCAAATTAGAGCCAAACAATCCAAATTAATAGTCTTAATCATTTGTTTGGCTCTTTGCTACTATTTCATATGCGCTTAACGCTTTTTAAAGGTTGAAAAGATGGATAATATATATTTATAATATAAAATGTTCCAAGATAAAATTGAGACAATATACAACAAAATAAAGAATAAACCTTGTTCAGGTAAAAACGCCGATTATATTCCAGAACTAGCAAAAGTTGACAGTAATTTATATGCTGTATCTATTTACACAATTGATGGTCAAACAATTAATTTAGGCGATTTTAATCACGAGTTTGCCATTGAATCGTGTTCTAAAGTTTTCACATTGGCTTTGGTATTAGAAAAATACGGTATTCCTCACTTGAAAAAGAAAATTGGTGAACAGAAATCTCAAGAACAGTTTGATTCTGTTTGCTCAGTAGATCGTATTCAAAATCATACAATCAATTCATTTGATAATGGTGGCGCAATGGCAACCACAAGTTTGCTTTATAAGCCCAGTTCTAGCCAATCAAAATTTACCAAGGAGATTGTTGATAATATGAGCAATTTTGCTGGAAGAGCTCTTCACGTCAATAACAAAATATACAAATCGGAAATATTACATTCGGATCATAATTTAGCCATTGCTTATTTATTAAAATCATATGACAAATTTTACGGTGATGTAGAAATGTGTGTGGATGTTTATACGAGGCAGTGTTCAGTAATGGTTACGAGTAAAGATGTGGCACTAATGGCAGCTACTTTAGCAAATGGCGGTGTTAGTCCAAAGACAAAAAAAAGAGTTATTAAAGAAAAAAATGTGGATTACATATTGGATCATATGAATTTGAATGGATTATATAATCAAACAGAGCAATTAATGAAGATGGATGGATTATACGCAAAAAGTGGAGTAGGTGGTATACTTATGTTAGTTATACCGGGCGTAATGGGTGTAGGAATTGTGTCGCCGCCTTTGAATAAATATGGAAACAGTGTTAAGGGTATATTAACAATGAAAATGCTTATGAAATCTATATCCATCTTTTAAAAAAAGATGGAGGCAAAACTTAAGACAGAAATAATTTATTAAGTTTTGTTTTTTAAAAGGTGGATATAATTAATTTGGCTCCACCTTTTTAAAATGTAAATATAATTATTAATTAATTTGGCTTTTAGCTGGCGCAAAACCTTTTTTTTAAAAGATGGATATAATTAATTTGGCTCCACCTTTTTAAAAGGTGGATATAATTAATTTGGCTTTTAGCTTGCGCAAAACCTTTTTTTAAAAGGTGGATATATATTATATGACAAATATAAACAAAATAATTGGAAGACAATTGGGACTTTTAACAAGAACTTACGACAGGTTTAGCATTTGGGGGAAGGTCCTCTTCTTTGCCTCTCTTATTATTATTAGTATGATTTTATTAAAAAGTTTTGATAAAAAGCGGGTTGAAGGTTTTGAGCAATCGGACAAGTTTTTATTCAAAACTGGACCAGATATTTACGATGATTTCTACGCTGATATTTACGATTATTTGGTATTCAACCAGCAGAAAGATCTCTATGAAGTTGGTGAGATTGTTAATAGTACAAAACCAAACAGTGAAAGTGTTATTTTAGATGTTGGTTGTGGTACTGGACACCACGTCGCTGATTTGAATGCTCAAGGATTTAATACTTTAGGGATGGATCTTTCACCTTCAATGATTAGCGAAGCACAAAAAAACTTCCCCAATTATAAATTTGAAATTGGTGACGCATTAAATACATCGGAATTTGCTCCTAATACATTTACCCATATTACTTGTATGTATTTCACCATTTATTACTTGAAAGACAAGGAACTATTTTTTGAGAATTGTATGAAATGGTTGATGCCAGGTGGTTATTTAATAGTACATTTAGTAGATCGCGACAATTTTGACCCAATTTTGCCCCCTGGTAACCCATTGCTTTACGTCTCGCCGCAAAAATACGCCAAGAAGCGCATTACAACCACTAAAGTGAAGTTTGATAAATTCTCTTACAGCGCGGATTTCAATTTGGATAGTAAAACTGATAAAGCAATATTTACCGAAAAATTCAAGGACGACAAGGATGGTAAAGTGCGTAAAAATGAACATACTATGTATATGCCCACCATTGACGCGATTGTTGGCCAAGCGCAGAAAGTTGGCTTTATGTTGGACTCGCAAGTGGATTTATTGGAATGCCAATATGAGTATCAGTACTTGTATATGTTTATTAAACCTACTTAAAGAGCGGCGACATTGTTTCTTTACAATATATTATTTCCGCCACCAAAAAAAAATTGATTTATAAAATACTTATAAATCAATCAATTATAATTTAAACCTAAAACCCGTATTTAATACATAAGTGAGAATAATGACAAGTTTTACTACCAGAGCTGCTTTGAATCAGGAGCTTAGCGATGGGCAACATTTTCGCCCTATTTCGGCTCGCTTCAAGAAGGTTTTCACGACCAATATAAAATATTATATGATCAATCCTGACTGGACAACAAAACAATTTTACGAGTTTATCAACCCCTATGTGCTCATTGACTTTGAACTGTCTTTATTTGACATTGTGGAAGCTGGGCTACCGTTATCGGAACACGCTAATCCAATCCGGATTAGTAATAATATCAAAATTAGAGAAATGTTTAATGATCTAGACAATTTGACCTTTTATATTCGTGAACGAACTAATGAAATATAGCATAAAATAAAAAATTGATTTGCTAAAATTGAGGCATATTTCTAGTATAAATATAATTAGAAATATGATGGCTAACACTCAAGAAATGAATAATAATCCTTTGATAAAGGAAGATGAAAATGACAAGGATGAAGAGCACGATGAATTTATGGCAAGGATGAGAAGACTTGATGAGTTGCTAACCAAGTATGAAAAGTTGAAGGAAGAAGATATGAAACTTGAGATATGGAATGCCCACGTGCGAGACGAAATTATTGGCATTGAAATGAAGGACGATGTGGTCTTTGTTGGCAAATCTAGGTTTTCATATGGAGAAAATTTTACAAGCGTTGATCAATTAAAAGAGATGATTGATATTCAATTCAAGTTGGCGAATGGCGTGCCATTTGGATATCATACTGGCGGAGGAAGTGTTAATCTGTTGATTTCCAAAATTAAACGTGTGTTTATAATGACCGAGCCAGAAGTTGCTGACGCCAACCAGTACCCAAATATGGCGCCGGAATTTATTAAACGGTTACTACCTGGGATTTAATATACTTAATACGTTTATATCTAATATGTGAATATCAAAGCATAACGCTGATTGTTATTTAATTTTGTTCTATTGGTTAAAAACTCTAGATATTTCTTTGATAGATTATACTGTTCTGGTTTTTTATTTTTTAATACTTCTAGCCGAACCTTCATAATCATAGCTACCTGCCATATGCGTTTGTGTGTATATTTTTTAGCCTTATACAATTTTTCAAGTTTATTAATTGTATTTTTAACATCTTCTAATGTTGTATATTTAATATGAATTGTGTCTTTTGGGTTTTTATCAATATACACATCAAATGATTTTTTTGGATTGTTAGGATTGTATAAGAATCTTTTATTTTTTCTTGTCTT
>Ga0209596_1003319_pt1 | contig 12700 bp, 9 predicted proteins | sample M_130807_MF_Meta_FD_187314 | JGI IMG/M metagenome (GOLD analysis project Ga0209596, IMG submission 187314) | Freshwater microbial communities from Lake Montjoie, Canada to study carbon cycling - M_130807_MF_MetaG (SPAdes) (version 2) | ecosystem: Environmental > Aquatic > Freshwater > Lake... | reverse complement strand
GTCCTTTCTTGGATAAGAAAGGACGATTGTATCATTACAGTATCATTTATAAGAATTTCAAAACGACTTCACCCATGGCAGCCGTACCCAAAATATTTTCTGGGGCAGTTTTGGCATCAGCAATATCAATAGTCCTAAACCCTTGTTTTAATACTTGATCAACAGCGTTTATTACCAATACCGATTCTTCTTTCATTCCAAAAGAGATCTCTAATAATAATGCAGCCGATAAAATAGAGGCTAGTGGATTGGCAATGCCTTTTCCTGTAATATCATGCGCAGAACCATGAATTGGTTCATAAACCCCTGTTCCATCTCCAATGGAAGCAGATGCCAACATACCCATAGAACCTGCAATTTGAGAGGCTTCATCGGTTAATATATCTCCAAACAAATTGGCGGTAACAACCACATCAAATCTACATGGATCTTTAATAAGCATCATAGCAGTTGAATCAACAAATTGGTGTTCTACTGTAACATCTGGATATTCCAATGCTAATTTTTGAATAACTTCTCTCCACAAACGACTTGTTTCCAAAACATTTGCTTTGTCTACAGAGCATAATTTTTTCTTACGCGTTCTAGCTGCTTCAAATGCTTTTCGACCAATACGTTCAACTTCGTAACGACTATATTCTGCAACATCAAATGCAGTATCGCCATCATTTTTACGACCTTTTTCGCCAAAATAAATATCGCCTGTTAATTCTCTGAAAAATAAAATATCGGCACCTTTTAATATTTCTGGTTTAATGCTTGATGCGCTTAATAATTCATCAAATAATTTAATTGGACGAAGGTTGGCATACAAACCCAATTCTTTGCGCATTTTTAATAAGCCTTGCTCTGGACGCACTTTAGCAGAAGGATCGTTATCGTATTTTGGATGACCCACTGCACCAAATAAAACTGCATCTGAATGACGCATTTTTTCTAGAGACTCGTCTGGCAAAGGATTTCCAGTTGCTTCAATAGCTATATGACCAATTAAAGCTTCGTCGTAAGTAAATGTATGGCCAAACTTAAGTGCAATACTATCTAATACTTTTTTACCTACTGCGGTTACCTCTTGTCCGATTCCGTCGCCGGGTACAATTAAAATGTGTTTTGTGGCCATTGTATGAATAAATTGAAATAAAAAATATTAGTTAATTGCTACCCAATTTGGTTGAGCATTTTTTGAGTGGCTTTAATAGCAGATACTGTTTGGTCGCTATCTAGTCCGCGTGTTTTAAATTCTTTGGCATTTTGCATCCAGGTAATAATGGTTTCGCACAATGCATCTGATTTTCCTCCAGGAGGTATATGCACTGTATAATCTGTTAACATGGGTAATGCTATTCCTTTAATGCTATAGACTTTTTTCAAAGCGTTCATGAATGCATCGTATTGACCATCGCCTTGTGCATTTTCTTCAAACACTTCACCGTCAATAATTATTTTTAAAGTAACTGATGGGCGTAAATTTTTTGAATGTGTTAGCACATAATTTTCTACAATAACTTTTTCTTCAATTGAATTGCTATCTAACACATCCGAAATAATATAAGGCAAATCAGCCTGGGTAACCATTTCTTTTAGGTCGCCCAATTCAATAATTCTTTGGGTAACTTTTTTTAAATCTTCGTCTGATAATTGTATGCCTAGTTCTTGTAAGTTATTTTCAATATTGGCTTTGCCACTGGTTTTGCCTAAGGCATATTTTCTTTGACGACCAAAACGCTCGGGCATTAAATCATTAAAATACAAATTGTTTTTTTTGTCGCCATCTGCATGAATACCTGCAGTTTGGGTAAACACATTTTCACCTACCACAGGTTTATTGGCTGGTATTCGAAATCCAGAAAATGTTTCTACTAGTTTACTTACCGTGTATAAAGACTTTTCGTTTACTGAAGTTTTTACCGATTTTAAATTATCATTTAAAACAGCCACAACACTTGCCAATGAAGCGTTTCCAGCTCGCTCACCCATTCCATTAATGGTTAGATGAATTCCTTTTGCACCAGCTTTAACTGCTTCTAAAACATTGGCAGTTCCTAAATCATAATCGTTATGTGCATGAAAATCAAAATGTAGTGAAGGATATTTTGCTACTAATTCGCTGATGTAATCAAAAGTTTCTGAAGGAGTTAAAACCCCTAGTGTATCTGGCAATAAAACCCTTTCAATTGGTTGGTGTTGAATAAAATTTAAATAACTAATTACATAGTCTTTAGAATTGCGCATACCATTACTCCAGTCTTCGAGATATACATTGCTTTTTAATCCTTTCTCTTTGGCAAGTGCTAATACTGTTGCTATTTCTGCAAAATGTTGTTCGGCAGTTTTTTTAAGTTGATGGGTTAAATGGTTTAAAGAACCTTTGGTTAATAAGTTCATCACTTTTGCGCCGGCATCTAACATCCAGTTTACAGAAATGTCTCCGTCTACAAAAGTTAATACTTCTACCCTGTCAATACAGCCGTGCTCATTTGCCCAATCTGTAATTTTTTTTACTGCCTGAAACTCCCCTGCAGAAACCCTTGCAGAAGCAATTTCAATTCGGTCTACATTCAAATCTGTCAATAGCAATTTTGCGATTGTGAGTTTTTCCGAAGCCGAAAAAGATACGCCACTAGTCTGCTCGCCATCGCGCAGAGTGGTATCCATTATTTCTATATGCTGTTGCGATTGTTTCAAATCAAAAATTTAATCAGGGCAGTTATTTAATAGGTTTTGATGCAGCAAAAGATTGGATATTTTCTTTCATTGCTTGTAAATAATCGATATCATCAAAACCATTTATTAGGTTATTTTTTTTGTACCCATTAATATCAAAAGATTCTTGACTGCCGTTTGCATTTAAAGTAATGGCTTGTGCAGCTAAGTCAATGGTCAATTCAGTAGCAGGATCTGCTTCAATGGCCCTGAATATTTCTTCTAAAAAAGCTTCAGAAACTTGTACTGGAAGAATCCCAATATTAATAGAGTTTCCTTTAAAAATATCTGCAAAAAAACTAGACACTACACAACGGAATCCATAATCGTAAATAGCCCAAGCAGCATGCTCACGGCTACTTCCGCTTCCAAAATTTCTTCCGCCCACCAAAATCTTTCCGGTATAGATAGCATTATTTAAAACAAAATCTTGTTTGGGTGAATCGTCGTTATTGTAACGCCAATCTCTAAATAAATTATCGCCAAAATTCTTTCTTTCAGTTGCTTTTAAAAAGCGCGCTGGTATAATTTGATCGGTGTCAACATTTTCAATTGGCAAAGGAACTGCCGTACTGGTTAACACTGTAAATTTATCGTAAGCCATGATTGTTAAGTTGTAAAGTTCTTGAATGCTTGATTTAAAAAACGGTTATAATAAATCTCTAGGATCAGTTACAACACCTGTAACAGCTGCAGCTGCTGCCATTAAAGGACTAGCGAGTAAGGTTCTACTTCCAGGACCTTGACGGCCTTCGAAATTTCTATTACTGGTGCTCACTGCGTATTTTCCTGCAGGAATTTTATCATCGTTCATTGCTAAACAAGCCGAACATCCTGGTTGACGCAGTTGAAAACCCGCTGCTGTTAAAATATCAAAAATGCCTTCTTCTTTAATTTGTGCTTCTACAATATGTGAGCCCGGAACAATCCAAGCAGTAACATGGTCGGCTTTTTTGCGTCCTTTTACAATGGATGCAAATGCCCTAAAATCTTCAATACGACCATTGGTACAACTACCAATAAATACATAGTCAACTTTCTTTCCTATCATTGGTTCGTCTTCTTCGAATCCCATGTATTTCAATGATTTTTCGTAGGTACTTACACCCCCAGCTAATTCAGCTGCTTTAGGAATTAAATGAGAAATGCCCATGCCCATTCCAGGGTTAGTTCCATAAGTAATCATTGGTTCTATATCGGCTGCATTAAAATTGTATTCTTTATCAAAACTAGCGGTAGCATCGGTTTTCAAGGTTTTCCAATAAGCCAACGCGGTATCCCAGTCTGCTCCTTTAGGTGCTTTTTCACGTCCTTTGATATAATTAAAAGTCGTTTCATCTGGCGCAATCATTCCTCCGCGCGCACCCATTTCAATACTCATATTACAAACGGTCATCCGTCCTTCCATACTCATATTTTCAAAAACATCTCCAGCATATTCTACAAAATAGCCCGTTGCACCAGCAGTAGTTAATTGTGCAATAATATATAAGGTAACGTCTTTAGGCGTTACTGCTTTACCCAACGCACCATTAACATTGATGCGCATTTTTTTAGGTTTCGGCTGCATAATACACTGCGACGATAAAACCATTTCAACTTCCGAAGTTCCAATACCAAATGCAATGGCACCAAAAGCACCATGTGTTGACGTATGAGAGTCGCCACAAACAATGGTCATACCTGGTTGCGTAATGCCATTTTCTGGTCCTACAACGTGTACAATACCATTTTTAGGATTTCCTAAACCCCAGTGCGAAATACCATATTTAGCAGAATTTTGCTCTAAAGCCAACAACTGATTAGCCGATAAAGGGTCTGCTACAGGAAGGTGTTGGTTAATAGTTGGCGTATTATGATCGGCAGTTGCAAACGTATGTTCTGGAAACATTACACCAATACCTCTAGCTTGTAAACCTAAAAAAGCCACTGGACTTGTTACTTCATGAATAAAATGGCGATCAATAAAAAAAACATCTGGGCCATCTTCAATTTGTCGAACCACGTGTGCATCCCACACTTTGTCGAAAAGGGTACTTGCTGTATTGCTCATTATTCAATGAATTGGTTAGTTTTCTATTTAACTTTTAAAATAAACCGCAAATTTCTTCAAAAAGCTAGTAAAAAAGCCTTTTTCATTGTTGTTTATTTAAAGATTATAGAAAACATTTGAAATAATTATAATCTGGAGCTGCAATTTAGTTAATATTCTTTGCTAATAGACACCCAAATAGGCTTATACAACAAACATTATGCTGATTATTGCAATTATTGCTAGATTTTTTCATAAAAAACCCACGCTTAGAAATGAAGAGTGGTGCTATTAATTAAGCCAAATACCCCTTTAAATTGGAACATTGCCTATTTTAATAAGTATCATGTAGCGTAATTCTATACTACTAGTTATACTATCAGATTAAAGCCGTTTTTGAAAGTTGCAATATCTGAATTAGTTTTTCAAGTAATTTGAATCCCAAATAGGTTATCGTTTTGCAACTGTATAACTGCTCAATCATATTCAATACCTTTATATCCAATTCTTCATTAGAATTGCACCTGTTATTTCAATTGTATGGACCTTAAAAAGCTTTTACACAACATACTGTCTCCAGAAAAAGTAAAAACCAGCCTAACTGATAGATATAGTTATGCTAGTGATGCCAGTTTTTATTATTTAATTCCACAAGCAGTTGTTCAGCCTGCCAACTTAAATGATGTAAAAGCATTATTTGCATTGTCTGAACAAACAAAAACCCCCTTGGTATTTAGAACTGCTGGCACAAGTTTATCAGGTCAATCTATTACTGATGGCATTCTTGTAGACTTAAGTAGGTATTGGCAAAATGCAACAGTCATTGAAGAAGGAAATGCGGTGATTGTGCAACCAGGAATTATTGGCGCGCAAGTAAACCAATTGTTAAAAAAATATGGCCGGAAAATAGGACCCGATCCTGCATCCATTAATGCAGCAATGATGGGTGGTATTTTATCGAATAATTCTAGTGGCATGTGTTGTGGTGTGGTACAAAATGCCTATCACACTTTACGTTCGATGGCTTTTATGTTGCCCGATGGAACTTATTTTAATTCTGCCATACTTACCGATTACAATAAATTTGAAATTGAACAACCTACACTTTTTTTACAAATTCAATCTTTACAAAAACGTTTAATTACCAATACAGAATTGGTTACTAAAATTCGAAAAAAATATACTTTAAAAAATACGGTTGGCTATAGTTTAAATGCTTTTTTAGACTACCAACATCCATTAGATGTATTGGTTCGATTATTAATTGGCGCCGAAGGCACATTGGCATTTATTGCAGAAGCAATACTTGAAACCCTTCCTGATCCTGCATTTAAAGCCACTGCCCTATTTTATTTTGAAAATCCTTTAGCTGCATGCAATGCCATTGTTGGTTTAAAAGAATCTGGTGCAGCTGCTTTAGAATTTATGGATAGAGCAGCACTCAAATCTATAGAACACCAACCTTATGCCCCAAGTGTTATAAAAGATTTATCAAATAATGTAACGGCTATTTTGTGTGAATACCAAGCCACTACTGCTAATGGTTTAAATGCATTGTTAGAAAATGCATCCGCAGTTTTAGCGTCACTTCCAACGATATTACCATTTACATTTACTACTGATGCTGAATTGCAAGCCAAGTATTGGAAGCTCAGGAAAGGGATGTATCCTTCGGTAGCTGCAGCAAGAGCAAAAGGATCTACGGTTGTTTTAGAAGATATTGCATTTCCAGTAGAAGTATTGGGGGCAGCTGTTTTAGACGTGCAACAACTCATGTTGAAATATGGTTTTGATAATGGTATTATTTTTGGACATGCAAAAGAAGGGAACTTACATTTTGTAGTTTCTCAAGCTTTTAACCAGCCAAATGAAATTGCTAGTTATGAAAATTTTTCAAAGGAACTAGCAGATTTAGTCTTGCATAAATACAATGGATCTCTTAAAGGAGAACACGGAACTGGCAGGCAGATTGCACCCTTTGTTGCAGACGAATGGGGCGAAGAAGCGTATTCAATTATGAAGGATTTAAAATCATTTGTAGATCCAAACAACTTATTAAATCCTGGCGTAATTATTAATGCAGACAAAGACTGCCATATTAAAAATTTAAAATCCTTGCCAGTTGTTGAAACAGAAGTAGACAAATGTATTGAATGCGGCTACTGTGAACACCGTTGCCCAAGTAGAGAATTTACACTTACTCCAAGGCGTAGAATTGTTGTGCGACGTGCATTACAGCGTTTGTTAAAAGAAAATGACACCCATACATATGAGGCTTTGTTAAAAGAATACCAATTTGAAGGATTGGATACTTGTGCAGTGGATGGCTTGTGTGCACTTGAATGCCCTGTTGATATCAATACCGGCGACTTAGTAAAAAGATTAAGAAAAGAAAGCCATTCTGTAAACGCAAATAATATGGCGGTGTTGGTTGCAAAACATTTTAATACAATTGAATCACTTGTAAAATTTGCGCTAATTACAGGAGGTTTTGCGAATAAAGTTTTAGGCAAAAATGCTATGTATTCGCTGACAGTTGGTATCAGAAAAATAGTGCCGAGTTTTCCGCTTTGGACAAAAGAATTAACAGGCCCAATTAAACTTAGTAAAAATCAACCAGCCATAGCGAGTGCTGTGTTTTTCAACTCCTGCATTAGTAGAATGATGGGGGCAGATAAACTAAATAGTGAATCTACTATTGACATTGCTGTAAGAGTAAGCAAAAGAGCTGGGATTGAATTAATGGTTCCCAACGATTTAGCTGGAACCTGTTGTGGTCAAGCATTTTCATCGAAAGGATTTACGAGTGCTTATGAAATTTCTGTGAATCAAACCATTGAAAAATTATGGAAGTGGACCAATCAAGCAAGCATTCCTGTTGTAATGGATACTAGTTCTTGTACCCATTCATTACATAGTAGCAGACCTTACTTGACAAAAGAAAATCAAGCCAGGTTCGATCAATTACAAATTTTAGATATTATAGATTATTTAGCGGATACTGTTATTCCAACACTACCTATTACAAAACCTAAAAATAAAATTGTATTCCATCCTGTTTGCAGCACTTACAAAATGAACTTATTAGGCAAACTAAAAACAATTGGTAATGCTTGTGCAAAACAAGCAGACTTTCCTCTATCGGCAGGATGTTGTGGCATGGCTGGAGATCGTGGATTTTATTACCCAGAACTCACTGCTGCTGCAACAAGAGTAGAATCTTTAGAAGTTCTAGCAACAGATTATGAAGGATATTATTCCACTGGAAAAACTTGTGAAATGTCTATCAGCGCTGCTGTTCAAAAAGAATACCAATCGGTATTATATTTATTAAATGAGGTAAGCGCTTAGAGTATTTTCACTGCCTGACGTGCTAATAATTTCCAGTCTTTGTGTTCTTTTTGCCAAACTAATAATACCGATAATTTAGCTTCGCCTGGTTTACCACCATCATTGGTAGTGGCTATTAATTTATGACGAACAATAGCCGTTTTTCCATTTAATTGAACGCTTTGATCTGATAGTGTAATCGTAACAAAATCAGAAGATCCATTTAGCAATGCTTCTATTAAAGAAGCTTTGGTATCTAGCCTTCCAGTTGAATGTCCGTAGCTTAATCCATCCATTAATAAAGCGTCTAAACTTGCTTTATCTGGATTAACCATTTGCTTACGTAGTGTTTCTACAGCTGATACTAATTTTTTATCTGCTTTATTTTGTGCAATGGCTGTTTGAAAAACCAAAACCACAAAAAGAATTGATAGGATATTTTTCATATGTGTTATATTAATATAGAATTGCTAAAATAATGAATCGGCAACTTTAAAACGGTTTTTTGTTAGTCAAATATATTAAGGAAGATAAAACACTTCTGTTAATGGTATACTTAGCGGCGAATTGTCTGGATTGGTTTCCATAATATCTCTCATATGTAACCACCATTTTTGCATGATAGGATGGTTAGGTAAATCATTGAGTGCAGCAGCTTTTTCTGCTTTTAATACCCCAAATAAGCTCAAGGTTTCTTTGTCTAAAAAAATAGAATACTCGCTAATGCCCGTTTGTTTTATTAGTGCCACCAATTCAGGCCAAATTTCATTGTGCCTTTTTAAGTATTCTGCTTCAAATCCTGCAAACATTTTCATTTTAAAAGCAACTCTTTCCATTGTATTTAGCGTTATTATGTGATTTTACTGTTTTAATAGTATAAATATAATGCTTACTATTAGTTCACTATCATGCGCTATCATGCTTTTTTGTAGGTAATTACGTAGATTTATTGCTAATATGCACTCCCAATAACAAAAAGGAATAGCCAAATGAAAAAAGCTTCCATATTTAAGCATCTTTTTATTGACTATTACTCGGCAACGCCAAAGTATTTGCAATTGGCTAACTCCATTGTAAAAGCCATTACAGAAGGTAAAATTAAAAAAGACGAAATTCTTCCTTCTATCAATGAATTGAGTTTTGAATTTGAAATTTCAAGAGATACGGCAGAAAAAGGATACAAACACCTCAAAAAAATTGGCGTATTAGGATCTGTACCTGGCAAAGGTTATTTTGTTAAAAATGTAGCAGTTAATCAGCGCCTAAAAATATTTTTAATTTTTAATAAACTAAGTGCCCACAAAAAAATAATTTACGACACATTTGTTGAAGCGCTTGGCGAAGTAGCAAGTATTGATTTTTATATTTACAACAACGACTTTGCCATCTTTAAAAAACTATTGACAAATTGTAAGGATGATTACACGCATTTTGTAATTATTCCGCATTTTATGGAAGGTGGTGAAAATGCCCATGAAATTATCAATGAAATTCCAAAAGAAAAATTGATACTGATGGACAAACTCGTGCCAGGCGTGAATGGCAATTACAGAGCGGTATATGAGAATTTTGAAAAAGATATTTACAATGCACTAGAACAGTGCTTAACACAATTGAGTAAATACCATACTTTAAAAATTATTTTTCCTGAATACACTTATTTTCCACAAGAAATATTAAAAGGGTTTAATCGATTCTGTCAACAGTATGCATTTAATGCACATGTGGTACATAATATAGCCAATGAACCCATTAAAGATGGTGAAGCCTATATTAATTTGATGGAAAACGATTTGGTAGTACTTATTGAAAAGATATTAGCCACTAAATTAAAGGTTGGAAAAAACGTTGGTTTAATTTCTTACAATGAAACTCCTATGAAAAAAATTATTTTAAAAGGTATTACTACAATCTCTACTGATTTTCAAATGATGGGAACAATGGCTGCGAAAATGGTATTAGGAGAAACCCCATCGCATATTGAAATACCCTTTTATCTAACACTTAGAGCTTCCTTATAAATTTATTTTTATGAAATTTTATAAACTACAATTATCCTGTATTGTATTGCTTTGTTTTCAATTAAGCGCAGTTTTTGCACAACAGCCAACTGTAAAAATGAATGATAGCAATACGCCCTTACATGCTTTGCAGCCAAATTATCCTGTTAGTTATAGTGCCCCAAGTAAAGAAAGCATTCAGTTGGTGTTAAACAGCGTATACACGTATTTAGACGCACATACTTTTGCTAGTTTGCAAAATAAAAAAACAGGAATCATATCAACTTCATTACAAGCAATAGATACCAATTTAATTTTACAACCAGGAGATTTTCGATTAACTAGTTACGAATGGGGTGTTACTTATGCAGGAATGCTTAAAGCAGGACAAGCAACTGGCGATAATAAATTTACAGCATATACTACTAAACGCTTATCGTTTTTAGCTAATGTAGCACCCTATTTTAAGGAGCAATTAAAACAATTTCCTCAAGTAAAGAATCCACTAAAACAATTATTAGACCCTCATGCATTAGATGATGCAGGAGCGGTTTGCGCCTCTATGATAAAAGCTTTGCCATTATTAAATAGCAAAGAAGCAACACCTGTTATTAATAATTATATCGATTTTATTAGCAACAAAGAATATCGACTAGCTGATGGCACAATGGCCAGGAATCGTCCATTAAAAAATACTATTTGGCTAGATGATATGTTTATGAGTATACCTGCTTTAGCACAAATGGGCAAACTAACTGGCGAAAAAAAATATACGGATGATGCAGTAAAACAAATCCTTCAATTTTCTAGCAGAATGTTTAATCCAACTGTAAATTTATATATGCACGGTTGGGTAGAAAGTATGGAGGCTCACCCAGAATTCAGGTGGGCACGTGCCAATGGTTGGGCATTATTAGCCACTGTTGAATTATTAGATGTATTACCAGAAAACCATCCTGAGAGAAAAAAAATAGTAGCATTACTGCAAGCACATATAAAAGGTATTACTAGTTTTCAATCTGGTAGCGGATTTTGGCACCAATTACTTGACCGTCAAGACAGTTATTTAGAAACTTCTGCAACGGCTATATACGCCTATTGCATAGCACATGCCATAAACAAAGGATGGATCAATCCAAAAACTTATGGACCGGCTGTTTTATTGGCTTGGAATGCAGTAGCAACAAAAGTTACAGCTAATGGACAAGTTGAAGGAACCTGTGTTGGAACTGGAATGGCTTTTGACCCTGCATTTTATTATTATCGCCCAACCAATATCTATGCTGCTCATGGCTATGGTCCTGTATTATTAGCCGGTGCAGAAGTATTAGACTTAATTAAAAAATACCATTACTATTTAAATGATAGTGCCTTACAATTAGAAGAAAAATAATTTCCCCCACAAATGAATATTATGAAACATCGTATGCTTTTTTTTCCTTTAATATTGATTGCATTTTTAGCAAGCGCACAAAATAATACACCCCTATTTAAATTTGATTTTGGAACAGGTAAAGCTGCAAAAGGCTATACAAAAGTGTTGCCAACAAATAAATATAGTGCAAGTACTGGTTTTGGATTTTCTGGTGATGCCGAAATTATTGGTGTGAACCGAGGCGGAAAAAACTTACTAGATGCTGATTATTGTACAAGCACAAAACCATTTTATTTTTCGGCAAAAGTACCAGATGGCAATTACGATGTAACCATTCATTTTGGAGATGCTGAAGGAGAAAGCGCTACCACTGTTAGAACTGAATGCCGCAGACTCATGCTTGAAAATGTGCATACCAATAAAGGGCAATTTAGTACGCAAAGGATTACCATTCATATTAAAGACAGTTTAATAAGAAATGAAAATGGCGTAGTAACCGGAAAAGTAAAATTAAAATCAAGACCCAATGTTTCTGAATCGGATTACCTACACTGGGATAATTTATTAACCCTTGAATTTAATAATGCCAACCCTAAAATAACAGGAATAGAAATTAAACCGAACAATTCGGCCATTACTATTTTTTTAGCCGGCAATTCTACAGTTGTAGACCAAGACCGCGAGCCATGGGCTTCTTGGGGGCAAATGATTCCTAGATTTTTTAAACCATCAGAAATTGCAATTGCCAATTATGCAGAATCTGGAGAAACACTCAATAGCTTCTTGGGCGAAAAACGTTTAGAAAAATTATTGAGCTTACTAAAAAAAGACGATTATTTATTTATTGAATTTGCGCATAACGATCAAAAACAAAAAGGACCTGGCATTGGTGCTTTTACTAGTTATAAAACATTATTGAAAAAATTCATCAATGCCGTAAAAGAAAAAGGTGGAATTCCATTTTTAGTAACTTCTATGAATCGTAGGAGTTTTGATTCTGCTGGAAAAATAACCAATACACTTGGAGACTATCCAGCAGCCATGCGAGAAACTGCTAAAGAAGAAAATATAGCCATGATTGACATGAATGCCATTAGTAAAACATTGTATGAAGCATGGGGGCCTGTTGCATCTAAAAAAGCATTTGTGCATTATCCTGCCAATAGTTTCCCATCACAAACAATAGAACTAAAAGATGATACACATTTTAATACTTATGGTGCTTATGAATTAGCAAAATGTATGGTACAAGGCTTAAAA
>Ga0209596_1003318_pt1 | contig 12701 bp, 10 predicted proteins | sample M_130807_MF_Meta_FD_187314 | JGI IMG/M metagenome (GOLD analysis project Ga0209596, IMG submission 187314) | Freshwater microbial communities from Lake Montjoie, Canada to study carbon cycling - M_130807_MF_MetaG (SPAdes) (version 2) | ecosystem: Environmental > Aquatic > Freshwater > Lake... | reverse complement strand
CGCCACCTTTTTGATTGGCTATACCAATAATTATTGCCATAATATCCTCCGTTTGGCTGCTTTTAGGCAGGTCCGATTTTTAAATTGTTAACCAATTAATGTTTTATCAATTTCTTTGAAGATCCTGAATTTATTACTTGGATGCCAAAAATACGCTTTAGCCTACATCTTCCGAAACAATATTATCTAAACATTGTTATCTCTGCCACTTACCCAACCAAAAAGCCAATTGTAAGTTTTAAATGTTAAAAAAGTCTTTTTTTGTGGGTATCAAATATAATTAATTGATTTTTGCCGTCACAAAACAAATTAACGGGGTTTTTAACCCAAATTCAAGCAGATAAATTATGAGAAATGTGCGTACCTGGTGGATTATTGCAGCTATCATGCTGTTATTGGATTTTTACGTTTTTCAAGCACTGAAAACAGTTGCGCAGAATGCATCCGAAAAAACAAGACTAATTCTATTTATTGGTTATTGGTTGATTTCAGGGGCAACTTTGGTTTTATTATTATGTTTTCCGTATATACAAGGATTACAAACATCCAAACTATTCCGTAATTACATTTTCGCCATATTAATAGGCTTGTTCATTGCTAAACTAGTTGGTGCCGCCATTTTTCTTGTCGACGACCTACGTAGGGGTGCTTTTATGTTAGCACGTATGGTTTATCCAAGCGCAGGTGCTAGTATCATTGGAGAAGGCAATGGAATACCCCGTTCTGTTTTTTTGAGTTGGTTAGGCTTGGGTATTGGCGGAACTTTATTTGGTACCCTAATAGTTGGTTTTAGTAACAAGTATAATTACCAAGTAAAAAGAATTACGCTTAAATATTCAAATTTGCCGCTTGCATTTAGAGGAATGAAACTGGTGCATATCAGCGATATTCATAGTGGCAGTTTTCAAGATAAAGCGGCAGTGAACCATGGGGTAGATATGATTCTTAAAGAAAATGCAGATTTAATTTTATTTACCGGAGACTTGGTCAACGACCGAGCCGATGAAATGAAAGACTATATGGATGTTTTTGGACGCCTTAAAGCGCCGCTTGGTGTGTTTAGTACCCTAGGTAACCACGATTATGGCGATTATGTTGCATGGCCTACAGCTGCAGATAAAACCGAAAACTTAAATAATCTAAAACAGGTGCACCAACATTTAGGCTGGAGGTTATTAATGAATGAACACGTATTATTAGAAAGGGGTACAGAAAAAATTGCTTTATTAGGTATAGAAAACTGGGGAGCAAAAGGACGTTTTCCAAAATACGGAAAGATGCACGAAGCTTTTCCGGGTACCGAAAATATTCCCTTCAAAATACTATTGAGCCATGATCCTAGTCATTGGGATGCAGAAGTAAAAACCAAATACCCGTCTATTGATTTAATGCTAGCAGGGCATACACATGGCATGCAATTTGGCATTGAAAATCCTTACTTTAAATGGAGCCCAGTGCAATGGATGTATCGCCAATGGGCAGGTTTATATGAAGATGGACAACAAAAATTATATGTTAATAGAGGATATGGATTTATAGGATACCCAGGTAGAGTGGGTGTGATGCCAGAAATAACCGTTATTGAATTAGTTTAAATTAAGTTAAAAACTAGTTTATTTTCTTATTTCAATCGGTTTATAAAATATTGGCACGTGTTTGGTGTTATACTAATACTAAATCAAGCAAATGAAAAAGTCAATCTTATTTTTAGCAGCTATTTTACTATTATCAGTTAGCAGTTTTGCACAAGTAGGATTTCGTTTAGGGATAAAAGGCGGGGCTAACTTAAACCAGGTTTCTGGCGTTTCTTTTTCTGATGCGTATGCACTATCATACCATTTTGGTGTATTCACCGAAATTGATTTTAATAAAAAATTCGGATTACAACCAGAGGTGCTATTGAATCAATCTAGTACAACTGTTGCTTCTGGCTTTGCAAGCATCTATCAAAACGTTGCCGCTTTAAATGTGCAAGACGCAAGAGTTACTTTAAATTATTTATCTATTCCAATTTTACTACGCTATAATATAGGCAAACTTGTTACGATAAATGCTGGACCACAGTTTGGTATATTAATGAATCAAGACCAAACGCTATTAAAAAATGGCAATAAAGCATTTGCTGATGGAGACTTTTCTATGGTGGGTGGTTTACAGTTTAATTTAAAATTATTGCGTGTATACGGCAGGTATAATATTGGCATGAAAAACATTAATCAAATAGATCAGAAAGACAAATGGACTAGCCAACAAATACAAGTGGGAGTTGGTTTGCGTTTGTAATTATTTTATTTGTTTTTTAAATGCAGCTATCTTTTTTTTGAAGTTGGCAAGTGCAATTACTTGTTCATTGATAAAACTATTGTCTACCAATTTTCCTACAACTGCATCCATCTCTTCGGTAGAATCATATACCATTTGTCTGTAAGGATTTGCAAAGTCTTTGGCTTTTGAATCATGGATACCTTTGGTCATCCATTCTTTGGTAAGCACTACTGAATCTAGGAGAGTATTTAATTCTTGTGGGGTTATTTTTTTTGTGGGCTTACCAATTCTTTCAGATAATGCGGCAACAGCGTGTTGAAACTTTTGTTCAGGATATTTATTACCCATGGTTTCATAAAAATCATGCACTTCATCCCATGATTTTATCTTATTGGTATTGATTTTGTTTTTTAAAGAAGCAACTTCTGTTTCGGGCATTAATTGACCTCCCAAATTAATCCAACTATTTCTATTGGATTTTGATGGTATGCCAGTTATTATTTCATTGAAATTCTTAAAGCCCTGTTTTTTCGACCAATCCATTAGTGTCGTTGTGCCATAATAAATAATGAGGTCTTCAAAAACACGATAGGCTCGAAGTACTTTTTTATAAACAGTTTTTCTTTTACTATTTTCAAAATTCAAACCAAGAATCTCTAATTCATCTACAATAGGATTTCCTTCTGTTAATAGTTTTTTTCCTAGAACGGCTGCTTGTTCATCTGTAATTTTTTTTGTTTTATTTTCTTTAAGATGATAGGCTTTACCTGTAGCAAGTTCTAATAATTCTAAGGCATTAATAATTTCGTTAATGGTGTCTGGCGCCAAATAATTATAATCAATATATTGAATGTGTTCGGTTCGTTTGTCGCGGTCTACATACTTCCAAGCATTGCGTTCTAGGGCATACATATTGTATAAAAACCAATAGCCTGGCATGACTATTAATTGGTCGTTACTGGCATCTATGCTTACCAAAGAAAATGGCGTTTGAATATTTAGTTCGGTAGGATAATCTCCTTTTGCTAATATGGTAAAACTGGCAAATTTTGAATTGTGTTTAATGCTCACACATAAGCCTGGCCAAAAGCCTCTGCCCAATACTACTTCGCCATCGGCACCCCTGCTATTGTGGTTAGATCCTATTGTTGCACCTGCGGCAATATTACTTTGACCCATTACCAAAGCAGCGCATAAAAAAGAATTATTATGGTGCTGTTCGTGTGCTGGAAATATTAAAGAATTTAATACTTCGCAACAAGATATGGTTGCATTTTGGCCAAGAAAGGAGTTAATTAATCTGGCCCCATATTTTAGTTGCGAATGGTCGGCCATTACAAATCTCACCGCTTTAATGCCATAAAAAAGTCGGCAGCCAAATCCAATAATACCATTCACTATTTCACAACCTTCTCCAATTTGAGTAGTGCCTTCTGGCCCTGAATTAATGGTAATATTTTTAAGTTTATTGGCACCTTTAATATAGGCATCTGAACCTATCCAAACATCTTTAATAATGCGGGTATTTTTTATTACAGTTCTGTCGCCAATTTTTCCATAATACCCTCTATGTGGTTTAAACTGGCGTGCAGTAAACTCATTGAATTTTTGTTGGAGTTGGTCGTCTTCCTTGTACTTGCTCCATAAATAAGCATCTCCTGGTAACATGCCTACAAATGGTAACACACGTCGACCAGTATTTTCATTACAAAGTTCTAGCCAAATTCTTACGTCTTCTCCTTCTCCTTCTTTTAAAATACCATTACCAAATTTAGAGTGATTGGTAGTAACCATTTCGTCTACATTGGTAATAATTACTTCCGAGCCAATAATATAATGGGCTAAATAATGTACGTTATCAATCACCACATTGTCGCCAAAATCACAACTAATAATGGTAGAGTTATATAAACCTACTGGTAATTTCAAGTCACTAAATCCTAAACAAAGTGGCTCTAGTTTTCCAATTCTAACCAAGCCATAGAACTTACAATTTTTTACTAATTCGGGGTTGAATGCATCGGATACCAATAGCTTATTCCAATCATCGCTTGTATTTCTATTGCGAACCAATACTTCAATTTCATAGGCATTCAATTGTCGGTAATTAATACCATTACGATTTTGAATATTTCTTAAATAATATTCGTCTTTACCTTTTGGTAAAAAAGGCGCTTGAATAAAACCATACCCAAGTGAAAGAAGCGGTGTTTTTGAAATTATATTTTCTGGCATTGAATGCTATTATTATTGATAAAATATTAGCGTTCGTAATTATTCTACGGTAACGCTTTTTGCTAAATTTCTTGGTTTGTCTACATCAATTCCTTTAGCCAATCCTACATAATAACTTAATAATTGTAAAGGTATTACACTTAGGAGTGGGGCAATCACTTCGTCGGCATCTGGCACAAAAATAGTATCGTCGGCCATACCAGGAATAACGTCGTCGCCTGCTGTAGCAATAGCAATCACCATTCCTTTTCTTGCTTTAATTTCTTGTACGTTCGATACAATTTTCTCGTAGTAAGAATCTTTTGTTGCAACAAAAACAACGGGTAATTTATCATCCACTAAAGCAATTGGTCCGTGTTTCATTTCTGCAGCAGGATAACCTTCGGCATGTATATAAGAAATCTCTTTTAGTTTTAAAGCACCTTCTAATGCAATGGGAAAATTATAACCCCTTCCTAAAAATAAAAAGTCTGTTGCGTCTTTGTATTTTTTGGCAATGCGTTCAATATTACTAGTATCTTTTAATATTAATTTCACTTTTTCTGGAATAGCATGCAGCTCTTGCATCAAGTGTAAATAACGTTCTTCCGAAATAGTTCCTTTGGCAAAACCAATTTTTAAAGCCATCATGGCTAATACAGCCAATTGACCAGTAAATGCTTTGGTACTTGCTACGCCAATTTCTGGTCCTGCATGAGAATAGGCACCTGCATTACTTAATCTAGCAATACTACTGCCAACTACATTCACTACACCAAAAATAAAAGCACCTTTTTCTTTGGCACTTTCTAAAGCTACCAATGTATCGGCCGTTTCGCCGCTTTGAGAAATAGCAATAATTACATCGCCCGGATGAATGACTGGGTTTCGGTACCTAAATTCAGATGCATATTCAACTTCAACAGGAATTCTACACAATTCCTCAATTTGGTATTCTGCTAATAAGCCCGCGTGCCAACTTGTTCCGCAAGCAACGATTAAAATTCTCTTTGCATTTTTCAATGCCTCCATATGATTTTCAACGCCGCTCATATTAATCATACCGTTTTCGGGAAACAAACGTCCACGCAAACAGTCAAAAATAGTATCGGGTTGTTCATATATTTCTTTGAGCATGAAATGGTCGTAGCCCCCTTTTTCAATGGCGGCTAATTCCATATCTAACTTGGTAATGAAAGGAGTTTGTTTTTCGTTACCTAAGTTTTTTAATATCAGTTCGTCGGGTTTAACAATGGCAATTTCATAATCATTTACATACACCACTTCTTTTGTGTATTCAATAATTGGTGAAGCATCGCTAGCTAAAAAGTGTTCGCCTTTTCCAATGCCAATTACTAAAGGACTTCCTTTTCTTGCAGCAATAATGGTTTCGGGATCGTCTTTTGAAATCAATAAAATACAATAAGCACCTACTATTCTTTTTAAAGCAATACGTAATGCTTCTTCAACTGTGCTATTATTATTCTCTTTAATGTCTTCAATAAAATTCAGCAGTACTTCTGTATCGGTATCACTCGAAAATTTGTAGCCCTTATTTAGTAATTCTTTTTTTATTTGTGCATAGTTTTCAATAATGCCGTTATGAATCATTGCTAACTCACCACTATTTGAAATATGTGGGTGTGCGTTTCTATCACTTGGTTCTCCGTGTGTGGCCCAGCGTGTATGCCCTATGCCTATGTGCGAGTGTAGGTCTTTACCAAAAACACTTTCCTCCATCTCCACTACTTTTCCTTGTTTTTTGTAAACATTCAATCCATTTTCATTGATTAATGCTACACCAGAACTATCATAACCCCTATATTCGAGTCTTTTCAAGCCTTTCAGTACAATTGGATACGCTTCTCTTTTACCGATATACCCTACAATTCCACACATAAATTATTTATTATTTCAGATGGTAAAATTAATTAATTTGATTGAATGTTAAGGTTTTAAAATGAAGTATTGGTAAATGTAGCAATAACGCTCAATTCGATACAAGTAATCACGCAAAATACTGCTTGTTTAAGCAGACTAGTCTAATAATATATGTAGGAAGGTTACTTTTTTGGGGTATCTATGAATTTTATTAACTGATAAATTTTATTGTTAATACTAAACATTGCATCAGTTAAGGATTTATACCAATTATAACTTGTATTTATCATGCCTTTATTCATACAAATTACCTGTTGGAATATAAGAACCATAACCATATACAACTAATGGATTAGGGTCTGTACCTGTATAGCGCATGGCTAATTGAGTAATCTTTTCGATTTCTTGCACAAAAGAAGTGAATAACGAAGTAATTTTTGATGTAACTACTGCATCTAAAACATATAAATTAACGGATAGTATTGTTTTTAATATAACAGGTAATCCTGATGTGATTAGTTTTTATTCAGGTGAAGCTGGTCGTAGTTATGACAACAAAGACAGGGTAAGTAGAAATGATGGCAACTTAAAAATGAGCTTCCAAATTAGAATGGATTCTTTGGCAGGATTTACTGCCGTTTCATCAGGAAATTTTAAGGTATTGGCTTCAACTAATTTCATTGCAGCCTATTCAACATCTGCAGATTTAGTTGCAGCTGCTTCACAAGATTCTGCAATGGTTAATAAAGCAACATGGGTGGATATATCTAGTAGATTTACGTTGCCTAAAACTGGAACCATTAATACATTCTACCTATCTGGAGAGGTGTCTCTTAGTGATTTAATAAAAGTACCCACAGATCCAATTTATTTAGCCTATCAGTATAAAGGGAATCCTACAGGGAACTTAGGTGCGAATGGTATTACAATTGGATCCCCTGTACTTTTTAATGCTTTTTCAGATGGCTCTACCGTAAATTATAACTTGGTACCAGGTGGAACAGTAAGTACAATTTGGAAAGTTTTAAAATCGGCAAATGCATTAAACAGTTGGGCTACTTCTACCTCTCAACTTAAATTTACAAGTCCTGCAACTGCATTGTATTCTGAGGATTGGGCTATTAGTAATGCATTTTATCCAAATATTGCTGTACCAGATAACGCAGTAGGGATTAAAAATATTTCGAATAACCCTATTAGTAGATACTCCTATAAATTTACAAAAGCAGGAGATTATAAAGTGGTTTTTGTAGCAAGTAATAATAGGCCAGATAATATTAATGTAAAAATTAAAGAAGTAAATATTACTGTAAACTAAATTTTTATACTGATAGTTATTTAAGCAAACCCTTTATTTCATTGAGTTTCATCAATGCCTCTACTGGCGTTAATTGGTTGATGTCTATTTCGTTTAAACGTTTTCGAATATCATCGAATGTTTGTGAATGGGCATCAAAAATAGAAAGTTGCATTTTTGGGGTATTTAATGCTTGAATATTTTTTTCTAGTTGTTCTTTTTTAGTAGGAATTTTTTCTTCACCCGCGCTATTGTCATTGTCGAACTGCTTGTCTTCTAACTGAATTAAAATTTCGTTTGCACGATCAATTAATGAAGGTGGCATGCCCGCCATTCTTGCAACATGAATACCAAAACTATGGATGCTTCCGCCTGCTGCAAGTTTGCGCAAGAAGATAATTTTATTGCCAACTTCTTCGTTAGTAATATGGTAGTTTTTTACCCGAGGTAATTTTGCTTCTAACTCATTTAATTCGTGGTAATGCGTTGCAAATAATGTTTTTGGAGCCGATTTGGAATGGTGCAAATGCTCTACAATACTCCATGCAATTGAAATGCCATCGTAGGTAGAAGTGCCTCTACCTATTTCATCTAATAAAATTAAACTTCTAGCAGATATATTATTGATAATACTCGCTGTTTCGTTCATCTCAACCATAAAAGTCGATTCGCCTCCGCTTAAATTATCACTAGCACCTACTCGGGTGAATATTTTGTCGGTTAATGGAATTTTAGCAGCACTAGCAGGCACAAAACTTCCCATATGTGCCATGAGTGTAATTAAGGCAGTTTGGCGCAACAAGGCGCTCTTGCCGCTCATATTTGGCCCTGTTAAAATGATAATCTGTTGCTTGGTAGGGTCAAGTACAATATCATTCGATACATATTGTTCTCCATCGGGTAAATGCCTTTCTATTACTGGATGACGGCTTTCTGATAATACTAAATCGTAGCCTTCGTGGATGGTTGGTTTTTTATATTGATAAGCGATTGCGTTATCTGCAAAACATATTAAACAATCTAAGGTAGCAAGCACTGTTGCATTCACTTGAATGGGTGCAATATATGCTTGTAAACTAATTAATAATTCGTCGTAAAGGGCTAGTTCAATAGCTAGTATTTTTTCTTCGGCGCCAGTAATTTTTTCTTCGTAAGATTTTAGTTCTGGTGTAATGTATCTTTCAGCATTTGCCAGTGTTTGTTTGCGTATCCAATCGGCAGGAACTTTGTGTTTGTGTGAATTGGTTACTTCTAAATAATATCCAAACACATTGTTGAAACTTATTTTCAACGAACCAATACCGGTTCTCTCTGATTCGCGTTCTTGAATTTGTACTAAATAATCTTTGCCTCCAGATGCTATGGCCCTTAATTCGTCGAGGGTTTCGTTGATGCCTTCTTTAATGAGGTTGCCTTTATTTGCAGCTACTGGTGGGGTATCACTAATTTCTTTATAAATGCGTGCTTGTATTTCATTACATGGCTCTAATGCTGCTGAAAGCTTTTGTATATAAGGGTTTGACGATGACTCACCTGCTTTTTTAATAGCGGCTGTTTGTTCTAATCCACGAGCAAGTTGTACTACTTCGCGTGGATTAATTTTTTTCATTGGAATCTTACTTACAATGCGTTCTACATCGCCACATTGTTTAATTGACTGAGTGATTTTTTGTTTTAAATCAGTTTCAATAATCAGGTGCTCAACTGTGTTTAATCGTTCATTAATTTTAGCAGCATCTTTTAATGGAAAGACCATCCACCTATGCAGCATACGCGCACCCATGGGGCTAACTGTATTGTCTAAAATTTTAATTAAACTACTACTGTTTTCTTGTCCATTGGGTAAGAGCTCTAAATTGCGAATAGTAAAACGATCCATCCATAAAAAACCTTCTCTTTCTAATCTTTGTAAAGATGTGATGTGTTGAAGATTTGGATGCTCTGTTTGTTTGAGGTAATACAGAATAGCACCAGAGGCAATAATTGCTTCAGGCATTTTTTCAACACCAAATCCTTTTAGCGAATGCGTTTGAAAATGTTTGAGTAAACTTTCTGTAGCAAAAGTTTCCTCAAAAATCCAAGTTTCTAAAGTGTAGGTATAAAATTTCGGTCCAAAAACTTCTTTAAAATGTTTTTGATAACTGCGTTGAAAAATTACTTCGGCAGGTTTTAAACTCTGTAATAATTTATCAATATAATCTGCATCACCTTGTGCTGCAAAAAATTCGCCGGTAGAAATATCTAAAAAAGCAATGCCAATTGTTGTATCTGTAAAATGAATGGCTGCTAAAAAATTATTGGTATTGTGTTCTAATAATTTATCGTTTGTGGCAATACCTGGGGTGACCAATTCAGTAACACCGCGTTTTACAATTCCTTTTGCTGCTTTTGGATCTTCTAATTGGTCGCAAATAGCCACCCGGTAACCAGCTTTTACCAATTTGTGTAAATAGGTATCTAAAGCATGGTATGGAAAGCCTGCCAACTCACTGGCAGAGGCAGAGCCATTGTTTCTTTTGGTTAGGGTAATTCCCAGCACTTTGGCCGATATAATAGCGTCTTCTCCAAATGTTTCATAAAAATCACCCACGCGAAACAACAAAATGGCATCGGGATATTTTTGTTTAATAGCCCGGTGTTGTTGCATTAAAGGAGTATCTGCGGTAGATTTAGACATGGCAACAAATATACTCTCTTCGTTGAGTATCTATATTGTTCTGGCTAGTTTTTTTATCCCTATTGGTATTTGTACTAGTGTTTTATTTGTGCTTTCTTGGGTTTACCTTTGCGCCATGCGAAAACTGAGTATGGATGAGTTAGACCGTATGACGGTTGCCCAATTCAAGGAGGCAAAAAAGAACCCCATTGTGGTGGTGCTAGATAATATTCGAAGCATGCACAATGTGGGTAGTGTGTTTAGAACAGCAGATGCATTTAGAATTGAAGCCATTTGTTTGTGCGGATATACGCCACAGCCACCCCATAGAGATATTCAAAAAACAGCCCTTGGTGCAACAGAAACGGTTAATTGGTTGTATTATGCAACCACCAAAGAAGCAATTGAAGACCTTAAAAAATTCGACTATACTGTTTTGGCCATTGAACAAGTTGAAGGAAGTGAATCCTTAGACCAATTTAATAATACAGACAGAAAATTAGCCATTGTTTTGGGCAATGAAGTAGAAGGAGTTGATGCAGCAGCTTTGGCCATTTGTGATGGATGTATAGAAATTCCACAATTAGGAATGAAACATTCACTTAATATTTCAGTAGCTGCTGGTATTGTATTGTGGAAATTATCGGAGTCTAAATTAGCTGCGTTAAAAGGATAATTTATTTAAAAAGATCGAATAAAAATTAAGCATGTCTACAGTAAAAAAATATTTAAGCTTAGTAAAATTCTCACACACCATATTTGCCATGCCTTTTGCAATGATTGGATTTTTTTTAGGAACTATTCAAACAAATCGATCGCAAATAATTGGATTAAACTGGAGTACTCAAACCTGGGACTCGTGGCAGGTACTTTCTCTGAAGTTCTTTTTAGTATTGGTTTGTATGGTTACTGCTAGGAGTGCTGCTATGGCTTTTAATCGATACCTCGATAGAAGTTTCGATGCAAAAAATCCTAGAACAGCTATTCGAGAAATTCCCAAGGGAATCATTTCGCCAAACAGTGCATTGCGTTTTGTAATACTTAATTCAATAATATTTGTATTAGCTAGTTTCTGTATTAATCCCATTTGTTTTTTCTTATCGCCTGTAGCATTGTTTGTTATTTTGTTTTATAGTTTCACCAAACGTTTTACAGCATTATGTCATTTGGTATTAGGGCTTGGTTTATCACTAGCGCCAATAGGAGCTTACCTTGCTGTTACTGGTCATTTTAGTTTATTGCCCGTGCTTTTTTCATTGGCTGTTATATTTTGGGTGAGTGGCTTTGATATCATTTATGCTTTACAGGATATTGATTTTGACCAGTCGCAAAACTTATATTCTATACCAAGTTTATTAGGAATTAAAAATGCCTTAAAGGTATCGGAGCTTCTACATGTATTAAGTGCTGCAGCAGTTATTACTGCAGGATTTTATGGCGAATTTCATTGGTTGTATTGGGTGGGGATTTTAGTGTTTTGTGGGATGCTTATTTATCAGCATGCAATAGTAAAACCCAATGACCTTAGTAAAGTAAATATTGCATTTATGACAGCAAATGGTATAGCAAGTGTAGTGTTTGGGGTATTGGTGATAGTAGATTTATATTTGTAATTATGGCAAGAATTATTTGCATCGACTACGGCGGAAAAAGAACTGGGTTAGCTGTAACTGACCCTCTTCAAATTATTGCTACTGCTTTAACTACAGTTGCCACAAAGGATTTGTACGTATACCTCAAGCAATATTTTGCCACAGAACAAGTAGAATTGATTTTAATTGGCGAGCCATTAAACTTAGATTCATCAGACACACATGCTACGCCGTTGGTTAAAGAAGCCATTAAACGTTTAGAGAAAGAATTTCCTGCCATTCCCATTAAAAAAGTCGACGAACGGTTTACCTCTAAGATGGCTTCTAGGGCCATGATTGAAATGGGCATGAAAAAAAAAGACCGCCAAGTGAAGGGGAATGTAGACCAAATTGCGGCCACTATTATGCTCCAAGAGTACTTACAATCAATTAGTTAGCTAACAATTTGCTAGTTGTGTCAATAGAGGGTATTTTTGCAGCGATTAAAAAAATAGTTTAGTTCATGATTCTTCCTATAGTTGCATACGGTGCTGCCATTTTACGTAAAGTTTGTAAAGACATCAATCCCGAATACCCCGGATTACCCAAATTATTAGAAGATATGTGGAAAACCATGTATGAAAGCAATGGAGTAGGACTCGCTGCACCTCAAATTAACAAAGACATACGTTTGTTTGTAATGGACAGTGAGCAAATATTTGAGAACCTAGAAGCAGACGAATTAGACATTTATCCAGATAAACCAGGGTTTAAAAAAGTGTTTATCAATGCCAAAATTATTTCTTTAGATGGCGAA
>Ga0209596_1003316_pt1 | contig 12703 bp, 19 predicted proteins | sample M_130807_MF_Meta_FD_187314 | JGI IMG/M metagenome (GOLD analysis project Ga0209596, IMG submission 187314) | Freshwater microbial communities from Lake Montjoie, Canada to study carbon cycling - M_130807_MF_MetaG (SPAdes) (version 2) | ecosystem: Environmental > Aquatic > Freshwater > Lake... | reverse complement strand
GGGACGTACATCACCGCGCTCGGGACCGGGACCGGAGGCACGGGCACGTACACGCTGTCCGCGTCGCAGACGGTGACCTCGACGACCCTGTACGCCGGTCAGTCGACGAACGCCGTGGTAACCGGTTCGATCGCGACAACGACCCTGACGGTCACTGCGGTCACGTCTGGCAGGCTGCGCGTCGGGCAGACGATCTCGGGGACCGGCGTGACGGGTGGCACCACGATCACCGCGCTCGGGACCGGCAAGGGCGGGACGGGAACGTACACCGTGTCCGCGTCGCAGACCGTGACTTCCACGACGATCACGGGCACGTTCGCGAGTGCGACGATCACCGCTAACCCGGCCAGTGCGACGGTGTACGACAACGGGGCGACAGCATCGACGATGACGGTGCTATCGAACCTGAGCATTGCGAACAATGGCGCATCCTCGGCGACGTACCGGATCTCGAAGTCCAAGCGCGACGGGTACCACGGGGACTGGACAATTACCGGCGACGCGACGATAGCAGCGAACGACAGCGTGCTACTGAGCGCCGGTCACGTCCTTGATACGACCTGGCGGTACCTCGTGGCATCCGCAACTTCGCCGGATGTCGTCATCAGTGCTGATGGGGTGCAGGTGTCATGATGAGCCACATCACCGCGTACGGGTTGACCGGGCCATGAGTGTGACCAACGCGGGCGGTGCAAACCTGACCGGGGCCAAGTACCGCAGCCTCGTGCGTTCTAAAAATGCATCTTCGCAGGGTTTGTCGTGGACCACGACAGGCAGTCCGGCCGTTACCGTTGCGACGTATTCAGGTGTCACATATGACGTGTACTCGTATACCGCCACCGGAACGGGCACGCTGGTATCAACCGGCACTCGGGACGTACTTGCTCGTGTATTGGTGATCGGCGGCGGTGGAGCGGGCGGATCGTGGTTTGGTGGTGGTGGTGGTGCTGGTGGATTTATTGACACCGCGCACATCCTTAAATCGGGCATTACGTATGACATTGTAGTTGGTGCCGGTGGTGCCGGGTACGTAGGGACGACCTATTCGTCCGCGGTTGGGAGCCTAAGCACGTTTGCCGTGTCATGTGCATTTGGCGGAGGCTGTGGAGGCTTTTACACAACCGCCGCCAAAAACGGTGCTTCTGGCGGTGGAGGGGCTGCGAGTAGCAACTCAAACGGCGCGGGAGGCAGTGCCGTGCTTCCGTCCTTGACTGCGGGAACAACATTGCAGACCGCTGGGGCAAGCGTCTCGCAGGGATTTGCAGGTGGAACGGCGGGGAATGTGTATGGTCAAGGCGGGGCCGGTGGCGGTGGTGCAGGTGCCGTTGGAGCCGCAAACTCTGGCGTCAACGGAGGCGCGGGAGGCGCAGGACTTGCTTGGCTTGACGGTGTGACACGCGCTGGTGGCGGCGGAGGTTGTTGTGACGCTGGTGCCGTGGCAGGCGTCGGCGGTTCCGGTGGCGGTGGTGCCGGTGCAATCAATCAGGCAACTGCAACGTCAGGAACCGTGAATACGGGTTCAGGCGGCGGGGGAACGTGGGGAGGCGCAATTGGATCGAGCGGCAGCGGTGGCAGTGGCATCGTGATCATCGCGATACCGAGGGGATAGCACGATGGCACATTACGCTGAACTCGACGCAACAAACACCGTGATCCGCGTCCTTGTGGTTGCCAACGACGTGATAACCACGCTGGATGGCACTGAGGATGAGGCGTTGGGCAAGACGTTTCTGATGGATCTACTCGGTGGCACGTGGGTGCAGACCTCGTACAACGGACGCATCCGTCAACGATATGCCGGGATCGGGTACGCGTACGACGCGGTGCGGGACGAGTTCGTACCGCCAGGGTGGTCCCTCGTGGACGGCGTGTGGACGGCACCGCCGGTGGAACCATTGCCGTGATCCGCATCTGCATCGGCGCGATCCTCATGTGGGTCGTGATCGCGATGATTGGGCACACGATTGAGGCTGGGCGGAATGGCAACCATCGCTAGTTTGTGGGCCAAGGCCGGGGGCAGCCAATCGGGCCTGCATGAGTTGGCTGCGATTGCACGCAAGCACTGTCCCAATGGTCGCGCATTCGCAACGTCCACGATGGCGATGCAATCGTGCGGATGCCCAGTACACGCGTACGTGCGGTCGGAACCCGGCCTGTACCGGCTGGCGCACGTCGAGCGCAACCGTGACGCGTATGTCAGCAACGAATGGGATCTGTGGTCCAAGGAGGATGATGAGCATGTTTCCTCAGATTGACAGCACCGAGCACAATCCGACGATGGGCGGATGGGGGTACCTCGATGACAACGGGGCATCCTGCTTCCACCCAGGCATCGACTTCAATAGCCATGCAGGCGGCAATGCCGACTGCGGTGCGCCGGTGGTCGCGATCACCGATCAGACACTCATGGCGCACATCGTGGATCTGACCGGCTTCGGGTTGCATCAATGGTGGCGACTTGACGCGGGACCCTACGCGGGGTCCTACGTCCATTATTGCCATCTGAGTGACGCGACGTACACCGAGGTCGGCACCACGGCGAAACGGACGCAACCGATTGCAGCGGTCGGACGATCCGGCGGGTGGGAATATTGCCATCTGCACTTCGAGGTCAGTCGCGAGCAACCGCCACACTGGCGCTACTGGCCGAAGGGGCAGGCGCGCGAGGCGGTGGCAGCGCAATACCACGACCCGATCCTTGTCGCGCACGCGTACGACGCGTGGGCGGAGACGCACCAGGAGGACGCCGTGACACCCGAACTACAAGCAATCGCCGAGGCATTGACCGAGACTGGCTACCCGGCATCGGAAGTGCCGGATCTGTTGCGCGCCGTCAAGGCGTGGAGCGCCAACAGCGCCAGCCTCGCCGGATGGATCGAGGAGATCGGGGCACTCAAGGCACGGGTTGCCGAACTCGAAGCGTCAGTGACGCCGGACGAGGCGTCCGCCGGTGTTGCCTGAAAAGCCGGTGTGGACGTTCCGCGAAGGCGTGGGTGGCGTCATCGCAATCCTCGTCATCGGCGCGATCTGTTGGGCGGCGCTGTGGGAACGCTCAGCGGCGGCGGAGACAGCGCTCGTGGGCGCCGCTGGCAGTGTGGCCGCCTGGTTGTTCCGTGGGTCCGGCCAGCCGCCGAATGGCAACACCAACGGGTACCCGCCAGGGTCCGCGGGGTCCGCGGGGTCCGGTGGCGGTGAGGCAGCGCCAAGGGCGTGATATGATTGCGGTGCCGGGTAACCGGAGGGTGTCGCACCCTGTAGGTGCGTTTCCCACGCGTTTGGGTCAACCACATCTAGCGCAAACGCAATCGTATGCCCGTCCCACACGGCAACCCACCGTGGGGCGGGCATATGTGTTGATAGGAGCGGTCCGATGATGCGCACGCGCGATCTCGTGCAGGACGCGATCTGGATTGCGTTCAGCGCGTCGCTCGCATGGGCGCGCTCGGCCGGTCGTCACTGGCGACGCATCGTTGCCGTCACGACGATGGGGATCGCGATTGCGCGCGCCGTGATATGGATCGCCAAGGCGGTCGCGAGCGCGGGCACTGTGGATGCGTTTCTCAACCTGATCGGTCTCGGCGAGTATGTGGCACCGTTCGAGCAGGCCGTTGATAGCGTGATCGGGACCGTGGTCGCCATCATCCTGACCGTCACGCCAACCGGGTAACCGGCGTGTTTCCCCGCGCGCCGGTTGCGCGCAGCACCCATCGCATCTCCCCCGTTGCGATGGGCGCAATCCGCCTGGTGCCCGTCGGTGCGAAACGCCGGCGGGCATCATCCGTTTGGATGGTGGCGGTCTCCCCGCCACGATTTCCCTTCCAGTCCGGTTCCCTTCCGTTTCCGCCCGCCCGTCCGGCATCGACCACCGGATGGGCGGTTTTTTTGTTTGTCCGGAATTGGTCCCTAAAAGGTTGACATGGTTATAGCCATGTATTACGATGACGCTGGAAAGGGAAACTAGGAATGGTTAAGAAGCGAGGACCGGCGCAGGCCGAGCTGCCTCGGTTGCACTACATCCGGCGCTTGTACGGGCGCAGACTGCCGATCTTGCACTGGCCCGAGGATCGCGCCGTTGACAGCGTCGAGGTGGACGGGCACATCCTTGAGGTCTGGCACCTGTCGCGGCTGGATTGGTATGAGGTTCGCATCGACGGCGCGCAGGCGCACGTTTCGGGGCACCTGCTTGATGTGGCGCGCGCATGGCGCGACAACTGCCTGGAGTGGAAATGATGGAAGCACGAACGACCAAGGTCCGGGCAACCCTGGCACCGCGGATGGATGCGACGCGGTACACGCATTCGTACGTCGTCAACGCGGTGCCGCAGTACAGACCGTTCACGACGGTGAAGGGCGATCACAGCGTCCAGCACTGGGGATTGATCTCGTGGGATCAGCAGGACCGCGAGCGTCGCAACGAGGCAGGCGGACAGATCGCGTACCTCACCGAGCGCGACGGTGTGTACACGATCAGCGTTGTGGGTCCGCTCACGGTGCGCGATTGGTCAGCCGGCAAACTGTCCAAGGCGCGGGCACACAACGGCGAATGGCGCGACGTGTGGACGGGCGCTGCGGCTGACGGTGTCACGTTGATGGAGGCGGTGGCGCGGTTGCGTGCGCTGCGTGACGCGCTGCAAGAGGATGCTGACGCGTACAGGCGTTGCCTGTGACGGCGGGCCAACCACGGGGACAGATGGAGTTGGGACTGTGACGACGGAGTACATGACGTTCCTAGCGGGCAAACGGCCGACGGTGCCGGATGCCGGGTTCCGGGTTGCGCCCGGTGAATTGCACGCCGATCTCCTGCCACATCAGCGCGCCATCGTGGCGTGGGCGCTTCGCAAGGGGCGGTGCGCGGTATGGGCCGACACCGGACTTGGAAAGGCATTCATCGCGCTTGAATGGTCCCGGCAATTGCTGGCACGCGGACATGCGAAGCGCGTCCTGATCCTAGCGCCGTTGGCGGTGGCGCAACAGTTCGTCCGCGAGGGCACGAAGTGGGGCGTGCCGGTGACGTATGCCAGGACCGGGGCACAGGCGATTGACGGCGTGACGGTCAGCAACTATGAGCGCCTGCACTTGTTCGACGCATCGACGTTCGAGGCAGTGGTGCTTGACGAGAGTTCGGTCCTGAAGGCGTTCACGGGAGAGACGAAGCGCGCGCTCGTGAAGACATTCCGGAACACGCGCTATCGGTTGTGTTGCACCGCGACGCCGGCCCCGAACGACATCATCGAACTCTGCAACCACGCGGACTTCCTCTCCGTCATGACGCAGCAGGAAATGCTGGCGAAGTTCTTCACACCGCGAGGATCGGACGATGGGTCGACCGGCCAGTACCGGCTGAAGTCGCACGCGCATCGCGACTTCTACCGATGGCTGGCATCGTGGGCGATTGCCTGCAAGTTGCCGTCGGACCTCGGCTATCCGGATGACGGGTACGTCCTGCCCACCCTGTCCATCGAGGCGCACTTCGTACCGGTCGATTGGGCGCCGGACGGGCATCTCTTCTTTACTGAACTCAAGGGCGTGACCGAGCGCGCCAAGGTCCGGCGTACCACGGTCGACAGTCGCGTCGAGGCAGCGGTCCGGATCGTGGATGCCGAACCGGCGGAACAGTGGCTACTGTGGTACGGACGGCTTGACGAGGCGCGGGAACTGGCAAAGGCGCTACCCGGCGCGGAGATCGTTCAGGGGTCCGATAACGTCGATCGGAAGGAGGATCTGTTGCGACGGTTCGCGGATGGCGAGGTTCGCGTGCTGATCACGCATCCGTCGATTGCCGGGTTCGGGCTGAACTTCCAGTCGTGCGCCCGGATGGCATTCGTCGGGTTGTCGGACAGTTACGAGAGTTACTACCAGTCGATCCGGCGCTCGTGGCGGTTCGGACAGTCCCGGCCGGTCACGGCGCACATCGTCCTGACTGAACCCGAGCGTGCGATCTACAACAACGTCCTACGGAAGGAACAGGAGGCGGGCGTCCTGACACGCGAACTGGTCGCCGCGATGGCGGAGTTCGAGGTGCAGGAATTGCGCGGGGAAACGGATTACACGGATGTGTACGACCCAGTGACGCCGATGATCGTACCGGCGTGGCTGACCAAAACGACAGGGGAATGGGCATGAACGTCATTGATCAGGAACACGGCGAGGCGTGGAGCCTCTACAACGGGGACAGTAGCGAAGTGCTGATGGCACTGCCGGAGGCATCGGTCGACTTGACCGTTACCAGCATTCCGTTCGGGAGCACGTACACGTACTCGCCATCGGCGCGTGATCTCGGCAACGTGCGGTCACACGAACACTTCTGGGAACACATGGCGTGGGTGACCAAGGGGCTGATGCGCGTCCACAAGCCAGGCAGCATCATCTGCATCCACGTGGCGAACCTGCCGGAATATGAGAACTCGCACGGCGCGTCCGGCCGGTACGACTTCCGGGGTGACACGATCCGTCACTTCCGTAGCGAAGGGTTCGTGTTCCACTCGGAAGTGACTGTCAACAAGAACCCGCAGGCGCAGGCGATCCGCAACCATTCCAAGGGGTTGCTATTCGTCCAACTCGACCGTGACAGTCGCGCGATGTGGCAGGCATGGGCGGATTACCTGCTTGTGTTCAGGACGCCTGGCAAGCATCCGGTGCCGATCTCGACCGAGGTAACGCCGAACGAGTGGATAAAACTCGCAGCGCCGGTCTGGTGGGACATCCGCGAGACGGACGTCCTACCCGTGCTCGCAGCGCGTGGTCAGAATGACGAACGCCATCTGTGCCCGCTCCAGTTGCCGTTCATTCGCAACTGCATCCGGTTGTGGTCCGGCAAGGGCGAGGTCGTCCTTGATCCGTTCAACGGCGTCGGTTCGACGGGTCACGAGGCGGTCAAACTCGGACGCAAGTACGTCGGCGTCGAACTCAAGCCGTCCTATTACAAGGTCGCTGCATCGAACTTGCGGGCAGCCGAGGCGTCAAGCACGACGATGGACATGTTCGCGCACGTTGGGGTGACGATATGACGACATACAAATGGACGGTGCGTCGATATGGCGCGCATCCGCGCAACCAGATCGCGAACGAACACATGCTGGCGCTCGTCGAAGCGCCGGATTGGGAGACGGCGAAACGCGCGGTGCTGGACGCTCCAGGGGTGACGTTGTACGACGGGCAACGGCTGAAAGTGTCATTGGTGCGTCCTGATCGACCGGACCCGAGGCGCGTGGGTCGCGCACTCAACGCCAACGAGATGAGGGAGCGGTTGGTCGACGGGTACGACGCGTGGGTGATATCGCAGGGTCGGGTCCGCTTTTATGTGCTCTATGCGTATCAACGCACCGGCGCGCACCGGCGCGAATCAGCCTTCGAGGCGGCCAACATACGGGCGGCCAACAATGCGCGATGGTTGCATCAGGAGACCGCGTGGTTGCTACGTCAACGCGACACCGGCCGATTGATCTACGTCGTCGGTACCGGCGTGTGGCGCACGGTGACGGACGATGGTCACGACTTTGCACGGTGGTTGTGTGGTCCGTACCGCAATGGCGTCAGGCCGGTGATCGCTTGCCAGACGCCCGAAACTCACGTGAACGCTGGCTGGTGCCCGCTGCGGGACCGCTCGTACGACGCGGTCGCGATTGCACGACGCGTCGGTGCGGATCGCGTCAAAGTCATCGTCCTGGGACGCGGTGAGGCGTGGTACGACAACGACGCGCAACCCGCGTCCGAGGTGGTTGCGATGCCGATCATCGACGCGATGGGACGGACGATTTCGAGCGGCCGGAAGTGGTAGCGGAGTCTCCAAATTGGTCCCTAAATCCCTTGACATGGCTATAGCCACGTGACACAATAAGTGTGTCGGCGGGAGACGCGGACACGGCGAAGGGAACGGACAATGACAAAGACAGCGCGCAAGCAACTTTCACAAACAATCATTAGTGAACTCTCGCACGAGGACACGGCTCCGATTGATCACATCATCACCGAATGCGCCGAGTTTGTCGTTGCGGAGTTTGCTCGCGAGTACGCATCGTCTGGTGATCGCAAGCGCATCACAAACAACAGCGGACTTATCAGCGAGTTGGTGCGTCATGCGGCTGACAGGGTCTTTATCAGAATTCTTGCGTAAACAGGTCGAAACCACCGGCCCTTCGGGGCTGGTGGTCGGGCGGTAGGGCCGCTCCTGACGAGACCAGGAAAGGGGAGCCAGTGGAGATCGAGGTAACGTACACACCGACGCTGATCGGCGTCGGTCCCGAGGTCGGCGACGATGTCAACGCATCGTGCGACGCATTCGAGGTGCAGGTGCACATGGAGTTGTCCGCGCGCTATCCCGATGCGGACATCACGGTGACGCGGGATCACGGGCACTTGGCGGACCTGTCCGTGGTCACGCACGGCTTCGTTGATCAGCGTGGCGTGCTCACGACGAGGCAAGCGGTGTGGTCCGACGTCTGGGACATGATCTCGCCGTACGGGCGGTATCGCCGTCCGGTCCGCGGTGGCATCCTCCAGGCGTCGGTTCCGGTGGTTGTCGTGCGACCCGAGCGCAGGCCGGACGTGTTCACGATCCTTGTGGACGATGCCTCCGGCGACAGCGTGATCGAATGCGACGAGGATGAGGCACGCGCCGTCATGCGGTCTGGCTTCGGGGCGATCGCATGAATGGCGACCTGATGGACGATGTGGTCACCGAGGTATCGGTCACCGGCGCGGTGACGATGGATGGACGGTTGCGGTTCCGATCACCGCTTGATGTCGAGGCGTGGGCGCACGACCACCTGCTCGCTCGTTTGGCGTGGGAATACCTGATCGACGGCGATGACAATGGCGTCCCACGGGACACGGATTCGGCGCTGGAGCGCGTCCGGACACGGTTGATACCGGAGGCGGTCCGGCGAACGATGCTCGGCAGGATTGCGGACGGGTACTACCTGACGTGGGCGGTGTACGGCCTGGATGACAAGCGACAGGTCGAGTTCCTCGACCGCGCGTGGCACGAGTTCCTTGCGCTGATCGCACGGGGTGACGGGTGATGCCGGACTTCGAGCGCGCCAGCGTCACGGTGGTGTGGCGCGGGTACGGCGATGATGTCCGGATCTCCGGCGAGACCATGAGGCAAGTCCGCCTGCTCGCTGGGATGTCGATGGAGTCGCTGGCACGCGCTACGGGGTTGGCGTATGCCACCATCGTGCGCGCCGAGCGTGGGCGGGACGTGGCTGACGGCAAGCGCCAGGCGGCGATAAGGAAGGAGACACTGGAACGGATTGCACAGGCGCTTGGGGTGGTCCCGGCGCTATTGATACGGCGCACGGAACGGAAGGCACGGGGACATGGGCGGAATAATGCAGATCAGGGGCAAGCCGTACGCGACGGTGGCGCATCGGGCGCAGCAGGCGCACGGGGAACACATCCGGCCGATGGGGATCGCGTCGACGGTGACGCGGTTCGTGACGATCGGTGAGTTCCACATCGTCGTGGTGACGGTGCAATTCACGGACGGGCGCGTGTTCGAGGGATCGTCCGAAGTCACGCGCGGGTCCGGCGGTGGTGCGCAGGCATCTTCGCCGGTCGAGACCGCGGAGACCTCGGCGTATGGCAGGGCGCTTGCAATGGCCGGGTATTACGGGTCCGGTGACGGGCTGGCGGGATACGAGGAGGTGACGTACAGCGAGGCACGCACGACGGTGCGTCCGGCGCAACCACGGGCGGTGACGTCCGGCACGAACGGCGCGGTGACGACCGCAAATGACAGCGAGTTCTAAGGGGATCATGATGGCACTTCAGCGACCACAACGGACAAGCCTGCCCGCGTTCCAGCGCGTGGCTGGTGGCGGTGAGAAAATCGACTACGAGATCACGCACCTGTGCGGACACAGCGGCATCATCCAGGTGTTCGCCGGGTCCAATCCTGACAACAGCCGGTGGGTGCAGGCGCAAAAGGACAGGGACTGCCGGGACTGCTACACCGCGAAGATGGTGGAGTCGGATCAGGCGTCGATCGATGCCGGAAAGCGCGTCGCGCTCGATGGCGGACCCAAGCAGGTGCCGTGGGCGCAAAGCGTCCGGCAGTCCCGCGCATCCGAGATGCGGACGTGGCTGGAAAGCGTGACGGCAGTCGGTGCCGGTGCTGTCAAGGCGGGTCGGTTGACGCAGGCGGAATTTGAGGTAGCAATTCAGGACGTGCGGTCTGCGTTCAGCGACCTGATGATGGGCTGCGAGTTCTCGGACGAGGACTATGATCATTCGGGGTACGCGAAGTGGTGGATTGACACGCGCAAGGAGCCGCTTGAGGCGGGGATTATCGCGAGGCTGTTGCCGGACCGGGACATCCTCGGCACCGGCGTGTTCACGCGCCTGTCCGATGATGGGTGGACGCCTGCGGTTGATGACGCGACGCTGTTGCCGGTTGAAGTCGAACCGGAACCCGTGCAACGCACCGCAACGCCGTTGCCTGGCACCGCACCGGAACCGTTCAATCCGCATGCGCGTGGGAAGGGTCGCCTGCCAGTCAAGGTCGTCGCCGGACCGGCGGCTGGTCAGTGGCAGCGCGAGGTCGAGGCAATGGATCTGGACGACAGTCCGTTCTGATGGAGCGGATCACTCTCGAAGGCATGATGGAAAGCATGATGGAAAGCATGATGATGAGCGCTAAGCGAACTGAAAAGCCGAAGGGCAAGATGGGTGCGGGGCGGGACTGGACGCGCGAGATGCTTGAATTATCATCTTCTGCGCCCTACGTGGGATGTCTCCGGATCAGTGAAAACAACTGTACCTGGAGATTAACCCGCGAACTACATGGACTCCAGCATCAGTTTGTGGTCACGTCGCCTAGTGTGGGCATGCTGAAGCATTGGGCGCGATCACAAGGGGCGTGGGCGCTCGATCAAGGGAGTTCTTTGACGGATTGGGCAGTCACCGCCAAGATGTGGTCGAAGGCGGAGACGCTTGGCAGTTTAAGGTTCCGATACATCGAAACGTCACACGGACAACGGCGCAGCGACAGACGCAAGAATATTGCATCCGCGCAACATGTTCAGGCGACGGTCACGACTTTGACGGATGCACCTGCTGGCATCGCTGAGGAACTTGCGCAGTTGCGAAGTCTGGTTAAGCAGATCGCAGCGCATGTCTTCGCCATGCGGGACCATGAGGGCAATCTCGGGCGGGATCAAGCGTAACCTCGGGGCATAATCGGACGCGGTACGGCGGGTTGGCGCATGCCAACCCGCCGTATTGTCTATGGCGGGGTATGATGCCTTGTGGCTGGAACCGGAAGGGACGGGGAAACATGCCAAGCGTGAGATTGGTTGAGAATGTGCCGTGCGCGTGGCCGAAGTGCGCGGGCAACGGCACTAAATGGTGTCCTGATGCCCGGTTCATCGCGTTTGCTGCGGAGGAACATGCGGGCGCGTGGTTTTGCCGTGAGTGCTCGTGGAAGCCGAAGTTGCCGGACGCGGCGTTGATCGTTCCAGCCACCATCGCATGGGATGCCTGGGCAGAGATCGAGGCAATGGAGAACGCCGTGGATGTTGAGGAATGACGACGATGACGCGGTATCCAACCGCTGAGGAACTGGCACGCAGCCTCGGTGGTCGACGGAATGCGAAGGGGTGGATGGCCAGGTGTCCGGCGCATGAGGATCGCCATGCGTCGCTGTCCATTGCCGAGAGCAGCGACGGGACGCGGGTGCTGTGGAAGTGCCATGCCAAGTGCTCGCAGGATGATGTGAAACGGGCGCTGATCAGAGGCGGATGGTGGCCGGATGACATGGCGACAATGGAATTGGTCCAACTGACACGACCGGCGGTCAAGCCGGTGGCGAACCGAAAGGCGGTGGCGACGTATCAGTACCGGGACGCGGACGGGACCGTGGTGCACGAAACCCTGCGGTACGAACCGAAGGACTTCCGGCAACGGGCGGTGTTGCCGGACGGGTCGCACGAATGGTCACTGGCGAAGGTGTGGACCGTCCTCTACCGCCTGCCAGAACTCCTGGCGTCGGATGGTCCGGTGTGGATCGTCGAGGGCGAGAAGGACGCGGACAACCTCGCAGCCACGGGCGCGACCGTGACGACGGTGCCCATGGGTGCCGGGAAGTGGAAAACGCATTACGGGGACTGGCTGCGGGGTCGCGAGGTCCGCATCGTGCCGGACAACGACGATGCCGGACGGGCCGGTGCGCGCACGATTGCCAAGGCGCTTGCGGGGATCGCGTCATCGGTCGTGGTCGTGACCTTGCCGGTCACGGGCAAGGGCGCGGATGTCAGCGAGTACCTTGCTGGCGGTGCGACCCTGGCGGACCTCGAAGCGCTCGTGGCGGATGCGTCGGCGATTGCCTCAATCGAGGCAGTGGTGGACGAACCGAAACCGATGGGATCAACCGGCGACGGGATGCCGTTGACGGACCTCGGCAACGCCGAGCGCCTGCTACGGGCGCACGGGACGGACCTGCGGTATTGCGTGGCATGGAAGTCGTGGCTCGTGTGGACGGGGACGCACTGGGAACGCGATGCGGGTGACCATGAGGTGCGCCGTCGGGCCGTGGAAACCATCCTCGACCTGACCAACGTCGCAGCCGTGGACTTCTCGCCGGACCTGCAACCCGCGCAACGGACCGCGCTCGTCAAGCACTCGGAACGGTCGCAGTCGGTCAACCGCGTCGCCGCGATGGTCGACATGGCGCGGTCACGACCCAACGTGATCGTCAGTCCCGAGC
>Ga0209596_1003310_pt1 | contig 12733 bp, 14 predicted proteins | sample M_130807_MF_Meta_FD_187314 | JGI IMG/M metagenome (GOLD analysis project Ga0209596, IMG submission 187314) | Freshwater microbial communities from Lake Montjoie, Canada to study carbon cycling - M_130807_MF_MetaG (SPAdes) (version 2) | ecosystem: Environmental > Aquatic > Freshwater > Lake... | reverse complement strand
CAATTGCTTGCCCAAGAAGCGTGCCTGCGGCCACACGCGTCTGGATATTTGCCTTCGATGCAGGCGCACCGATTTCACGCTCAATCGCCGGACCGCTGATGTGCGCTTCAAGACATCCTCTGGCACCACACGCACACTTGTTGCCATTTTCTTGCACAATCACATGTCCTATGTGGCCTGCGTTTCCGGTGCGACCCATCAGCAATTTTTCGTTCGCAATTATTCCTGCTCCGACTCCGGTCGACACCAGCACCGACATCATGATTGAAGGAACGGCATTAATATTTTTCTCTCGCCTGCTCCAGTGCTCTGCAAGTACAAGTGCCTTCGCGTCATTTTCAAGAACAACATCTAGCCCACTCAGTTCTCGCATCTCAGAGACCAGAGAAAAATCACGCCACTCCGGAATATGCAAAGGTGATACAACGCCCTCATCCACGCGCATCGGTCCACCGCAGCCCACGCCACAGGCAAGCAGACGCACGTTGTTTGCAGCAGTCCATGCCAACGCGCCCAAAACTTGTTTGGCTAGCGATTCCCATACTTGTGTTGTCGGCGTCGAGATTCGAGATTCATACACGACTGTTCGAGCCGTGTTTACGACTCCAACCGAAATTTTGGTACCGCCGATGTCAACCGCCAAGTATGCATCACTAGATGCAGTACTTAAAGACACTTTGGCTACTCCCTAGGAAAACGGTCGCGCATTTTTTGTGCCGCTTGACGCGGGCCACGCAACGACTGAGCAATGTCTTGCACGCCAGCCTTGCCCATGAGGCGAACTTGTCGCTCAATCGAAAGCGCACTCATCAACATAATCATGAAACCAGCAAACGACACCACAAAATGAATCTGGAGCGACATCACCATCACCAACAACCCAACGACAACCCCTAAGACTGCCCATCTGACTGTCTTGGCAGAGTGTCGATAAAGCCCTGAGGACGACACTGCCTGAGCAAATCGCTCATCGGTTTGAAGTTGTTCTTCGATTCCGCGCAATATGCGTTGTTCTTCATCTGAAAGTGGCACCTGACTAGTGTTCCACTTTTTTGCACATAACGCAACGCAAGCACCAAGTTGTTTCAAACAAGTTCATCTGGCCCATACGTGGAATCCCCGGGAGCCTTGCGATCGGCAAGCGCACTGGCCGGCCGAATTGCCTCGCGTCCATATCGACTCACGATCTCATCAATAGCCTCATTCGTCGCCGACCATAGATGTTCTACTTCTTCAACCGAATCATCTTCTTCAACAAACATCCGCGCAGAAGTTGACGCTTCGCCTAATTTTTGCGCATGAACCCCGAGCAGTCGCACACCTTGCGTTGCATCAATTTTGGCAAGCAATGGCAAAAGCGCAGCGACAAAAGCGGGGGCAGTCGTAATCGGACTGCGCGGAGTCACAGATCGCGTGATGGTTTGAAAATCGGAAAACTTGACCTTTAAGAGCACGGTTCCAGCAGCCACTCCGGCACGACGCACTCGTCGAGCAACTGCCTCAGATAATCGAACTATTTCGTCATGCATCTCCTGTGCGGTGACTAGGTCGACAGAAAAAGTTTCTTCATGACCGATTGATTTTGCAACACGATCTGGCTCAACAGGGCGATCATCATCGGCACGTCCAAGTGCAAAAAGATGCGAGCCGTGGGACATGCCAACGGCAGCCTGCAGGTCGCTCTCGTGTAACGCGGCCAAATCTCCAACAGTCCTGATACCGATACTTTCTAATTTTTTGAGAGTGACCGGACCAACTCCCCACAATGCCCGCACTGGTAGTGGATATAGGAACTCAAGTTCTGCGTTTACTGCAACGCAATACACCTGATGCCCTGGCTCAATTCCTTGAGTAGTTGCGTGAGGCTTAGCGAAGTCCGATGCAAGTTTTGCCAAAAATTTATTTCTGGCAAGGCCCACACTGCAGGCCAATCCCAATTCGTCCTGCACTCGCGCTCTTATCCTCCATGCAAGGTCTACTGCGCTGCCTAAAAGTTTTTCTGAACCAGTCACATCCAAAAATGATTCGTCAACAGAAATGGGTTCGATTAACGGCGTAAAAGATAAAAAGATGTCATGAAGTTGGTGACTGACCTCTTGGTATAACGAGTGATTCGCGGGCAAGAAAACTGCCTGCGGACAGAGTCGACGTGCCTGCGAGGACGACATTGCAGAGTGCACTCCAAATCGCCTCGCTTCGTATGACGCCGCCGCCACCACCCCACGACCTGCCGTCCCACCTACCACCACTGGTAGCCCTGCCAGATCTGGGCGTCGCAGCAACTCCACGGACACGAAAAAGGCATCCATGTCAACATGCAAGATGGAGCGAGAAGTAGACACGTCAACTATTACGCTAATCCAACATGCAACCAGATACCTCTGACACAAGCCTCTCGGCAATCCCATCGCGCCTCTCTCGGGCTTTGGCGTTTGTGGCAATTTGTATCGGCGGGCTCTCTGGCGGTCTCATTGGATACGCCGTCGTTGATTTGCAGTGTTCTGGTGACTGCTCTGTGCCTCTTGGTATTGGCATCCTGACCGGAGCGCTCCTATGTGCTGGCGGCACCGCCATCGTGTCAGTTCTCGTTCTGCGTGCCCAAGGGGAATGGCGCGAACTTCATGACTCCCCTTCGAAAAGATTGGGTTGACTCGTATGTCACGTGATGAAGACTTGCTAGATCTCGCGATCTCACTCGCCCACACCGCTGGAGACATGGCGCTTGCAGGACGCAAACAAGGTTTGAGCAATGTGGATACAAAATCTACAGCCACCGACATGGTGACAGAATTCGATAAAGCAAGCGAAGTACTTATTGCTGACGGAATCCGTCGCGCACGCCCTTCTGACGGAATCGTCGGAGAAGAAGGCGCACGGCAAGAGTCTGCTTCTGGAATCACGTGGCACATCGATCCCATTGACGGAACAACTAACTTTTTCTTTGACCTGCCAACGTGGGCCGTGTCAATTGCTGCAGTCGACGACAACGGAAGTCTTGTCGGAGTGGTGTACATCCCAGCACTTGGCGAAACATTTACCGCTATCCGTGGTCGTGGAGCATTCCTGAACGACCAACCCATCTTTGTTCGAAAGAATCCGCTTCTGAGTGATGCACTTGTCTGCACCGGATTTAGTTACTCTGCACAAAAAAGAGTGACGCAAGCACAGCGCATTCCAATCATTATTGAAAAGGTTCGCGATATTCGCCGCTTTGGTGCTGCTGCAATAGATCTGTGTTTTGTTGCATGTGGTCGCTTTGATGCATATTTTGAAGAAAATCTCCTATCTTGGGATCTTGCTGCGGGTCAACTCATCGCAACCGAAGCAGGTGCCATCGTCACTGATTTCTCCGGCAACACTGTTCACCCTGCCGAGGTGCTCGCTTGTCAACCCGAGATACATCGCGAACTGAGTGCTCTCATTTTGTGGGCAAGCGCATAATCATCCAATGACAACAGTTCTTGCTATTGATGCTGGCACCACCGGAGTACGAACTCGAGCAGTCTTTGCGGACGGGCGACCATCCATTTCGTCATATCGCGAGTTTCCTCAGTATTTTCCTCAGCCAGGTTGGGTCGAACACGATGCCGAGGAAATCTGGTCTGCAGTACTTGACACTTTGCGTGATGTCATCTCTCGCGTAACAGACATTGCCGCAATCGGAATCACCAACCAACGCGAAACAGTTGTTGCCTGGAACACGTCAACTGGGCGTGCGTATGCCAAAGCCATTGTCTGGCAAGATCGTCGCACGGCAAGCATGTGCGAATCGCTTGCGTCATCTTTGCCTCTTGTGCGCAAAACAACTGGTCTAGTTCTCGACCCGTATTTTTCAGGCACAAAAGCGGCGTGGCTGCTTCAACACGGTGTTCCTGACACAGCCGATCTTGCTATCGGCACCATTGATTCTTGGTTGATCTGGAAACTGACCGGCGGTGCTTCATTTGTCACAGACCCAACAAACGCATCGCGAACAATGTTGTTTGATATCAACACAATGTCGTGGAGTTCTGAGATGTGCACTCTCTTAGGAGTACCGATGCATGCACTTGCGCGCGTTCTGCCATCAAGTGGTCATTTTGGTAATACTTCTGTCGAAGGGCTTCCGACGGGTATTGCGATTACTGGCGTTGCTGGCGACCAACAGGCTGCCCTCTTTGGACAAGCCTGTTTTGATATCGGCATGGCCAAGAATACGTACGGCACTGGCAGTTTTGTTCTGTTGAACATCGGCTCAAAATGCCCACCACCCACAGATGGCATGCTCACGACTGTGGCGTGGGATCTTGGCGACGGCTCACCAACATACGCACTTGAAGGATCTATTTTTGTCACAGGCGCAGCAGTTCAATGGCTTCGCGACGGACTTGGCATTATCGAAACATCTGCAGAGATTGGGCCCCTTGCCCAGTCGGTGACTGATACGGGTGGCGTCTATGTTGTGCCTGCATTCACCGGACTCGGTAGTCCATGGTGGGATCCGCGCGCGCGCGGAACAATTGTCGGCATCACGCGTGGCACCACTCGCGCTCACATCGCACGTGCAGTCGTTGAATCAATGGTGTTTCAAACGCGCGATGCAATTGATGCGATGACGCAAGCATCTGGGGTTCCACTCGCAGAACTGCGCGTTGATGGCGGTGCATCTGTGATGGATTTTATGTTGCAACATCAAGCCAACGAACTCGCAGTTTGCGTTCTTCGTCCCGTCGATACTGAGTCCACTGCGCTTGGCGCGGCATTCTTGGCAGGTCTTGCCGTTGGAGTCTGGCCCTCACTTGAATCGATTAGTCAAACGTGGCGACTCGACAGACGTTTTGAACCTGAACCCATGTCTGGCAACTATGCCGAGTGGACCCGCGCTGTGCAACGCTCACTGCGTTGGGACACAGACTAATTACATCGACGCACCCAACAGAGCCGCGCCAATCGCCCCTGCTCGTTCTCCCAACTGCGCACTTTCGAGTCGTGGAAGAGTACGGCTCACTGATGAATACAGCAATTGGGAAAACCATTTTTGCACAACGGGCATAAAGACATCGGATGATTCAATGACGCCGCCACCAATCACAATCACCTCAGGGTCAATGATGTTGGCAAGATTTGCAAGACCCACGGCCACCCATCGAGAAAAAATATCGACGACCTCAATCATTTTTGCATCACCATCTGCTGCACGCTGCGCCACTATTTCACCAGCAACTCCACCAGCAAAGTTTCCTAAAGCCCAGCCCGAGGCATAACGCTCCCAGCAACCACGAAGACCACAAACACACTCGATGCCGTCAGCCTGCACCACCATGTGTCCTATCTCACCGGCATATCCGTGGGCTCCGCGCTGCAATTGTCCACCGATAATAAAACCCGCTCCAATGCCGGTCCCAAGTCCCACGAATGCAGCATCCGCAACGCCGCGTGCTGCGCCAATTTTCCATTCTGCATACGTGGCTGACGTTGCATCATTTTCGACATGAACTTTTCGGCCACATCTATTTGCTAAGTCCGTTGCGACTGAAAGTTCAACGACATCTTTCAGGTTTGGTGCGGCTTGCATGATTCCAGTCGGAGTAATTAGCCCCGGAAGTCCGACTCCAACTGTTGGTGCGTCGCCAAGCTCTTGCACAATCTCATGCAAGGTGTCGATCAGATCTGCTGTTGACGGAGTGGGCCTGCGTACCCAAGACAAAATATTCCCAGACTCGTCGGTAAGAACTCCGAGGCACTTTGTACCACCGACGTCAATGCCAATGGCGTTCACGATTCAGCGCGAGCTTTAAGTTCTTTCACGGTATCGAGGATACGAGCCTCAGCACGACGCTTCACAAAACCTGGCAGTGGAATAACTAGTTCAATTGCAACTTCGTAAAACACTTGTGTGCCATCCTCGACTGCAACAAAAGAGTACGCACCGTCGATTGCCCTCATGATGTCACCATCTACAAGACTCCACGCCAAGCGCGCCGGCGCATCGCTGTAGTCATACTGCAATGTGTAGTGAGTGCTGCGACCAAGTGCTGATGCCCGAAACTCAACACGAGAGGCACGGCCTTGCTCATCACGAGCAATGATTTTTGCATCTTTAACATCAGTGGCCCATGACGGGTATGCCTCGAAGTCAAGCGCAACGGCGTAGCACCGTTCAATCGACGCTTGTATCAAGGAGGTCTGGGCAGCGCGATCAGTCATGGTCTTTATCTTGCCTCGTCCGAGACCCTCCCGTGGATGACCCTTGCTGATTTTCGTCAGAGACTGGCGACTCCTGGCCATCTCCTCGTAGTCCAAAACTGCCATGAAAAGCCGCCCATAGACCATTGAGCCCAAGCCCAAGCATCGGGGCCAAGATGCCAAAGGCCAATGTGCTGCCTGCTCGTCCATCGGTTGTGCCCCGGGCCAATGCCGTGGCTAATGCAACAACACATTGTGCGCCAAGGCACCCGTTCATTGAGTAACTCATCCCACGCGGTGCGATGCCGTTGAGCAAGAAATACATTTCGCCGACTCCAATATTGTCAGTGCGACTTCGCTGCACTGCGTTCCAGTATCCCCACAAAAAAACAACAACCCCTACAGAAAAACATACCAACGACACCACGACGGCGATCCCCTTCCAGGGCTGGCGAAACAAGACGGCAGACAAAATAGATGCCACGGCAAAAATACTCGTCATGAACACGTTGATTCGCAGAATCACAGCACCAGGATTTTGTACAACAGACGACATCTATAACATCATGTCAGTGCATGCAGGGCCACTGCTAATTGTTTGGACAAAACATCATAACTAAACATCTCAACGGCTCTTTGGCGTGATGCAACAGCCATTTGTGTGCGCAACGAGTCATCAGACAGCAGCGACACCAGCGAACTGACCAATGCGTCGACGTTTTGCGGATCATCGATCACGTGTCCGGTGACACCATGCTGCACTGCTTCTGCTGCACCACCGCTGTTTCCGGCAATCTGAGCCACTCCACATGACGCCGCTTCAAGAAACACGATGCCAAATCCCTCTTGTTCTAACCCTGCCCACCGATTGCGACACATCATCGTAAACACGTCTGCACATCCAAAGAGTCTCGGAAGATCTGCATCACTCACTCGTCCCAGAAATTCCACTGGTGCTTGCAGCTCATGCGCAAGATTTTTCAGTCTCTTGAGGTCTCGCCCTGTACTGCCGATGACCGCAACCAGATTTGGTCGATCACGCGCGAGCATCGCAACAGCGCGAATCACTACATCAAAGCCCTTGCGTGGCACCAATCTGCTCACTCCCAACACAACTTCGGCATTGTCGTCAAGGCCGAAATGTGCTCGCGCTGTTGTGCGTTCTTGTGCTGCGAGTGGCACAAAACGATCGACATCAACACCCGGCGCAATGATTGTCATCGGTAATTTTTTTCCGGCAGCATGCTCGCCTTCTGCGGCTGGATAACCACCGGCCGCAATAATGTGTGTTGCTCCACGCAATACGCGGCCCAGGACTTGTTTTGAACCTGGCAATCGACCTGGCACTGTTACTTCTGCGCCGTGCAGGATTAACCAATACGGAAGTTCTAGAGCAGGTCCGATTAGTCCTAACGGGAGCGCTGGATCGAGAACAACAAAGTCGGCACCACATTCGCGAGCGTACGCATTGATCTGACGCGCCATCCATGGGTGAGGCAACAAAACTGGCTCCCGAGTGCGCCGAATCTCAAACGGTTGTGTTGCGTCAAATTCAGCAGCGCCATCGTGGGGACTCGTGAGCACAGCAAAAGAATCAGGCGGAAGTCGGCGCCACCACTCCCACAACAAGGACTGAATGCCGCCAATCTTTGGAGGAAAATCATTCGTTACCAATAAATGCTTCATAGGTCGCCCCGTAAGGTTGGCAGGTTTTCAAGTTCGTCGCGCACCATTTCATCTTGAACTGTGTTTTCAAGATGAGTAAACAGACTCGTGAGTCCAAGTCTGGCTGCTGCCCAAATAGCATGCGCGCGCAAGATTGAGTCGTGGGAGCCAATATTGGCGCGCAGCGCACTCACCACTCGCTCGTCACTAGGGCGACCGATGTTTCCCAAAATCACGAGCGCGTTGCGCCTCAGCCACAGTGGATTGCGTTGATGCACGTACCACGGGTCGCAGCGTTTCATAAGTTCTTCATCACTAGCGTCCAGAATCCAGAGTGCGTCGATATGACGAAGTGCAGTGCCAGTGATTTTGACAGGTACTGATTTTCGTAGCGTTGGTGGACACACTGTTTGGCAATCATCGCAACCATAAATACGATCCTTGAGCGCAACGCGATACTGACGATCAAACACGCCGGGTTTTTGCAATAGCCATGACAAACATTTATTGGCGTCTACCACTCCCGGTTCGACAATCGCCCCTGTAGGACAGGCAGGAAGACAACGAACACAAGCTCCGCAACTTGCAGTTGATTCTGTTGCAAATGGCAGAATCGCGGTGGTGACGACACTTCCGAGTACAAAATAACTTCCAGAGCCTTCAAGTAAAATATTGGCGTTCTTGCCATACCAGCCAAGACCTGCGCGCTTGGCGGCTTCTCTGTCGACAAGCGCATTGTCGTCAGCAAGAACAACTGCTGCATGACCATCATGTCGCAACTGATTACTGATGACTGTCAATTTGTCTTTGAGAACTTGTTGATAATCAGCCCAGGCGTATCGCGCAACCTGAGCCGGATAGTCGACTGCGTCAAGTGTGTCAACTGCGTCGAGGGCCGCGTACGACAACGCGGCAACAATCATGGACTGAGCACCATGAACAATGTTGCTAGGTGTTGTGCTGCGCTCAGGATTGCGAAATGTGAACTGCATCCCGTTTACAAGTTTTTTCTCTATTCGATGACGCAACTGCTCCCGCGTGTGCAACATCTCACTAACAGGTGCGACTCCGACAGCATGCAGGCCTGTTGATAGCGCAAGCTGCTGCAGCTCTTGCCAATACTCTGGGCCGCCTCGTAATGGCTCGTTATGCCGACGTCGCCTCACCTTGGGTGGCGAGGAAGACTGTGTCGTAATCGGAACCGTTGGCATGATGACGAAGCGTAGGCACTAAACCGGCTTTTGCCAGCAAACGCACGGCGCGAAATTCCGCGATATCAAGAACGACTGCTCCAGAATGCTCTGTATCGCACAAAACATTCATCATGCAGTCCGAACACGCCTCAGTGGCGGCCATCACGCAGGTGTCACAACTAATGACAAGAACTCCTGGATCAAGAGGTCGGGGTGGACCAGAAATACTGACGATGGTTTGATGGGACAGGGGGGCTGCGTTGCTCATAGAGCCACCGTGACAAAGGGGTGTGACAGGTTTGACGAAGCGCGCGACTTATACGCCTTTAGAGGTAGCGTTCGCGATCAATTCCTGGCTGTGTCGCACCAATGATTCCAAGACGCCTGCTGCTGCCCCGCTATCAATGGACTGCTGAGCCAAGTACTTCCCAGTTTCGAGGTCTACACAAGCACCTGCAATCACGAGCGCAGCGGCTGCATTGAGCACCACGATGTCGCGCACTGGTCCTGCTTGAGAGCTCAAGACTGCGGTGACAGCGAGTGCATTTACTTTGGCGTCACCGCCCTCGATATCGGCTTGATTCGCCCGCGCGAAACCCACATCAGCGGCATCGACGATGAATTCAGAGACATCACCATTGCGCAACTGCACCACTGTATTTGCGCCACTCAGCGCAAGCTCATCAAGGCCACCGTGTCCGTGCACAACCCAGGCACTCGTGACTCCACGCGATGCAAGAACATGCGCCATCTTGTGCATCATTGATGGTTGCGCGACTCCAACCAACATGTTGGCAATCGGCGCAGGATTAGCCATTGGCCCCAAGAGATTGAATGCAGTCGGAACCCCAATCTCTCGGCGTGACGGACCAGCGTGACGAAACGACGGATGAAAACGTGTTGCTAAACAAAATCCCATCCCGGTCGTCGCTAGACATGACGCAACATCTGCCGCGCCTAGATCGATTGCAACTCCGAGGGCTTCAAGAACATCGGCTGATCCACACTTCGAACTCGACGCACGGTTTCCGTGCTTACACACCGGTACGCCAGCTCCTGCAACTACAAAAGCGGCCATCGTTGACACATTTACCGAGTTGCTTTTATCTCCACCAGTTCCGACAATGTCAATCGCTCGGCTAGCAATGTTCTCAGGCAGTGTCACGGCCACACCTGCAACGCGCACCGCGCTTAGCATTCCTGTGAGTTCTGCCTCTGTTTCGCCCTTGGCGCGCAAAGCAACGATGAACGCTGTGATCTGCGAACTTGTCGCGTCTCCGCGAAGAATTTCAGATACTGCCGAAGCCGCAACATCTGCCGACAGGTCCTGTCCGCCAAGTAGCAGCGAAAGCACTGTGGGCCATCCGAGGAACTCGGAGTTAGTTGTCATGCATTAAGTATCTACGCCGAGCGTCGCCTTTGACGAATAATTTTGCGACGTTCGCGCTCTGTTGCGCCACCCCACACCCCGTCACGCTCGTGGCTAGCCAAAGCATGCTCAAGACAGGCCACTCTTACGTAACATCCCGCGCAGACGGCTCGTGCTTCGTCGGCATTGGCCTCAAGAGGATCATCGTCATCGTTTGGATAAAAAATCGAGGCATCCAGACCATTGCATGCCCCCCGTGCTCTCCATGACATTTCAGATTGCGACATCGTTCCCCCGATTGATGTTGGGGTACTAGATACCCGCTACACCGACTCTAGGTGCCACTTGTCACACTTGGCAAGTCCCTGCCCGCCCAGCCCGATCTGCAACACGCGGTCAGTTACCAAAAGCCCCCGGTAATGGCGTTAGCGCAAATCCGAGAGCAGTTCCGCCACCACGTCAGGAGACAAGTGCGTTGCTTCGAGATACTGACTCAGGGCGATCTCAATTTTGACATCACCTTGGGCGAAGACCTCCACCTGAGCAGGGTCAAAATCAAAAGTTAAATAGTGCACCGCAGCGGTGATCTCAGGTCTCGTCAAACCAGCCTCGTGCTGGGCATCAAGTGTTCCGCGGATGATCGAGCCATCGGACAACCGAATCTGCACGCTTTTTTCGATACCGGCAAGTTTAGGCAACCACTCGCGAACGGCTTCATCAGATGTCAGTTCAATAAACAGCGTGACACACAATTGACCAAGTTCTGGAACCATCGGGTTGTACGCATTGAGTTCTTCAAGCACGCCATCATCACTCATGACTTTTTCAGCTCGCAACATTTCTTGAATCTGCAGACGCATTGTGTCGCGATTCTCAAACATCACAGTCACCAACGTGCCAATCGCTACTCGTCTGCGCTCTTTGACGGCAATCATGTTCGCACGAAAAGACTCTCGCTCGCGCTCATATGCACGCAGATCTTGAATGTCATCTAATAATAGTTTGCGACTCATTACTATCTCCTTGGTTCTTCTGGTATTCCGTATGCGCGCGCGATCATCTGTAGCGGGTGCAATGGCTTTTGCCCCGTTTGTTCGGTAATGGCAGTGTTCGCTAGATGACAGTCTCCGGCAACGACATCACTTGCGGCAGCGGTGATTTTTTCAGCTAATTTCTTGGCTATTGGCAGGGAAAACTCCGCGTTCTCGGCGCGTAGCCCCCACATTCCGTCAATGCCTGAGCACTGATCAATCAATGTGATCTTGGTGCCAGTTAGTTTCATTAAGTCACGACTACGCAAGCCAATGTTTTGAGCCCGCAAGTGACACGGAATGTGATAACTCAACGTGGCTGGGATGTCGCCTTCGAAGGTTGTGTCAAGTTCGGTGCCCTCTGCTTTATGCAGATTGATCAAATACTCAGAAGAATCGAATGTATGTGCGGCCACTAATTCAGCATCGGGACCACCGACATAATCGATGTAATCTTTTTTCAAGATGTATCCACATGTCGGCTGTGGCACCACAATGTCTTTCCCTTGGCGCACTGCATCGGCCAAAACCTTTACCTGTTTTGCAGCGACTTTTGTAAAACCATCCATGTCTCCGCTATGCAAAAACGGTGCACCGCAACACCCGGCACCGTCGACCAAAGAGCATTCCACGCCGTTGCGCTCGTAGACCTTGACCAAGTCTTGACCAACGCCTGGCTGCTGATATTCCACCAAACAGGTAGGAAAGATTGCGACTGACCCTTGCTTTTTTGACAACACGGGAGCGACTCTCTTTTTAAACCACGTTGAAAAACGCATCCGAGCGAATGGCGGCAAAAGACGAACCGACGAGACACCAGAGGTCTTCTCAATAACTTTTCGCACCAATGAGCCTGGCTCTGCGCCCATGACCATATTGGCGATTGGTCCGCTCGATGTAGCCGCCTTACCCAAGGCATCGGTATGGCCCATGAACTCAGTCGTCAATTTTTTACGCAAGGACACTTGACCGTTGGCGCGGCGCATTGAGTCTGTGCGCAACATGAGCCGCGGAAAATCTAAGGCCCATTCGTGCAGACCCGGGATGTAAGGGCAATTGACGTAACACAACTTGCACTGAAAACATTCGTCGACAACTTGATCTTGTTGCTCTGGTGTGAGTCGACCAGAGTCTTGGTCTTCGTGTGCGTCGACATAACTAAAAAGTGTCGGAAACGAGGAGCAATACTTAAAACACAAACGACAGCCGTGGCAAATGTCGTACGCCCGCGTCAGTTCTTCTCGAGTATCTGCTTCATCCAAATATTTTGGATGCTTTGGGTCATAGATAATCGTCACGGGGGTAACTTT
>Ga0209596_1003309_pt1 | contig 12735 bp, 17 predicted proteins | sample M_130807_MF_Meta_FD_187314 | JGI IMG/M metagenome (GOLD analysis project Ga0209596, IMG submission 187314) | Freshwater microbial communities from Lake Montjoie, Canada to study carbon cycling - M_130807_MF_MetaG (SPAdes) (version 2) | ecosystem: Environmental > Aquatic > Freshwater > Lake... | reverse complement strand
AAATAATGAGCCACAAATTAATAGTACATTAAAAAAATCAATAAGTTACAATGATTTAGACCCTAACGATGACTTACCGTTTTAATTATGCACATACAAGACGAGCAGCTACGCAAGGAATTAAAAAAGATTTTAGCTTTTAAAAAACGAAACAGCATCGTAAAAGAAATACAGGACAAAGGAAACAAATTCCATTTTTTCCAGCTTACAAACTTTTTGGAAGGTAAAGACGTTTCGTTATCAACGCTTAAAAAAATAGATTACTTCGTAAATAGATAAAATTTTTAGATTAAAAACGTAGGCGCAGACTTAATTGTTTGCGCTTTTTTTGTTACCAACCTTTCAATAGGTTAAACCAACCTTTCAAAAGGTTATTTTCAGGTTGTTTTGTTATACACAACTAATTGTTAATAAATTCGTTTGTTTATTGTTGAAAAATTAATCATACATTTGCTTAATATCTAAACAATTAAAAATTGGAATGGTTAACTAAAGTTGCAAAGCATCACAAAGAGTGGGTTAAAATGGTTAATCAATTTGGCGAATACTTCTTTGCTGAAGACATAGTCCAAGAAACGTACATAATGTTGTACAAATGGAGTAGCGAAGAAAAACTATTCAAAGACGGACAAATAAGTAAAGGTTATATGTGGTTGGCTCTCAAGAATACTTTCCTTCAACACATAAACAAAAAGAACAAAATCTCATTTATACCTTTAGAAGACGTTTACAATTTAGCAGAAGAAAACAACACAGAAGAAAACGAAGCTTACAACGACCTGTTAAATAACGTAGATTTAGAGTGTGATAGTTGGCACTGGTACGACAAACAATTATTTGAGTTATACAAAAACACGAATAAAAGTTTAAGACAAATAAGCGCAGAAACAAACATAAGTGTAACAAGTATATTTAATACTGTTAAAACTTGTAAAAAACGAATTAAAAATAATGTAGGAGAAGACTACGAAGATTTTATAAACCAAGATTACGAACTAATAAAAAAGAAAAAATGAAAAGTAAAGGATTAGGCGATACAATCGCAAAGATTACAGAAGCAACAGGAATTGATAAACTTGTAAAATTTGTAGCAGGTGAAGACTGCGGATGCGATGAGAGAAAAGAAAAGTTAAACAAACTATTTCCGTATGCAAAACCGTTGTGTTTAACAGAAGATGAGTTCAACACGTTAGACGCTTATTTTAAGCAAAACACGAACACACTTACAAGCGATGAACAAACAAGTTTAATAGCAATTAACAACAGAGTACTAAATCAAAAATTAACCTTCAGCACCTGTTCAAGTTGTCTTCGTGATTTAGTAAGTAAGCTGCGAGTAATTTATAACGAGTACAGTCCAGAACAAACAGAAGAAAATGCCAATACCGAAACCAAGTAAAGACGAAACAAAAAGCGACTTTGTTAAACGATGTATGTTAGACCACGTTATGATAAGCGAGTACGCCATTAATCAACGTTCTGCAATTTGTCAAGATGCTTATAATACAAAATTAGCAAAGGAGAAAATAAGTTTTGATTATGACGGTACACTTTCAACAAAAAAAGGTTTTGATTTAGCAAAGAAGTTAAGCGAAGAAAACACGATTTATATTATTTCAGCAAGGAACAACAAAGACGAAATGCTAAAGAGAGCAAACGAACTTAATATTCCTTCAAATAGGGTATTCGCAACGGGAAGCAACAAAGCAAAAATAGAAAAGATTTTAGAACTTGGAATATCAAAACACTACGACAATAATAAAGATGTAGTAAACGAATTAGGCAACATAGGAAAGTTAATATAAATAATGAAACAATAGTGAAAAAATGGCTAACGAAGAAAATTTAAAACCGTTTAAAAAAGGCGAAGTATCTAATCCAAATGGACGACCAAAAGGAAGTAAAAACCGCAGCACTATTGTAAAAGAGTTGTTAGAATTTGCTTCAAGTCAAAAGAACGTTTTAACAGGCGAACAAGAAACTTTAACGCAAGAACAAGCAATTACTTTGGCTATGTTATTAAAAGCAGGTAAAGGAGACGTAAACGCATACAAAGCACTTATGGATAGTTGCTATGGTGCGCCTAAACAAACTACAGATACTAATTTAAGTGTTTCAGACTTTGATGTAAAAGACCTATTCCGAATTGATAGTTATAAACCCGAAGTTTAATTATTTAGGAAGTCCTTCACGTTACTTTATTGTAACAGGTGGTCGTGGTTCGTCCAAGTCTTACAGCGTTACAACGTTCCTGTTATTACTTACAAAGGAAAGCGGACACGTTGTGTTGTTTACACGTTATACTTTGGTTTCGGCATCCATTTCAATCATACCGGAATTTATAGAAAAGATTGAGTTAATGAAAATGGAAGACCAATTCATCGTAACAAAAGACGAAATAATAAACCTACAAACAGGAAGCAAAATAATATTTAAAGGAATAAAAACAAGTTCTGGAACACAAACGGCAAACTTAAAATCTTTGCAAGGAGTTACAACGTGGGTATTGGACGAAGCAGAAGAACTTACAGACGAAGACACCTTCGATAAAATAGATTTGTCTATAAGGCACAAGACAAAACAAAACCGAGTTATTTTAATTCTTAATCCTACGACAAAAGAACATTTTATATACGATAAGTTCTTTGAAAGCAAAGGAATAGAACAAGGCACAACACTAATAAAAAACGATACCACGTACATACACACAACGTACTTGGATAACATCGAAAACCTATCCGAGTCTTTTTTAAAACAGGTTGAATACATAAAAGAACGAAGACCTGAAAAATACAAACACACAATACTTGGTGGTTGGCTTGATAAAGCAGAAGGAGTTATATTTACCAATTGGAAGATAGGAGACTTTAAAGAAGTTGGAGTAAGTGTGTACGGTCAAGACTACGGATTTAGCGCAGACCCTACAACTTTAGTCAAGACAAACATAGACAAAGCAAACAAAATCATTTACGTTAAGTTACTGTACTATAAACAGGCACTAACAACAAGCCAGATAGCAAGGTTAAATTCAGACTTTGCAAGTAAAGATTTAATAGTAGGTGATAATTCAGAACCACGATTAATTAGTGAGCTCAATGCACTTGGAAATAACGTTGTACCTACAATCAAAGGAGCGGACTCTGTAATTTACGGAATAAGTTTACTACAGGATTACGACCTTGTAATTACAGAAGACAGCATAGATTTAATTAAAGAACTAAATAACTATTCGTGGCTTGAGAAGAAGTCAAAAACACCGATAGACAAACACAACCACGCAATAGATGCTTTGCGTTACGCAGTAGCATATCAATTAGACAATCCAACAAAAGGTTTATATTTTATACGATGAACGATTTAGAAATAATGATGCAATGCGTACAGATTTACATCTACCAAAAAAAAGGTGTAAAGGTTCGTATTTATTTACGAGACATCCGAGATATTAATATGTTAAAACAAGCATACGATTACATACAAAAAAATGAACACAACAAAAACACGAATAATTAATTATTAAGATATGAAGTTAGAAATAAACGTACCAACTACTTTAAGTGAAATACCACTAAAAAGCTACCAAGAATTTTTAAAAGTTCAACAGGGAAGCAACGACGAAGAATTTATAGCGCAAAAAATGGTTCAAATATTCTGCGGAATAGAACTAAAGGATATTGTAAAAATGAAGCTTACAAGTTTAAACGAATTAATAACACACTTTACAAAGTTGTTTAGCGAAAAGCCAAAGTTTCAACCAACGTTTAAAATAGGAACACAAGAATTTGGATTTATAACTAACCTTGAAGAAATAAGTTTTGGCGAATATGTAGACCTTGAAAACAATTTACTTAAGTGGGAAGACTACCATAAGGCAATGGCTGTAATGTACCGACCTATCAAAATGAAGTTCAAAGATAAATACGAAATAGTTGATTATACACCAATGGAAGAAATGCACGAATTAATGAAGTTCACGCCAGTTGACATAGCGATAAGTTCAAGTGTTTTTTTTTGGAATTTAGGAAGCGAATTATTGACAGCTACGCTTACTTATTTGGAACGGCAGATAAAAACGAACAAGAAGACGGAAACGAGTTTAGCGAACAAGCTCAATTTGGAAAACAATGGGGTTGGTATCAATCAATTTATGCACTCGCTCAAGGAGACATTACAAGATTTGACACAGTCACCGGATATAGACTTACTCAATGTCTCACCTATCTTACCTTCGAAAAACAAAAGCAAGAAATTGAACAACGCCAATTAAATAAATTACGCAAATGACCGGTTATTACAACTTATTAGACAAATTAAAAACACACTTTGACGCAGACGTTATTGTTAACACGGTAACACAAGGCGACATATTTAAAGTTGATTTAAGCAAACAAACAATATTTCCTTTAGTTCATATTATGGTTAATAACTGCACGTTAGACGAACGCACAACGACTTGGAATATAAGTTTAATTGCAATGGATATTGTTGATTTGTCAAAGAGCGCAACAACAAATATTTTTTTAGGCAACGATAACGAAATTGACGTACTAAATACACAACACGCAGTATTAAACAGGGCATACGAAATAATAAAACACGGAAGTTTAGCATACGATTTATTTATGGTTGAAGGAACTGCAAATTTAGAACCATTTACTGAAAGGTTTGAAAATTATATGGCAGGTTGGACTATGACTTTTGACATAGTAACGCCAAACGAAATGACAATTTGTTAAGATGAAACAAAGCGAAGTACAAAAAGAATTAGATAGGTTTTCAAAGTCGGTAATTAAAGAAGCACGAAAGAATTTAACTACCTTAAAAAAGAACCACACAAAAGGACTTTGGGAAAGTTTAAAAGGTAACGTTAAGGCAATGCCAAATAGTTTGTCTATAGACTTTGAAATGAATTTGTACGGACAATTTCAAGACAAAGGAGTTAAAGGAGTTGGTGGAGTTCGTGCAACAACAAGCAAGTTCAAAAGCACGAATAATAAAGGTAAAATGTGGAAGCAAAACGCTCCACAAAGTGAGTTTAAATTTAAGATAGGTAAAAAGCCAAGCGTAAAACATTTTATGCAATGGAGCGCAAGTAAAGGACTTAATCCGTATGCAGTAAGAGATACTGTTTACCATCAAGGAATTAAACCGAGTTTGTTTTTTACTAAACCATTTGAAAGCGCATTTAAAAGATTGCCAAATGAGTTAATTGAAAAGTTTGGTTTAGATGCAATGAATTTATTTAAAGAAACACAATTTAAAAACGAAAAGAAATAATGGCTAATATATTTACACGGTCTCCGTATATAATTAGGATTGCAGAAAGTGGACAAAACGGCTCAAAGGTAGAATTGTTTATAAGCAACACAACAAGTTTTTCAGCAACACCACAATACACGTTAAGTAAATTAATACCGGCTTCTAACAATATAGAAACACTTTACGACATAAGTTCTTACATACAAGAATTTATAACACATAGCGCCTGTTCTACAAGTGGCGATGCACAAGTTGTTACACCAACAAGCCAATATGCAAACGTAAGGGTTAAAAGATATAAATTAGTTGGTTCTACTTATTCTCCAACAGCCACAAATGCACAAGTTGACTACAAAGCATTTAATGGTTACGGATATTACGAAGACAATGTTAACGTAGAATTAGGCGATTATGGATTAAATCAAACTGTTAACCATTATTATTTACCTACAGCATACGCTGGAAAAATACGAATAAATGTTGGAGCAAATTTTACAGTTGTTTACGAAAATTTAAGTACGGGAACACCAACAACTTTAGTTCTTGGAGCAACAGCAAACGTTTTTGACATTCCACGAGTACGAACGGCAAACGTAAACGATGGAAATATTGTTACAATATACAACGCATCTTCAGTTTCACAAGCATCTTATGTTTTTTTTCCTTTAGAAGAATGTAAATACACACCAGTTATAATAGATTTTGTAAATAGATATGGAGCTTGGCAACGTGAGTTTTTCTTTAAAGCAAGTAACGATAACTTCAGCGTTGAAAACACGGAATACAATTTAATGCAAACATTTACTACAGTTTCAAATGTAACTACTTACAACGCTTTAGAAGGACAAAGAGAAACATTTAACACTAACGGCAAAAAAAGTATTAAGGTTAACACAGGTTGGGTTGCTGAAGATTGGAAGGAAGTATTAAAACAAATAATGTTAAGTGAACGAATACTGATTAACGATAAACCTGCAAAGATTAATAGTAAAAGCACGGAGTTGTTTAAGAGTATAAACACGAAACAAATTAATTATACTTTAGAGTTTGAGTTTACATACGATGTTATTAATTCAGTTATCTGATGAAAAGGCAAGTAGCAATATTTATAGAAACGGCTTTAGCACAAACCGAGTTAGAATTTTCACGTTTAGAATTATTTAACGATGAAAAAATTACCGTAAGTTCTACTATTCAAAATATTTCGGATATAAGTAAAATCTTTACAGACTATTCACAAGGTTTTACAATTCCTTGTTCACCGATTAATAATGCAATATTTCAACACTTTTACCAAAACGATGTTGATGCAACTATTGACTACCAAAACCGATACAACGCTTATATAGAAATAGACACAATTTTATTTAGACGTGGTAAAATTCAGCTCGAAAAAACGAATCTAAAAAACGGAAAACCTGATAGTTATTCAGTAACTTTTTACGGAGCAGGAGTTTCTTTAAAAGACTTCTTTAATGAAGACAAATTAAGCCAATTAAATTATAGCGGTTATGACCACAACTATACAAACCAAGAAGTTTACAATCGAGTAACAATAGATAGCGCAACAACAGATTACAACGTACGTTATCCGTTAATAAGTTCAAATAGAGTTTGGCAGTTTGGTTCGAGTTTTCCTTTGCCTACTGCAAATTTACCTAATTGGTATGATTATCCTTCAAACAATAGCAATAATATAGCGCACGCTTCGGGTGAAATAGTTTACACAGAGTTATTTCCTGCTGTTCGTGTTGCAAGTATATTTGATTTAATTCAAAGTAAATACGCAATAACATTTAACGGCATATTTTTACAAAGTGACTTATTTAAAAAAGCATTTTTACTTTACAAAAACAAGGAAAGTTATCACTACACAAACAACCCTGTAGAATTAGATTTTACTTCGTCAAGTGGCGTTTTAGCAAGTGCGTTTAACACAACAACAAATAGTTTCACACGAATAGAATTAGACACTACAGACACAGTTTTTCATACTTTATATTACACCGTTGTTTCTTTAAGCGTAAGTCCAAGTGATTACTTTATTGATATGTACAGAAATGGAGTTTATGCAAATACACGAACAGGAACAACAACGGCTTCACCTTTTCAATTTAGCGAATACGTAAACGAAAACGAAATTATAACTTTTAAAATACGAAGTTATGCTGCAATAACAATTGGAATAAATTTTACTTATAAAAGAACAGAATTTAGTTCACCGGGTATTACTGTTGTTCAAGGAACAGCAGTTACAACGGCAACAACAACTTCATTTACTGATTTAGCAGGTTTAGCTCCTGATATGAAAATAAGTGATTTTATAACAGGAATATGCAAAGAATTTAATTTAACGGTTTACTCAAACACGAAGAACGTATTTACTTTTGACCCAATACAATATTGGTATTCTAAAGGAGCAGTTGTTGACATAACGAAATACACCGACATCACAAGCATTGAAATTGAACGAATGAAACTTTATAAGTCCGTTGAGTTTAAATACCAAGATAGCGAATGTATGCTTAATAAATACTTTTTAGAAAGTCCATTAAACGCAGATGCTCACGGCTACGGAAACACGAAAATAGGCTGGAACTATGACGGTGGCGAATACAAAATAGAAAGTCCATTTGAAAACTTACTACATAATAACTTCGGAAACAATTTACAAGTAGGTTACTGCCTAAACAAAGAACTTGCGCCTTACATACCGAAACCTGTTTTGTTGTATATGAATAGAATTACAACTTTAACAGGTGGTGACAAAATACATTGGAACGGACTAACATCAACAGACGTTTACGTTCCATTTGGACAAGATAGCGAAATACTATTTGAAACAGGTACAATTCCTTTAACGTTAAATTTTGGTGAAGAAATTTCAAGTTTCTATTTAGTAAACAACCCAAACACGATTTACGCTTTATATTACAGAGATTATTTAGTTAACCTATACAACCCAAAAAACAGATTAGTAAAAGTTAAAACAATACTTCCTGTTTCTTTACTTACAAGTTTACAATTAAATGACCGCCTTATAATAAGAGACAAACGTTATATGATTAACGAAATGCAAAGCGACTTGACAACAGGTGAAGTAAGTTTTACTTTAATTAGTGACTTTGCACAAGTAAAGCCAATTAAGTTAGTTGACACACCAACAGGAACATCTAATACTTTACGTTTTGCAATATTATTTACAAACGGAGCAACACAAGTAAGAGTTGGAAAAAGCGCAGGTAATGTTACTTTGTCAAGTGTACTTTTTACAGCAGAAGGTTATTTAAACGTAACAGTTCCAACACACGCTGCACGAGTAATTACAATAACATTAGACACAGAGTATCTTAACGGAAACACGGACACAAACTATATAATAATAAACCAAGTATGATAAACAAAATAATAGAAATGCTTTTATTAAGTGATTTTTACGGAGAAAGTGAAAACATCGACATAGCAAAGGGTAAATATAAATTTACTACAAGCATAAAAGAACAATGGAAACAAGCACAACGCAAAAGGTTAATAGAAAAAAAACTAAAGAATAATGGCTGAAAAAAAAGTAATTGAATTAGAAGTTAACACAAATCTTGACTTTACAGTAACAGCGTTAAAAAAGGCACAACGTGAAGTTGCTATATTGTCTGAAAAGTTTGGTGCTACTTCAGCACAAGCCGTTGAAGCCGCTAAAAAAGCCGCTATTCTTAAAGACAAGATAGGCGATGCAAAAGCATTGACTGATGCGTTTAACCCAGACGCAAAGTTTAAAGCGTTAAGTGGTGCGTTAACAGGTGTTGCAGGTGGTTTTTCTGTTGTTACCGGTGCAATGGCTACGTTCGGAAAACAAAACGAAGACGTAGAAAAAGCGTTACTAAAAGTTCAAGGCGCAATGGCTTTGGCTTCAGGCGCACAAGCAATAGGAGAAAGCATTGATAGTTTTAAACAACTTGGAGCGGTAATAAAAGCAAATTCAGTATTTCAAAAAATAATGACTGCGGCTCAATATGCTTACAATTTAGCAATGGCGTTAAATCCTATCGGAGCAATTATAGCGGCAACTATTGCTTTAATAGCAGTTGGTTACAAGTTAATTACAATGTTTCAAGCAAGTGAACAGGCAAACGTTAAAAACGAAACAGCAGTCAAAAAAAATACTGTTGCTTTAAAAGAACAAATAAAATCAAGTGAAAAAGCAAGTGAAGCATTAAAAACAAAGAACGGACACGAGTACGAAATGGCGAAAGCTTCCGGTGCAAGTACAAAAGCATTAAGAGCGTTGGCACTAAAACACGCAGAAGAAGAAATTGCACTCAACAAAGCAAGTTTAGCAACGGCAAAAAATACATACGAGAAAAACAAGAATACTTTAGCAAGTTTAATTAATTCAGGTGCAAGTGATGAATTAATTGAAAAGCAAAGAGAAGTAACAACTGAAGCACGAAAAGCGTCCGCAGAAGAACGTAAAGATTTAGAAGAAGCGGTTAAAAATAAAAAAGATATTATAAGAAAAAACGCTGTTGAAGTTAGACAAGAATTAACCGACAACAACACGAAAATAAAAGACGCAAACAAAGCACTTAACGAACAAATTAAACAACAAAATGAAGAAGCAGCAAAAGCTGAAAAAGACCGTATTAAAACATTAAATGATAGCATACTTTCATTAAGAGAAGAATTAAGGTTAAGTAAACTAAACGAAGAACAAAAAGAAAAAGACGAAGTAGAAAAAAAATATACAAAGTTAATTGAAGACGGAAAAAAAGCAAAAATTAGTGTTGTAGATTTAGAAAAAGAAAAGGAAAACGCGCTTAAATTAATAAGAGAAAAATACGACAAGGTTTATGAACTTTCAATAGAAGAAAAAAAGGCAAAAAACAAAGAAAAAATTGCTAATGAAAAAACGGTTTTAGAAGAATTAACAAAAAGTGAAGCGGAATTAAAGTTAATTAAACTTGATGAAGAATATAAAGCGCAACAACTATTATACAAGGACAATAAAGATATTTTAAAGGCACTTGATGTAAAATATGCAAAGGACAAAGAAGGATTAGAACAAGAAGACGTTGCAAGACAAAAAACCATTAATGAAAAAAAAATACAAATGGCAATGGACGGACTTTCAATTATAAACGACTTGTTTCAAATGAACGCAGGAAAAAGCGAAAAGGATGCACGTAGAGCATTTAAAGCACAAAAAGCGTTTAACCTTGCTTCAGCTTTAACGAATACTTATTTAGCAGTTACAGCAGCACTTGCAAATAAAAAAGAATTGTTTCCTGGTCAACGTTTTGTTGAAGCAGGTTTAGCAGGTGCAGCAGGAGCAGTTCAAGTTGCTAAAATAGCAAAGACACAATTTACAAGTTCGGCAACTTCAGCAGATACAGGTGGTGGCGGTGGCGGTGCAACAGCTCCAACAATGTCAGCACCACAATTTAACGTTGTAGGACAAAGCGGTGTTAATCAACTTGCAAGTCTTAATCAACAACCAATACAAGCTTACGTTGTTTCCGGACAAGTAACTTCACAACAGGCGTTAGATAGAAATAGGTTAGCAAACGCAACTTTAGGCGGTTAGAAAATACAACAAACAAACAATAATTTAATTAAATAGATATGCGAATAGTTGAATTAATAATTGACGAAAAAGACGAGACAAGCGGAATAGACGCTGTTTCAGTTGTGTCAAGTCCTGCAATAGAAAGCGACTTTATTTATCTATCAAAACACGAAATAGAACTAAAAGAAGTAGATTCTGAAAAGCGTATATTAATGGGTGCAGCTTTAATACCTAACAAACAAATTTACCGTAAGAACGACAAGAACGAAGAATACTACATTTACTTTTCTGAAGAAACGGTACGCAAAGCAAGTGAATTGTTTTTTATGAACTCAAACCAGAACAACGCAACTTTAGAACACAAACAAAAGTTAGACGGAATGTCGGTTGTTGAAAGTTGGATTACAGAAGGGAAAAACGACAAAAGTATGAACTACGGATTTAACTTTCCAAAAGGAACGTGGGTAATTTCAATGAAAGTAAACAACGATGAAATTTGGAACAAAGTAAAATTAGGTGAAGTAAAAGGATTTTCTATTGAAGGTTATTTTGCAGACAAATACGAGATGAGTTTAATTAACGAAGATGAAATTTTAATAGATAAAATCAAAGAAATTATTTTAAATGGCGAAGCAAACTAACGTTAAAGTTCATCTTAAAAAACCGAAAGTTAAACGTGCAGGAGTACACGCAAAAACACGAAATAGTAAATTAAAGTCAAGTAAAAATTACGTTAAAACTTATACACGACAAGGACGATGAGTAAAAAAATAACAAAACAAGTAGCACAAGCGAAAACAAGTCCTAAAGGCGGTCAACGTGGTTGCCTATGTAAAGACGGAAAAACGTACTCTGCAAAGTGTTGTGACGGTAGTTTACAAGCACAAGGAATAGGCGCAATTTAATTTAAAAATACAACAAAAAATAAACAATTAAATTATACATATATGAACACACTACAAAACGTTTACGACAAATTAGCAGACAAAACAGAATTAGCAAAACACGAAGTTGAGTTGGGTTCTGCACAAGATTTAGAAAAAGAGTTAGTTTTATTGCAAAATTTACAAAAACCTATTAGTCAAAATATTGATAAGTTAACAAATTTAGATAAGCAATTAAAAGAAGAAAAAAAAATGTCAAGCGATAATTTAGTTAAACTAAATTCTTCTTATGAAAAAGCAGTTGTATTACACGATAAATTAAATAAAATGTCTAAAGAACTTGGTATTGATTTACCAATTGTAACTACTGCATTTAAATATTTAAAAGGGGCTGAAGCAGATTATAATGATTTAAAAACTTTATTAAACCAAATAAAATAAAACACGAAATATGAAAACAAGCGTAATTAATCAAATCAAAACACTTTTAGGAATGGAAGTAAAATTGGAAACAATGAAGTTAGCAGACGGAATAACAATTTTTGAAGCAGACGCTTTTGAAATGGACAAAGAAGTTTTTATTGTAACTGAAGACGAACAAAAAATACCTGTTCCGGTTGGAGAATATGAGTTAGAAGACGGACGTATTTTAGTAGTAGAAGTTGAAGGTATTATTTTAGAAGTAAAAGAAGCTCCAACAACTGAAGAAATTGCACCTGAAGACGAAGTTGCTCCAGAAGTTCCTGTTGAAGCAGAAGCAGTAACACCAAGTGCAAAAAAGACAATTGAAAGCGTAGTTAAAGAAACGTTCTTTGCAGAAATAGAAAAATTAACAAACGAAAATATAGAGTTAAAAGCACAAATCGAATTACTATCGAAAGTTGACGAAGTTGCAAACGAAGCAACCGAACTTACCGAAGTAAAACCTATTTCATTTAACCCTGAAAACACGAACGAAGTAGAACACGTTCAATTTGGTTCTAAAAGACCACGTTCAATAATGGACGCAATTATAGAAAAAATTAACAA
>Ga0209596_1003308_pt1 | contig 12738 bp, 10 predicted proteins | sample M_130807_MF_Meta_FD_187314 | JGI IMG/M metagenome (GOLD analysis project Ga0209596, IMG submission 187314) | Freshwater microbial communities from Lake Montjoie, Canada to study carbon cycling - M_130807_MF_MetaG (SPAdes) (version 2) | ecosystem: Environmental > Aquatic > Freshwater > Lake... | reverse complement strand
ACCTTCTTCTGCATCGACGCCACCGTGTAATTCACCGCAGGTAAATGAACCACCTTATTCCCCTCCTTAACATCTACACTCCTTGTTGTAATGTTCATCGCCCCAATTCTTAAACCATCACCCAACTTGCCAGACAATCTAACACCGCCCAAAATGGGTACAGCCCCATTATCACTTAAACCTATACGCCGAGAGAAAAACGGACGAATCTGCCTGAATCCAAAGCCGGCAAACAAATCGCTATTTTCAATAAAAAACTGACGTCTTTCAGGGAAAAATAAATTGTATCGGGTCAGATTAATCTGTTGCACATCCACATCCACTTGCGCAAAATCTGGGTTGGCCGTAATATCCAAATTTAAACTCCTCGTAATACCCAATTTTGCATCAAACCCAAATTTTGGACTCCCCGAAATAGGATCGCTCAAAAAAGTGCGTTTTCCTGAAACTCCCTGAGATGTCATTCCACTTACATAGGGAATAAACACCAAATTTCGGTTGCTCTTAGACAATGGCTTACCCATGAATTGCATAGAATCACAAAACACCAAGGAACTCACATTAAAATTCCTCGGTACCCTAGCATAATTCGAAACCTCGTTGTTTTTAAAATCAAAACGCGTCACATTGAAGCCCCAAACTGAAACCCCCGGTGTAAATCGAATGCTATTGAAAGGTATAGAAAATTCCGCCGTCCAAAACCCATCCTTCAGCTGCGTTGCACTGTGCCAAACCTGATCCCAAGCCGTAGTTACACCAAACCCACCTCCCCCTTCAACAGAACCCTCACGCTGCGAATTGTATGGGGTGACCCCAAATGAAAATCCATTCTGACCATCCTTAAATGTAGATAGCGTTAACACCACGCCATCCGAATTGGTCACACTAAAATCCCGCTTCAAACTCTGTATTACAAACTGCTTCTGCGGATTTCGATCAATACACTTCACAGCAAAATACAAATGCTTATCGTCGTAGGTAAAAGCTAACTGCGTCTGAGATTTCGACAAAGATGTATCGTACGGAAAATATTGCACAAAGGGACGCGAAACAAAGACCGACTGCCAAATGGCCTCATCCAATTCACCATCCACCGTTACCGGATTCTCCGAATAAACCACGGGCATCTTTCCCGATTTCCCTATGGAAGTACTGTCATCAACAGCAAAGAGATTTGCATGTAAAAAAATACTGGTCAATATCAGAATGATACCGCGCATCAATCAACGCCAGCTATATTTCTTTTTTGGGCAATCGTTAACGAATTCAACTTTAAATAGTATCCTTTTCTACTCGCCAAAACATAAAATTTCAGGGAAGATCCAACCGACAAATTGTTTCCTGCAACATGATTCCAAGATTTCAATTGTTCTGGAGTACAGTCAAAAATATCACTCAACGTATACACTGCATCGCCAGATTTAACACGATAGTAAACCCAAATTTTCTTGTCCGCCGGCGTCGTTAAAATTGTTTTAGGGACCGGAGGCGTCACTCCAGCGGAATCAGTTACCGATTGATCTCCCCTCGCTACTACCAAATTGATCGATGAATCACCCTCAACTACAGCAATGGTATCCGTCTTGATAATCGGAATAAACCCTTGCTTGTTTCCAATCCAATAAACCAAAGAATCCTTTTTTGACTGATAAACGCCCACATATGCCGCAGGCAATCGAAACGTACAAGGCGTGCCAAAATAGGGAACCATATCCGCCCTAAACTCAGGGTTAAGACTGCGCAAATCTGATAGACCTACACCCACTTTTTCATTCAATACTTTGAAAGGCAAAACAGTTGGCACCGACTGCACCTCAACTGCATCTTGCGACTCAACCTTAAAAGGCTTGATGCCATATTGCTTGGCATGATGCAACACAACCAACGCAGCATAAAACTGAATCACCGGTAAACGTTCCTCCGGTTCCAATGCATCGTAAATATGATTGAAATCCAAATCCCCATTTAAGCCATGAATAACTTGATTCAAACGAATAGGACCTATTCTGAAAGCGGTGATCACCTTCAACCAATCGCCGTAAATGTGATACAAATCATGCAAATATTGACATGCCGCCTCAGATGACTTTAGAGGATCTCGCCTTTCATCAAACAAAGCCGTTTCCCTCAAATCATATTTTTTTCCAATCGTATAGGCCAATGGCCACATCCCCGCCGCCCCACTCTCATCGCGATACCTAGGCTCAAAACCCGATGTACCCGCTGGAATGAATTTCACAAACCAAGGCAACCCGTATTTCTGTGCGATGCGATCAATAGAGGCTTCGTAATACTGCAAACGACCGTAAAAAATCGAGGTGCTTTCATTCTCGTTCTTCAACCAATCCTGCACCGTTATCTCAATATCGTTGTTATAAAAATAAGGGACCCCATTGGATTCCATCGTTTTCAAACGCAGCTGCACATCGTTCTGACCAACGGCTAAACCGCAAACCATCACTAGCAATATAAAAATTCTCAATTTCAAGCTCATCCCAGGGTTTCTTCCACCAATTTCGACAAATCAAACAACGCTTGTTCCTCTAAAATCCCTGTCATCAACTGAACACCCATTGGCAATCCATCTACAGTTTCTCCGCCCGGAATTGAAATGGCAGGATTTCCCGCCAAATTCGCTTGTACCGTCAACAAATCCGCCATATACATCGCCACTGGATTTGCCGCTTTTTCACCCAATTTAAACGCCGGCGTACTGGTCGTTGGAAGTAAAATGGCATCCGCATTGGCCAATATTTTCTCTGTTTCAGTACGAATAATTCGCCTTACTTTTTGTGCCTTTTCGTAATATGCATCGTACTGATCACTGCTCAAAACAAACGTGCCCAACATGATTCTGCGCTTCACTTCCTCGCCAAAACCTTCGGTGCGAGAAAGGACATACGTTGACTCCAAGTCGTGGGCGTTTTCACTTCGTTTTCCGTACATCATACCTGAATACCTCGACAAATTGCTCGATGCTTCTGCCGTTGTGATCACGTAATACACCGGAACCATATGATCCAATAATGGGAAATCAAAATAACTCACTTCATGGCCTGCTGCTTCCAACTTCGCAATCAAACCCGTCATCATCGATTTCACTTCTGGGTCGATCCCTTCCCCGTCGATTGCTTCGCGCATCACAGCAAATTTGGCCTTCGCCGGTGCCTTGGGCGCGGTGAAGTGTGGTGCCGGCTGCTGAAACATCGAAGCGTCTTGTCCGTCCGGACCCGCCATTATCTCTGTCAACAACGCCGAATCTTCTATACTCTTCGTCATCGGACCAATCTGGTCAAAGCTCGATGCGTAAGCCAATAAACCCCAACGAGAAATTAATCCGTATGTGGGTTTTAATCCTACAATCCCTGTAAATGCAGCGGGCTGACGAATGGATCCTCCAGTGTCGCTACCCAAGGCTGCATGAGCCATATTCGCTTGAACCGCTACCGCACTACCCCCAGAAGAACCTCCCGGAACTCGCGTTGGATCAACCGCATTTAGTACTGGACCATAAGCGCTGTTCTCATTGCTCGCACCCATCGCAAATTCATCGCAATTGGTACGACCAATGAAAATGGCATCCTCGTCCAACAATCGCTGAACTACTGTAGCCGAATAAATCGATTCAAATCCTTGTAAAATTTTTGAGGAAGAACTCACTTTATGGCCTTGAAACGACAAAACATCTTTCAAAGCAATCACAATACCGGCCAAACGACCTGCGGTGCCTGCTTTAACTTTACTGTCAATTTCGATTGCCCTTGCTTTTGCTTCATCAGACCAAACCTCTAAAAAGGCGTTCAAATGCTGATTGTCCGCAATATTTTTTAGGTAATAATCTACCAATGCCGCGCAAGTGACACGGCCCGAATTCAGGTCTTCCCGAATTGCTGAAATCCGGCTGTAGTGTTCCAAGATTACTCTTTGTTTTCTTTTGGATCTTCGTTCATTCCCTTGCGAATCTCGGTGCTAACGTTATTCTTAGCATCTTGAAACTCTCTAATACCACGGCCCAAACCGCGCATTAATTCAGGAATTTTTTTGCCGCCAAAAAGCAACAAAACGAGAACCAAAAGAATGATCATTTCTTGGCCACCCAAAAAAGATAATAAATGAAATGTGTTCATTGCCCTTCAAAAATACGACAAAACTGCGAGGGTTTTACCCCTTTTTTAACAATACCCATTAACCCAATAACGATTCCTAAAGTCAACCCGTCAGAATCTACCCAATTCAAGCCAAAACAAGCTTACCCTTGAGTCCAATTTCCCTTGTCCATTTGGTTAAACTGCCAAGGGGCGCCATTGTTTTCCAAATTGGTAAACATGTTATTTAACTCACTCGGCGCGGCACTCTTTTCCATCACTTGATACTGACGCATTTGAACGATGATGTCAACCGGGTTGATGTTCACAGGACAAGCTTCAGCACATGCGTTACACGTTGTACAAGCCCACAATTCCTCGGTGCTGATATAGCTATGCAAGTCCTTGCCATCCTCAAATCGCGCTACTTCTGCAGCATTGTTATCCGCCGCATTGGTTACCGCCTCCGTATTCTGCTGGACCAATTTCTTCGCCGCATCAATGCCTCTTCCCACTTCCTCCAAACGATCTCTTGTGTCCATCATCACTTTTCTTGGCGATAGCAACTTGCCTGTTAAATTGGCCGGACAAACACTGCTGCACCTTCCGCATTCGGTACAAGTGTATGCGTCCATCAAGTTTTTCCATGTCAAATCTTGTACATCTTTGGCACCAAAGCCCGCTGGCGGTTCATACCCTTCTGGCGGCTGCGCCGCCGGGTCCATCATCAATTTTACTTCCGTGGTTACATAACCCAAATTCTCAAATTCACCCTTCGGCTTCAATGGCGTGTAATACACATTAGGAAAACTCATGATGATATGCCAATGCTTACTGTATGGCACGTAGTTCAAAAACACAACAATGCCTACAAAATGGAACCACCAACACAATCTCTCAATCATATGAACCGACCCGTCGCTGAATCCATCAAAAAATCCTACCAAATAGTGACTCACTGGAAAGCTACCATGACCCTCCATCAAACCCCTACTCACCAATACTTGCTCCGCAGCATTCATCTTCAACAAAGCCCCCATCAGCACAATCTCTACCACCAAAATGATCGTAGCGTCCTTCACCGGCCAACCCTTCAACTCCGGCATCTGCAAGCGCGGCACCTTGGTCACGAAACGACGTGCTAAGAAAACCACACAAGCAACCAAGACGCCCAAGGCCAAAATCTCAAAAAATCCTATTGCCACATCATAAATCGAACCCAAATAATGGGCGAAAAATCGATGCGTACCCAACAAGCCATCAATCAAAATCTCCAACACCTCAATGTTGATCAATACGAAGCCGACATAAATCAAGATGTGAAAGAACCCCGCTATGGGCCTGCGAACCATCTTGCTCTGACCCATCGCAACCCAAGCCATCTGCTTCCATCGCGCCGCCGGATTGTCCGATAAATCCTGTTTCTTTCCCAAAAAAATATTCCTGCGGATGAATTTTACCCGACCGGCGAATATCCAACTTCCAACGCCCAAAATCAGGGCAAAAATCACTTGTGATAGGATTCCCATTGGTTGCGAAATTAATCAAATAACCGCATTCTACCCATCCCCAATTCCTTTGGCGCAATCAAATGTCCACTTTTACGGAATCACAGGATTCACCAGTCCATACACCGATCCATTGCCCGGCCAAAAATCAATGCCCAAAGTTTTCACCGCAACAGGCTTTCTGCCCGCATTGTCGATGAAAACCTGCATGTAATATCCCCTAGTGACAAAATGATTCAAGTTCGACGCAAGACCCGTTCCGATCCCTCTGAATACTCCTTGGCCTTCCATTCCCTCGCCACCCCATTCCACATCCACCAACCTGCCCGCCAACAACAAATTCGCCCTGCACCTTCCACCGTCCAAAACCTCCACATCAGACAAATGATAACCCATATTCCCTAACCCTTGGTCCAAATATCTAATGTTCTCACTTTCCCCATTTTTAATCATCACTACCAAGCGTAAATCCTTATCCCGAAGCAACTGCGTATCCAATTCTAATGTAGCCACCGCAACAAACTCCGAACTATATCGCTGCTCGCCCAATGAATCCGTTGAAACAGCCAATACCTGACGATACTGACTTGAGTCGATGTCGCCCCGCAACGCAAGCTTTCCGCTCCAAACAGGCAAAACCCTATCCCGCAAGAAACCAGAATCTATATTGCCCACGCCAAACTTGGAAAAATGCATGATGTGATACCCCGCACCCATCGATTCCCGACGTAAAACTGGAAAAGTACGCTGTATCCAAACCCGCAACACGGGATCCATCCCTACCATATTTAAATAGTAAAAATCATCGCCCTTAACCGCTGCCAACTTATTTCTGAACGATGCATAATCCACCGACTCATCCCTGAAATATTGCAAATCACCCCCGTTTTTCTGCCATCGAACCCTGTCCCAGCCAAGTTCATTGGCATGATATTCCATAAAAAACGACTCAAATCCATAAACCCATATCGCATCGCCCCGCGATACATCGTCTACTAATTTCCAGCGCTTCAGGGTTTTAACCGCCGCATCATAAGACTGATTGTTGAACAACTCCCGATGATTGCGATCCACTAGTAACACATACAAATTGACCAACAACGTGAGAACGACCAACCCCGCCTTCAGACGCAAACTCAACACTCTTCGATCCACCCACAAGGCAAAACCCAATATCCCAAAGCCAAAGGAGAACAACAATACAGAATCTTGAAACACAGGAGCCCTAAAAACAGAATACAAAAAGGCAATGGCCAATGGTGCCAAATACAAAAGCCAAATCACGCGATTGATTGCCCTTTTTTGCTGCTTATCAACCAAATCCGATCCATCACCATCAGCTCCCGCGGAAATAACTTTCGATCCGGCCAGTGTTTCATCAAATCCCAACCATTTTATCTTCCGCCTTTGAATCAACTCGCCCAATAATACGCCCAGCAACCACAAATGAATTGGCCACAGCGAATAACCAAAACAATACATAAAATGCTTAAACAGAGATTTTATTGTCGGCACCTGCAACCAACCCGGACTTCCCACCTGCAAGTGATGCAGGAATATGCCAATCTGATGCATATACAACGCCGCCCCCAATAGCCAAGGCCATAGATATCGAATCCAACTTTTGCGTGGCAAAATCGCCAATCCCGAAACGAATAACAAGGCCAATATCAACGCATTGAAATAATGGTTTGATGCGCCCAAATACCCCGCGATCGACAAAAAAATCAAAGGTTTTGCCCATAAATCGATGCCTGCAACCTCAGTTTTACAAACCTCCAACCATCGCAACCAAACATAAAATGCCCATAAGGAAAGTAGCAAACCTGGTGCATACGGTCGAGCAATCTCACTGTACATCAAAGGAAACTGCAAAGTCGCTAGCATCGCAGCGGCCAATAGCCCAGCCCAAGCCGCGCCAAGCCTTATTCCAATTTGAATCATCAAGACCACCGAACCCAAACCACACAACAAAAATGGCAACTTTACCACCCAGACTGCCATGCCAAACCATTTTGTCCAATACCATAAAAATACTTGAACCAACATCGGATGCCCGTCGTTCCAAACCACCGTCCCCAACAACTCAGATACCGAATTTGCATTCAAACGCATCAACGCTGATGTTTCATCGTTCGTTAATGGCAATGAAAACAAGTCTATAAACCGCAAGCCCGCGGCAACCCCCACAACCAAAATCACCAATCCCGCAAACCAAGTTAAAGCCCACTGGGGACGACCACCCGATTTGAGATTGTTCTCCATGAGCGAATTATTCTGAAATCATCCGAACTACCTCGAATGCTTCGGCGTAACGACGAGAAATTTGAACGCCACGCATACGCAACTGACTCCTCAAAAACTCCTCGTTGGCATAAGGTCTGTGCGCCTGACTTTTATACTTAGATAACGCATTCACTTTACACTGCGCATCTTCTTCACTCACAACTTCAAATGCCGCTGTGTTGAAATTTAGATTATTCCAAGGCAATTCATAACTCAACACATTGCCAAATTTGAATGCTCTCAAAGCCTCTTCGGCCATCGTTTTGTGATCTTGGTGAATGTCGTGCAAACACGGCATATAAATCGTATCCGGCTTCAACGTCTCCCTCAATTTGATCAAATCGTCCAATATTTCCTGACGTCGATAATTGAAAGTGCGTACCTCGTATCGAAACAAAAACAAATTTTCCGGTTTGATGCCGAGCGCTGCAGTAGCCTCTTTGACTTCATGTATTAAAATATCTTTTGGGAAACTCTCCAAGACACTTTGTTCGCAAGCACTAAAGGCCGCATAATAAACGGTTTTTCCCTCGCGAATCAACTTGCTGATGGTAGCACCACAGCCCAATTCTGCATCGTCCGTGTGAGGTGAAAGCAATAAAATTGTATTTCCTACCATAGTGATTTGTCGCGCTGCTTGCGTTTTTTATTCAATTTTAATACTTCTCGCGGTAAATTCACCTTATAACTGCTCGATAATCCTTCCACCGACACAATTACAAAAGCTTCGTCTTCTGTATGATGCACTTCCACTTCCTGACCTTTGAATGGACCATCCAATACCAAAGCCAAATCGCCGGGCTCCAGTTTTGCCGTTAAATCGTGTTGTTGGATTTGATAACCTTTCTCGATGAGGCGCTGGAGCAATACCACATCATCGTGCTTTACCAAGGCGTCATTAGAATTGTATCTGATATACTTCACCACACCTGGAACTTGTATAACCAAATCGCGTTGAACATCTGTAGGTCGGACAAAAATGTAGGCATTAAACAACGGCATATCTACCCATTTTTTCCGGTCACTCCACTGTTTCAAGGTCTTTACTAAGGGTAAGTAATATTCGATTTGACGCTGCTCAAAGTATACAGCAACCTTTTTTTCCTGCCTACTGGCACAATAAATTACTTTCCAAGGCTGCAAATTATCCTGATCCATTCCGTCTTTTTTAAAACTATACTCCTTAAAATCCTTTTGTGACTTGACCAAATTCTAGCATCATCGCATTTACGATATCACCTGCTTTTTCGATGTGATCTAATCGCGCGCTGATTTGACCAATTTCCAATTCTCCTTCTTCCAGATCACCTTCAAACATACCCTTTTTTGCACGTCCGCGACCTAAGAGCTCCTTCAATTCCTCAACACTTCCGCCTTGCTCGTAAACGCCTTCAACCTTTTCAAAAAAAGCATTTTTCAGCAATCGAACGGGTGTTATCTCCTTTAATGTGAGCTGGGTGGACCCCTCCTTGGCTTGAATGATTTGCTCTTTAAACGATATATGAGCACTGCTTTCTTCAGAAGCGGCGAAACGACTTCCAACTTGAACACCTTCAGCACCCAAACAAAATGCGGCTGCCATCGTTCTGCCACATCCAATGCCACCCGCCGCAATTACCGGAACATTGACGCAGTCCACAATCATCGGAATCAAACACATGGTTGTTGTTTCTTCACGGCCATTGTGTCCTCCTGCTTCAAAACCCTCCGCCACGATAGCATCAACACCGGCCTCCTCACACTTTTTGGCAAACTTGGTATTCGCAATCACATGAACCACCGTAACACCTCTCTCCTTTAACCAACTTGTATATTTTGCTGGATTACCCGCACTGGTAAAAACAATTTTTACCCCTTCCTCCACTATAATCTCTAAATGCTTGTCGATGTCCGGATATAACAAAGGCACATTTACACCAAATGGCTTCGATGTGGCCGCCTTACATTTTTGAATGTGCACTCGCAACACCTCAGGATACATGCTGCCACTACCAATCAACCCCAAACCCCCGGCGTTAGAAACGGCACTCGCCAATTCCCAACCGCTACACCAAATCATACCACCCTGAATGATGGGATACTGAATATTAAAAAGGGATGTTATGCGATTGCTCATGGCGATTTCTTAGTTTATAAATCGTTTCCCCTTAGAGGAAAATCAACCATTAACAACCACGCCCATCTGAGAAAACTTCGCAATTCGTTGCTGAATTCTCTCCTCAGGATCCATGTGTTCCAACTGCGCTAAGTTTTCCAATATGGCCGCTTTGACATTCGCAAAAGCCACTTCAGGCTGATGATGTGCTCCACCCAATGGCTCAGGGACGATACCATCAACCAACCCATTTGTAAGCATATCAGTTGCTGATAATTTCAATGCCTCCGCAGCACGTTCCTTCATCTCCCATGTACGCCATAGAATACTAGAACAACTTTCCGGACTGATTACACTATACCAAGTATACTCCATCATCAAAACTCTGTCTCCAACTCCAATACCCAAAGCACCACCGCTGGCACCTTCGCCAATTACGATGCAAATAACAGGGACTTTTAATACGCTCATCTCCAAAAGGTTACGAGCAATTGCCTCACCTTGGCCGCGTTCCTCTGCTTCCAATCCTGGCGACGCACCCGGTGTGTCGATTAATGTCAATACAGGTACATTGAATTTCTCCGCCATCTTCATCAAACGCAAAGCTTTGCGATATCCTTCAGGGTTAGGCATCCCAAAATTACGGAGCTGACGTTGTTTGGTATTTCTGCCCTTTTGCTGACCGATGATCATAAATGGCTTACCATCGATATTGGCAAATCCACCCACAATCGCTTTGTCGTCCTTTATATGTCTATCGCCGTGCAATTCAATAAAATCCGTCGCAATGTTCTCGATGTAATCTAAGGTATACGGTCTGTCTGGATGGCGGCTGATTTGTACTTTTTGCCAACCCGACAAGTTTTTATAAATCGCTTGTTTTGCTTCTTCTACCTTGGACTCAAGTGTAGAAACCATATCTGTCATGTCCAACTTACCCTTTTCATGGGTTTCCTTGGCTTTCTCGAGTTGATCCATCAACTCAACAATATCTTTTTCGAAATCGAACCAGTTTTGATTTGCCATTGTTGCAAATTAATCAATTGTGGAAGTATAATACTCCCTAAATGAAAGAAAATTAATGAAATAAGGTTAAACCCAATCCATCGCCATGGCCATGCCACCGAAGAATGTAGGCAATCCCAACCAGAATGCTTCAGGCTGGAAAATCGTGAAGTAAGTAAGTGCCAATCCGCTAACGATGCAAAGTGCCCAATAGCCTGTGGTGTTACGCTTTTTAGTATTCATGATGTTGCGAAGATACTGAGATTCCTAAAACTAGACAAAAGGAATTTTACTCTGTGATTCTCTCGTCCCAAAATCGAACAAATCTCTTGCCCCATTCAATGTCGGCCGACTGCTGAGAAAGCTGCTCGCCTATTGCCATTTTTACCGCTTGTACTGGAATATTCAAACCGGCCAAAGCCAATACCGACGTGGTTCCTTGAAGTCTTGGATTGATTTCCAATAGATGTGGGACACCCTCACTGTCTTCCTTCCATTGCATGCCAATGGGTCCGTGCAATTCCAATGCTTGGGACAGCTGTATACAAAATGCGATAAGCCCAAAGTTTCTGTCTAATACCCCCGCAACACTAATACCACCAATCATTTTATCCCTACTTCGCGGTACACAGAACAATGTCTTGCCATGATCACAAAGCATATCAACAGAATATTCTTTTCCGGGCAAAAAAGCAGAAATGAGCCACTCCGTTTCAAATTTCTCTGGAATTCTAAAGAGCCACTCCTCAAGAGTTAATGGCATAATACCCGCCTTATTCTCCAAATCACTCTCCGATTCACTGTGGTCTTTTACAATGATTCCAAAACCCCTACTCCCATTCCCTGTTACCGGTTTAAAGCAAAGCTTTTCTCCATTTGGCGAAAGACTTTTAACCGCCGCCGCAAAGGAAAGCCTATCCTTAACTACCTCAAATGCGGGCACTGGCAACATTAATTTCTTTGCAAATGCAGCCAATAATCCTTTGTTGTTCGCAGTGTTGAGCGCAATCAAAGTAGATAAAATCAACTTCATCCCAGCCGTTTCGATTAAGGCTGCATGTTTGGCCAAAACATCCAATTCCCGAGTTGTTATCGGCAAAACGACATCCACTGATTCTAAGGAACAAATTGATAGAAGTGCTTCAATATAATTTCCCTCATCGCTAGATGGAGGCATTAAAAAAAACGCATCCGCTAAAGCCTTGCCGTAAGGATTTGGCTGACAGTCACCAGCTATGATACGCCAATTGGGCTCGGATTGCAAGCATCGGAGGATCCCAGCAAACCCGGGTGCTCCTGCCCCCGAAGGAATAATAATTGTGATCGCGTTGCTAGAAATTTCTGTCATTTCAGCACCCGTTAAAAACCAATGTAATTAATGCCAAATTAATTGGCAAAAGGATCACTGAACTTCTTGTCAGTAATAAAGGTTACGTCCGTTAGTGTGCGCAAGAAAGCAACCAAAGCATCCTTTTCCTCTTGGTTAAAATTCAATCTCACCGGTGCAGAACCACCCGTAACCATTAAATTCTTATCCAAGTGAGGGTGGGGTTGAATACCACGACTATAATGGTCAATCACTTGATCCAAATTCGCAAAACGACCGTCGTGCATATAAGGTCCTGTGATTTCTACATTTCGTAAACTTGGAATTCTAAATTTACCATTGCTCTTTCCATTATCCGCATAAGTTCTGTCCAAACCAATGTTTGCTGTTCCAGCGATGGTAGGTGCAGAGTATCCACTTCCTGGATCTTCT
>Ga0209596_1003307_pt1 | contig 12743 bp, 15 predicted proteins | sample M_130807_MF_Meta_FD_187314 | JGI IMG/M metagenome (GOLD analysis project Ga0209596, IMG submission 187314) | Freshwater microbial communities from Lake Montjoie, Canada to study carbon cycling - M_130807_MF_MetaG (SPAdes) (version 2) | ecosystem: Environmental > Aquatic > Freshwater > Lake... | reverse complement strand
CTTCCCGTCCTCGATGCTCAGCCCCTTTTGTTTTTTTGCCACCGCGCCGGTCGCGCTGCGCGGATCGGGCGCGCCCATCTTCACCCACTGCTCCAGCGTGGCGACTTCTTCGGTGCTGAGTTTTTTCTTCGGCGGCATCGCGAGATCCTTGTCGCGATAGCGCACGGCCTTGATGAGCAAACATGTGACCGGAGGCAGGGAGCAATCTTAGCAGCGGCAGCAGGGAAGCAAGCCCCGTGGGCACGCTTGTGAAAGCGCGGGCGGGTCTCTTGCTCGGATGCCAAGTGCGCCCGCGCTTTCGCAAGCGCGGCTACGGGTTCATGCACCCGATCAGCCGCAGGCCTTCGAGCGTGAGGTTTTCGTGGACGGCTGCGATTTCCTTCACGCCTGCTGCGATTAGATCCGCGTAGCCGCCGGTTGCGACGGCCTTCAGCTTCCGTAAGCCGAGGGCGGTGCGAAGCTCGGCGAGGATTTCGCGCACGAGTCCGCGGTAGCCGTACACGGCACCGGCGAGCATCGCGTGTTTCGTCGATTTTCCGATCGGGCCGGGCGGTTCGAGCAGGGAGATTTTCGGGAGCTGCGCGGTGCGCTGGTGCAGGTAGTCGGTCATCGCTTCGAGGCCCGGTGCGATCACGCCGCCGATGTATTTTTTCTGCGGTGAGAGGATGTCGAATGTGACCGCCGTGCCGAAGTCCACGACGACGCACGGCACTCCGTGAAGTGCGGCGGCCGCGGCGGCGTTTGCGAGGCGGTCCGCGCCGATGGTCTTCGGCTTCGGGTATTCGATGCCGACGCCAAGCTTGCTGCGGTGATCCACGTTGTGTAGCGGCTTTGCAGCGAGTTCGTCACGGAGCAGCGCGGATTTTTTCGGAACGACGGAACACAGCACGACGCAGTCGAATTTCCATCCGCGCAGAGCGCGGCGGAGCGAGGCGACATCCAGCTCCGAAGTCCGCACACGCCGTACCGCGCCGAGCCGTTCGCGCGACGACAGCGCGAACTTTGTGAACGAATTGCTGTTGTCTATGAGCAGGAACTCCGCGGACGGCATGGGCGCATTGAAGATGGCGCGTGGCGGTCTGTCACGCGTGGTGACGGGGTGCATCGGGGAGGGCGGGTTTCCAACCCGCCGGGCCGGGTATTCTGCCCGGCCCATCAGCCGTGGAGAGGTGATCGTTTCACACAAGACGCACCGCCGTTCTTTCCCCGCGCAGGAAGCCCGTCCGCGTCCGGCAAGGAGGCCGGACACTGCGGGCTGGAAGCCCGCGCTCCCCGTTCGCCGCATGCGTGTCACGATACAGACGACTTTCGACGCCCTTCGTGCCGGGTTGGAAACCCGCCCTACCCGTGGCCATGCGCTTCCGCGCCGAAAAAGAAAAACCCCGCGGCTTCACGGCGAAACCGGCGGGGCTTTTGCTGCGCTCTGAGTGACTGAGCGATGAAGGACTACGCGACGATTTCCTCGCCGACCTGGAAGCGGAGGAAGCGGCGCACTTCGAGCGTGTCGCCGAGCACCTTCGCCTTTTCGGCGACGAGCTGCGTGATGGTCTGCTCGGGATTCTTCACGAAGCCCTGCTCGAGCAGGCACGCGCTCGCAAAAAATTTGCTCATTTTGCCCTCGATGATCTTCTCGATGACCGGCGCGGGCTTGTCCTTCGGCGTCTGCTCGACGTAGATGGCGCGCTCGCGGGCGGCGAGAACCGGGGAGACGTCCTCGCGGCGGATGCTCACGGGGCTGGCGGCGGCGATGTGCAGCGTGATGTCGCGCACGAGCTGCTTGAACTCATCGCGGTTCACCGTCTCCTGCTTGCCGGCGCCGACTTCGAGCAGGACGCCGATTTTTCCGCCGAGGTGGATGTATGCGGCGACGAGCCCGTTGCCCGAGACCTCGATGCGGCCATGGCGGCGGATCTGGATGTTCTCGCCGATCTTCGTGACGGAATCCACGCGGGCGGACTCGAGGTCGGTCGCGGGATTTTCGCAGAGGGTCTTCGCCCAGCCGCCGGTGAGCGCGAGGAAGTCCTCGTTCTTCGCGACGAAATCGGTCTCGCAGTTCACTTCGACGAGGATGCCCGAGCGGCCTCCGCCGAGGATGGCCTGCGCGATCACGCCCTCGTTTGCGGCGCGTCCGGCCTTCTTCGCGGCGCTGGCGGTGCCCTTCTTGCGGAGGATGTCGATGGCTGCTTCGATGTCGCCGTTTGCCTCGACGAGCGCCTTGCGGCAGTCGAGCATTCCGGCTCCGGTTTTTTCGCGGAGTGCTCCGACTTGCTTGGCGTCAATGTTTACTTGAGTGGTCATGGGTGAGTATGTCTTTGGGTTGAAAATGCGAGAGACGAGAGCGTTCACCCTCGTCTCTCGGAAATTTGGAATCAGCCGACGGGCGATTTACTCCGAGACGCCGGCGAGTTCCGTCTGCTGCTTCTTCGCTCCCGAGGGGTTGCCGCCCACGAAGGCGTCCACGAGCTTCTGCAGCACCACGCGGATGGCGCGGATGGCGTCGTCATTGCCCGCGATGGGGAAGTCAATGAGATCCGGGTTGGCGTTCGTGTCCACGATCGCGACGACGGGGATGCCGAGGCGCTTGGCCTCCGCGACGGCGTTTGCCTCGCGCATCGTATCAATGATGATCATCACGTCGGGCTGCTTCTCCATCGTGCGGATGCCTTCGAGGTTCCGCAGGAGCTTCGCGCCTTCGCGCTTCACTGCGGAGATTTCCGCCTTGCCCATCTTGGAATACTCCGGCGCCTTCTCGAGGTTCTCGATGTAGTTCATCCGGGCGATGCTCTGCTTGATGGTCTTGAAATTCGTGAGCGTGCCGCCGAGCCAGCGCTGGTTCACGTAGAACTGCCCCGCTGCCTGCGCCGCCTCGCGGATGGCCTCCTGCGCCTGCTTCTTGCAGCCGACGAAAAGCACCTTGCCATTGCGCGCCGCCACGCTCGCGAGGAATTCGCACGCGCCGCGGAGCTGCCGCACGGTCTCGCCGAGGTTGATGATGTAAATCTGATTTTTCTTCTCGAAAATGTAGGGCTTCATTTTCGGATTCCAGCGTTTGGTCTGGTGGCCGAAGTGAACGCCCGCTTCGAGAAGTTCCGTCATCAATTCTGTGGACATAGAGGCAGTGGTAGTTTGTGGAAAAAGGGCGCGCAACATGCCGGGCCGTCCCGGCCTTGGCAAGCACGAGTTTTGGAAAAGTGAGCGCGCGGTCTTGGGAGTGTTGCCGTGGGTGCCTATTTCGAGCCCTCTCCCGGCGCGGGCTTCACCGCGACGGTCTCGAATTCCTGCTTCAGCCGCGCGCGCATCTCGCCGAGAAAATGGCGGCGCTTTTCTTCGGATTCCTTGCGCAGCTTTTCCTCGATCGTCCGGCGCTCCTCAAAGTAGCGGCCCACGAAACGCTTCTTCTTTTCCTCGTCGAGCTGCAGGCCCGCGTCGCTCATCGCGCGTTCGATTTCCTCGCGTGCGACCTTGCGGCGATCTTCGTCCATGCCGAGGACCATCTGGCGTTTTTCCGGCGGGAGATTCAGCACGGCCCACACGGCCTTCCAGATGTCCGCACGCTGTTCGGGCGAGAGTTTCTGGAGCTCGCGCATGGCGCGTTCGCGCATGGCGTCGGCCTCGGGGCCGCTGTGGTGAAAGAACCGCCTCGGCCCGTCTGGAGTCGTCGGCGGGAGCGGCGGCTTCGGCCTCTCGCCAGGCGGACGTTCCAACGACGTCGGCGGCCCTGGCTGCGGCGGCTGCGCGATCGCGATTCCGGCGAGGCCGGCGGCGCTCAGTAGAGTGAGGAGGGATTGCCTGCGAGCCATATTGAATTGTCGTCCCCTGCGAGGAGTGTGCCGAGCGACGGTGCAATCTCCGGCGTCGCGGCGGCTGCGAGGGCGATTCCCTCGAGCGGGTCGGCGGCCGGCGGCCTGGTGACCGGGGGGCGCAGCGCAAAAATCGCGATGACAGCGGCGCACGCACCTGCGGCGGCGGGGAGCACCCATTTTGCACGGAGCCACGCGAGGAAGCCGGGCTTCGGTTCCGCGTCCGCCCGCACTGCGCGCATCACATTGGCCGAGAAGAAGGCAGCCGGCTTCGGCTGCCGGGCCTTGCCGAGCAGCTCCCAAAGTTCGTCATGTTCTTCGTGGTTCATTGTTGGATGGTGATAACCGGAATGGTGATGGAAAGTTGCGGACTTTTTCTCACAACCTCCAGAACAGAATCCATGCCGGGATGAACCAAGGCGGCGGGAGCATCCGGCATCCGTCTCCGGGCGGTGTTGCATCAGCTTGAAAACTTTTGTCTTCGGGGATCGTGCGTTTGCGATCCGATCTTCGCGATTCGGCTGCGGTTCCTGTCACCCGCGCTACGTGTCCACGGGCTGCACTGCGCCTGCTATTTCTCCTCTTCCACGTCCCGATCCGCCTCGTCGTGTTCGTCGGGCTCCTGCAGGGTCATGTCGTGCGGGCCGAAGAAGTGCCGCTTCCGCTTTGGGGCGGGGAGCGGGACGAGCATCATGAAAATGTTGCGTCCGATCAGTTTCGGCGGGGCCTCGGGGTGGCCCATGCTTTCGAGATTCTGGCGGATCTTCGCCATGAGGCCCATGCCGAGTTCCTGGTGTGCCATCTCGCGTCCGCGGAACTGCAGGAGCATGCGGACCTTGTTGCCCTTGTCCAAAAATTCCTCGGCGTGGCGCATCTTCGTCTCGTAGTCGTGCGTGCCGATGTTCACGCGGAACTTGACCTCCTTCATCTTCGAAGCCGCGTTCTGCTTCTTCTCCTTCTCGTGCTTGGAAAGCTCATACTTGAACTTGCCGAAATCCACGATGCGGCAGACCGGCGGCACGGCGTTCGCCGAGACTTCCACGAGGTCGAGGCCGAGTTCCATGGCCTTTCGCAGAGCGTCCTGGAGTTTCATCACCCCGAGCTGTTCACCGGTGGACGCGAGAACCACACGCACTTCTTTCGCGCGGATTCGTTGATTGATTCGAATGGATTGGAGTTGGATGGTCTTGTCAGCTTTGGTCCGCACTCCGTGGAGCACCGGGGCGGCCCATTTCAATGTCGTGTCGCCCTCGCCTGCGACCGGCTTTCATGCCTGGGTCGCCGACGGCTCCGATCCCATCCGCGCGAGCGACCGTCACGAAAGGGGGACGCACCATTTCTTGTGGCGCATCATTGGAGGGAGTTACGGGGGCTCAGGCCTCGCGGCAAGGCATTTCTCGCCTGCGCCACAAAACGTAACACGCGGCCGCACCCGCCGAATACGCGAGCACGTCGCGCCAGTCCGCAGTCCCGTGGTGCGTGAGAAATGGCCCCGCGCCCTCGGCGATGAATGCCCACACCGCGAGGTGGAGAAAAATCTCGCCGGCTCGCGGCATGTCGTCGTGCGTGCGCAAGCCGAGCCGCCGCTGGAGCCAGAGCACGGGCGGCAGTGCGGCGGGGATGAGCAGACAGTCCGCGAAATGCCCGCGCATGAACGGCCCCATCGCGCCCATCGTGAAATACGGCTTCAGCAGCCAGCGGTTCACCGCATAGGCCGCGCACGCGACGATGCACAGCGGATCGCGCCAGTACCGGAACGGCGTGCTTTTCAAAGCAGCGCAAAAATCGCCGCACCCGATCCGACCGCGAGGAGGAGCTTCAGAATAATGATCACGCGCGGATGCTAAGCAGTGGGCGCGCGCGGGCAAGCGAACACAACGCCGGCAAAAAATTTTGATCCGTGAACCCCGCAGCCACCGCTTGCAACGATGCACCCCGTCCTGATTTCGTCCACTGATGGACGTCCGAATCCCGCCCTTCGCAGAACGCCTCGACCGCACACGCGTCGCGATCTCCGGCGACGACGAGCACGTGACCCACCGCTGCGGATCGTGCGGCACCGCATCGAAGCTCGCATTCTCCGACTTCGACTACCGCCTCGCCGCAAGCCTGCACGCTGCGATGCCCGGTGCGGCGATTGACGACACGGCGGCCACAGCCTTCGAGCGCGCAGCGCCGCCCGGCCCGGGAGTCCGCGCCCTCGAATGCGCGTGCCCCGCGTGCGGCGCGCGATTCCGCATCGCGTGCAATGGCGGCGAGATCTCGCGCGACGGCGCGCTGGAATATTTTCTCCTCAGCATCGTCGAGCAGACTCCTTCGCCGAAATCCTGAGCCGCCCATTTTTCTGCATGAAATCACACCTCGTCCCGTTCCTCGCCGTCATCGCACTCGCGGGGTCCGCCGTCCCGTCGCGCGCCGCCGATCCCATCCCCGCATTCACGCCCGGAGCGCGCATCCTTTTCCAGAGCGACTCGATCACCGATGGCAACCGCGGACGCAGCGCCGACCCGAACCACATCCTCGGCCACGGCTACGCATTCATCATCGCGAAGAAGCACGGCGCGGCGCTCGTGCATTTCCAGGCCGCGCTCGACCGTGCGACAGGCCGCGCGCCTGCGATCCACTGGATCTGGGACAGCGTCCACCCGACCTGCTCGGGCCATCAGATCCTTGCCGACGAATGGGAGCGCGCCGTGCGCGAATTCTGGCCCGCGAACGCACGATGAATCGCAGCGCGTCCGAGTGCGCGCCTTGCACAGACGCCCGCGGGACGATACGTCTCGCCGCATGTCTGCCGAAGCTGATCTCCTGAAAGAAGTCCCGCTCTTCCAATTGCTCGATGACAACGAGCGCACCGATCTCGCCGCGCAGCTCGACGTCGTCAATTTTCCCGGCGGGCACACCATCTTCAATTACGGCGAGCCCGGCGACTCCATGTACGTCATCAGTTCGGGCGAGGTGGAGGTGTTTTTCAAGAACGACACCGGCGAGCGCATCGTGCTCGAGGTCGCCACGCGCGGCGATTTCTTCGGCGAACTCTCGATGCTCGACAACGGCACCCGCACCGCCTCCGTCCTCGCGACCGAGGACACGCAGACGCTCCGGCTCGACCGCGCGGATTTGGAAAAATTCCTCCGCATCCGTCCGCAGGCCGCCATGGATCTCCTCGCCGCCATCACGCGCCGCCACCGCGCGACCGTCGAGCGGCTGCGCCACACCGCGACGCGCAACGTCAACGTCGAGACCGAGGACAAGCGCACCGTCGTCCAGAAATCCGCCGACTGGATCGCGGAATTCGCGGGCAGCATCCCGTTCCTCCTCATCCACGTCGCCGTCTTCGCATTCTGGCTCACGGTGAATTGGATCCAGATCCCCGGCATCCCGCAGTTCGATCCGTATCCGTTCGGCTTCCTCACACTCGCTGTCTCGCTCGAGGCCATCTTCCTCTCCGTCTTCGTGCTCCTCAGCCAGAACCGGCAGGCCGCAAAGGATCGCGTCCACGCCGACATCGAATACGACATCAACCTCAAGGCAGAACTCGAAATCGCACACCTGCACGAGAAGCTCGATCGCCTCACCGGCGACGTCCTCGTGAGCCTCGATCGCGTGCATCGTCTTCTGCCACACAACGGCAGTCCGGATGCCGCGTCGGAAACCGGCACGAAGCGGCCGCCGCTCTGACCCGCATGATTCAAACGATGAGCGCGCGCCGCATTTTTTTCCGCCTGCAAAGGTGGACATTCGTGGTCGGCGGTGTGCTCGTGCTCGGCCTCCTCGCAGGCTGCAATCCATCGAAGGGCGCACGCGTGCAGGGCTACGCCGAGGGGGAATTCGTCTATGTCGCCGCTCCGCTCGCGGGGCAGCTCGACGTGCTCTCCGTGCAGCGCGGTGCGCAGGTGAAAAAGGGCGATCCACTTTTTGCACTCGAATCCGGCGCGGAGACCGCCGCGCGCGAACTCGCGGCACAGCGGCTCGGGGAAGGTCAGGCACGGCTTGCGGACGCGAAGAAGGGGCTGCGGCAGTCTGAAATGGATTCGCTTGATGCACAGTTCCGCCAGGCGCGCGCGGCGCTCTCGCTCTCGGAAAAGGAACTCGTGAGGCAGACGGAACTCGCGGGAATCCGCGTGGCCTCGCCGCAGGATCTCGATCGCGCGCGTTCCGCGCGGGATCAGGATCAGCAGCGTGTCACGCGGCTCGATGCCGACCTCGCGACCGCTAAGCTCGGCGCACGCGGCGATCAGATCACGGCGGCAGAGGCAAACGTGCGCGCACTCGAGGCAGCGCTCGCAAAGGCGGATTGGGATCTCGCGCAAAAGCGCCAGAGCGCGCCGCAAGCCGGGCTGGTCTTCGACACGCTCTATCAGCAGGGCGAGTGGATCGCCCCGGGCCGTCCCGTCGTCGTGCTGCTGCCTCCGGCGAATATCAAGGTGCGCGCGTTTGCCTCCGAAAAACAAGTCAGCGCGATCCATCCCGGAGGAGGCGTGCGCGTTTTCGTGGACGGCGTCGGCGTGCCGTTCGCCGGAAAGGTGAGCTTCATTTCGCCGCAGGCGGAATTCACGCCGCCAGTGATCTACAGCCAGGAGAGCCGCGGAAAACTCGTCTTCATGATCGAGCTGCGATTCGACGCGGCGACGGCGGCGAAGCTGCATCCCGGCCAGCCGGTGGATGTTGAATTTGCACCGTAAATTATGGCTGAGGATCTCGCGATCGACGTGCGCGGCATGACGAAGCGCTTCGGCACCACGACCGTCGTGAACGACATCGCGCTGCAAGTCCGCACCGGCGAAATCTTCGGATTCCTCGGGCCAAACGGCAGCGGCAAGACGACCTTCATCCGCATGCTCTGCGGCCTCCTGCGCGCGGATGCGGGCAGCGGCACATGCCTCGGCTTCGACGTGATCCGCGAGAGCGAGGAAATCAAGAAGCACGTCGGCTACATGACGCAGCGGTTCAGCTTTTGGGAGGATTTGAGCATCCGGGAAAACCTGGATTTTGTCGCGCGCATGTATGCCGTGAAAAATCGCACGCAGGCCGTGCAGCAGAGCATCGAGCGCCTCGGCCTCGCAGGCCGCGAGAAGCAGCTCGCCGGGCAGCTTTCCGGCGGATGGAAGCAACGCCTCGCGCTCGCCGCGTGCCTCATCCATCAGCCAAAACTCCTGCTGCTCGACGAGCCAACCGCCGGCGTGGACCCGAAGGCGCGGCGCGATTTTTGGGAACACATACACGTCCTCGCCGGCGAGGGGCTCACGTTCCTCATCACCACGCACTACATGGACGAGGCCGAACGCTGCCACCGGCTCGCGTACATCTCATACGGCAATCTGCTCACGCACGGCACGGTGGATGAAGTCGTAGCGCACGTGCGCCTCACGACGTGGAGCGTCACCGGGCCCGGCCTCATCCCGCTCGCGGAACAACTTCGCAAGCTGCCCGGCGTGCAGCAGGCGGTCGCATTCGGAACCATGCTGCATGTGAGCGGCGACGATGATGCCGCGCTCGAAGAAGCCATCGCGCCATTCCGCGCACCGCCTCACAAATGGGAACGCATCCGCTCCGGGCTGGAGGATGCGTTCATCCACCTCATGGAAAAATCGCAGGACAACTTCCGCACGCCATGATCCCGCGCATTTTCGATTTCCATCCGTCAGGCAATGCCGCCGACGCGTTCGTAGATCGCGGAGAGCGGCAGGCTGCATTCGATTTCGGGCAGCTCGAGGATTGCGTCCACGCGGCCGAGGAATTCCGTGTCCCACTCGTCGCCGTTGCGCCGGTGAATCGTGATCGCAGCGTTGATCTGGTTGACCATCGCATACACGCACAACGACGGGAGCGAACGGTAGCAGGCGAGCTTTTCGCCCACGTCCACGCGCTCGGTCTCGGGCGAGAGCACCTCGAAAATCACCACGGGCGCCTCGGCGTAAATCGCGCGGCCCGGCAGTCCCGTGCAATCCACAAGCGCGTCGGGGTAATAGTAAAATTCCTTCCTCCCCGGCTGGCGTATCCGCACGCGGAGGTTCGAGGAAAAGACCTCGCACTTGCCTCCGCGGAGCCGGTTGCCGAGTTCGCGGACGATGTTGCTCGCGATGCGCTCATGATCCGCCGTCGTGCCCGCCATCGCGTACACTTTGCCCGCGACGTATTCGTGCTTCACGTCGCTGAAGCGCTCCGCCGCGAGGTATTGCTCGGGCGTGACGTGGTAATCTTCGAGGCGCAGCGCGTTGCTCATGCGTGCCACGCTAGCGTTCACGCCGGGCCGTGTCAAAGCGCTGCGGTCCCCGATGGCGCGGCGCATTTTTCGAAGTCATGACCCGCCATCCGCCATTTTCCCTCGCGCGACTCTGGGCGATCATCGTGAAGGAATTCATGCAGATGCGCCGCGACCGGCTCACGTTCGCGATGATGCTCGGCATCCCGCTGCTCCAGCTCACGCTCTTCGGCTACGCGATCAATTCCGACCCGCGCCACCTGCCCGCCGCCGTGCTCCTCGCCGACGACGGGCCGCAGGGCCGCACGCTGCTCCACGCGCTGCAAAACAGCAGCTACTACGACTTCAAGCGGCAGGTCCGCACCGAGACGGAAAGTCGCGATGCGCTCGCGCGCGGCGAAGTGCAGTTCGTCGTGAACATCCCCGTGAACTTCAGCCGCGACCTCCTGCGCGGCGACCGCCCGACGGTGCTCATCGAGGCCGACGCGACCGATCCTTCCGCGACCGGTATCGCGCTCGGTTCGCTCGGCTCGCTGCTCGGCAGCGCGCTCACGAACGATCTCAAGGGCCCGCTCGCCTTTCTCAACCCCACGCCGGGCCCGCTGAACATCCGCGTCCACGCGCTCTACAACGCCGAGACCGTGACGCAGTACAACATCGTTCCCGGCCTCATGGGCGTGATCCTCACGATGACGATGATCATGATCACCGGCCTCGCGATCACCCGTGAGCGCGAGCGCGGCACGATGGAAAACCTCCTCGCGATGCCCACGCGCCCCAGCGAGGTGCTCATCGGGAAAATCACGCCCTACATTTTCATCGGCTACATTCAGGTCGCCGTCATCATCGTCGCAGCGCGCGTGCTTTTCCACGTGCCGATGCACGGCAGCATCCCGCTGCTGCTCGTCGTCGCGCTCATCTTCATCGCCGCAAATCTCGCGATGGGCATCACCTTTTCGACCATCGCAAAAAATCAGCTCCAGGCGATGCAAATGACCTTCTTCGTATTCCTGCCCTCGATCCTGCTCTCCGGTTTCATGTTCCCCTTCCGCGGCATGCCGCACTGGGCGCAGATGATCGGCGAAGTTTTTCCGCTCACGCATTTCCTGCGCATCGTTCGCGGCATCCTGTTGAAAGGAAACGGCCTCGCCGACGTCGCGGGTGAAATCTGGGCCATCGCGCTCTTTGCGGTGATCATGATGACCATCGGCATCAAACGCTACCGGCAGACGCTGGACTGATCTGACCAGCGGCGGCATGTGTTGCTGCGACGGCCACGTCGCAGCCACGACGCGGTTCGCGACTTTGCGATCGGCTGGATCGTTCCGGTTCAGCCGCCGCACACCGGGCAGTCTTCGCGGCGCGCGAGATGAGCAGCGATGCGGACTTGAGTTTGCGCTGCCCCTCCGCGCCGAAGCCGGGAATCCACATCTGCCACTCGTAGATGGCGCGCTCGTCGTCGTTCAGTTCGGGGCGGGTTAGGGACATCGCGGGGAAAATTGCGTGCAGCGTCTTCACTCGAACGGATTCTCCACCGTCACTCCCGCATTCCGAAAGTCATTCGTGTTTCGCGTCGCCACAATCAGCCCGTGCGCGAGCGCTGTGGCCGCGATGAGGCTGTCCTTGATTGGCATGGCGCGGCCCTTCTTTTTCAGCCGCGCGAGCAGTCGTGCCCATGTGGCGGCGATCGCGGTGTCGAAGTCGAGCACACGGATGCGTTGGACGCCGCCGCCAAACCATTGCTCCAACCGTGCGCGGCGGCGGCCCGCGGGCAGCAGCAGGATGCCGTATTCGAGTTCGCCAAGAATGACCGGACTGACTGCGAGCTGGCGTTCGTGCTGTCGGAGCCAATCCAGCGCGCGCGCATCGGGGGCCGGCTTGGTCGGCTCGCTCAGGACGTTGGCGTCCACGAGGTATTTCACAGCGTGTCGGTGGATTCGGATGCGACGGGCTGGAACCATTCCTTCTCGGGGCAGGCGAGCAGCCAGTCCACGAGGCCTTCATTGTCCGGCACGGGTCGGCGCTTGAGCAAATATTTCCCGGCATCGAGGCGCTCGATGTCGAATTTCTGGCCTGCGAGCACGCGGTCACGCTCGCGCAGCGCGGCCGGGAGGACCACCTGGCCCTTGGATGAAATGACGGTGTCCATGCAGGTAAGATGGTGTCTTACCCGTCCAATTTGTCAATCCGGCGTCTCCACGACACGGCCTCCATCCAGCCGAAAGACCACATCCGCGAGCGTGGCGGATTCGGCGCGGCTGTGCGTGATGTGTAGCGCGGTGATGCCGTGTTCGCGCTGCACGCGCTTGAGCAGCGCTGCGAGATCGTCGCGGAGTTCCTCGTCGAGCGCGGAGAGCGGCTCGTCGAGCAGGAGCACCTTCGGCTTTGCCGCGAGCGCGCGGCCGAGGGCGACGCGCTGGCGTTCGCCGCCGGAGAGGTGCTGAGGGAGGCGGTCGAGCAAGTGCGCGACGCCGAGTTCGCCCGCGAGTTCCGAGACGCGCGTGTTAATTTCATCGGACGGACGGCGTCGCAGCCGCAGCGCGAAGCCGAGCTGCTCGCGCACGGTGAACGTCGGAAACATCGCGCCGTCCTGCGGAACGTAGCCGATGCCGCGTTCGCCGGGCAGTTCGTGCGTCACGTCGCGATCGGCGACGATCACACGTCCGCGTCGCGGCTGGCGCAGTCCGCAGATGATTTCGAGCAGCGTCGTCTTCCCGCAGCCCGTGCGGCCCATGAGC
>Ga0209596_1003302_pt1 | contig 12763 bp, 16 predicted proteins | sample M_130807_MF_Meta_FD_187314 | JGI IMG/M metagenome (GOLD analysis project Ga0209596, IMG submission 187314) | Freshwater microbial communities from Lake Montjoie, Canada to study carbon cycling - M_130807_MF_MetaG (SPAdes) (version 2) | ecosystem: Environmental > Aquatic > Freshwater > Lake... | reverse complement strand
CTTGATCCTGAAGAACCACTTGAACCTGATGTTCCTGAACTACCGCTTGATCCTGAAGAACCACTTGAACCTGATGTTCCTGAACTACCGCTTGATCCTGAAGAACCACTTGAACCTGATGTGCCACTGGATCCTGATGTGCCACTGGATCCTGATGAGCCACTAGATCCTGATGTTCCTGATGTTCCGGTAACTCCTTGTAATCCGTATCCTGTTGCACCCGTCGATCCCGTAGGACCTGTTATTCCTGTAAAATATCCATCATCATTAAAATTCCAATAGCTATCTAAGAAATCCCAAAAATCATTCTGATTTGGGATATTCCCTTGAGAAAATATTACTTTAAATTCGGATCTAGATTTCTGCGACACTTTATAATTCTTATGTGATCTTATATATCAATAATTACTATATTATCAGAAATTAAAAATCCGCATCCATAGTAAAAGCTTTTCCTGTATTTCCGTTATCTTTGGTACTGTCCATAACTCCAGATTTCTGATATGAACCAACTCTTCCCTCAAAGAAATTCCCTTTGTTTTCTAAAGCAATATTTATCATAAAATCAAAAGGACATTTAGTATCATAGATTTTAGAACATCCTAAAGATGTTAAAAGTCTATCTGCTACAAATTCAATATACTCACACATAAGATCGGCGTTCATACCAATTAGCCTAACAGGTAAAGATGAAGTAACAAACTCCTTTTCGATCTCTACAGCTTCACTAATAATAGCTTTCACTGTTTCTTCTGGGAGTTTATTTTCGATGTGCTGAGTGTAAAGTAAACAAGCAAAATCGCAATGTAGACCTTCGTCTCTTGAGATTAATTCATTAGCAAAACAAAGACCTGGCATTAGCCCTCTTTTCTTTAACCAGTATATAGAACAGAAAGATCCAGAAAAGAAAATACCTTCAACAGCAGCAAATGCAATCATATTCTCAGTGAATGTTCCATTATCAATCCATTTCATTGCCCAATCTGCTTTTCTTTTAACAGCAGGAACAGTATCGATAGCATTAAATAGGTGCTCTTTCTCTTCCTCATCTGATATGTAAGAATCTATAAGAAGTGAATAAACCTCCCCGTGTATATTCTCAATAGCTAATTGAAATCCATAAAAGCATCTAGCTTCTGGATACTGAACTTGATTGAAAAAGTTAGCTGCAAGATTTTCATTAACTATCCCATCAGAGTTATTAAAGAAAGCAATTACGTTCTTAATAAAATATCTTTCGTTATCATTAAGCTTATCTCTCCAATGGGAAATATCTTGTGCTAAATCAATCTCTTCTGCTGTCCAGAATGAAGCTTCTGCAGTTTTGTACATCATCCAGATATCTGGTTCTTGTACGGGGAATAATGAGAATCTTCTAGGATTCGGTGTAAGTAATTTTTCCATTAGTTTTTTATTTTTTATATATTAATATTATTATATTATTTGTATACAGTATAAGTGATATAATTTCCTTTTTGCCATATAAATCCGCCATAGTTTCCTATCTTTGGTTTTCTGTCATTAACAAAATGTGTTATTGACCCATAACTTAGTCCCAATTCTTTAGCTGCATCCAATGCGGATTCCCATGTTCTAATTAAATTCCCTTGTAGATCATATTGAATTACCTGAAGTTTTCTTATATTAGTATGTAATCTTTCAATCTTATTATTATTCTTAATTCCTTTAGGTCTCCCGCATTTTTTATTAATAACAGGATTTGTCACATTTGTAAATGACCATCTAAATCCTCCTGCATTATTTCTTTTACCAGTTAGTGCAGAATGAATATTACCTTTAGATATCCCAGTTATTTCGTGTGCTTCTTCTATACAAGAATATGAATTAATTAATATTTCATTATTATCAAATTGATTAATACCTAATGATTTATTTCTTTTAGATTTGGACATATTACTGTATATTAATCTCCATTTTTCTGGATTATTAATCCTATCCTCCTTAGTTTTTTCAACGGTCTTATTAATCATAATCTTCTTATCCTCTTCGCTTAATCCAGAATAAACATTCCCACCGAAATACCTATCAGTTATGTTATAATATAGAGGATCTCTAGAAACATCATAAAGTTTTAAATAATATTCTTCTCTTTCCTTTATTCTATCCTTTACATCTTCACTCTCTATAACTTCTAATATTTCTCTATAAAAAAATTCGGGATTTTTATTATATGCGTTAATAAAATATTTTCCGGATCCTATATACCCATCATTAATATCACCTATATGAGATCCGATATATTTCATAAGATTATTGTGATTAGTCCATCGATACACAAAAGCTTTCATTTATTATATATCAAAAAATCCCGATAATTTATCATTAATATCCAGAATCCTGCCTTCTATGATTTTCTTTGTGTTTTGCCATATAAAGATTAATAATATCATTACTTGTCATACCCATAGAAATTGCAAAATTCATAAAGAAATGTAAACCATCAATCCACTCATAAAATAATTCCAATTTGTCAGATTCTGTTAAATCTGAAATTTTCATCTCTGCTGCTTTCTTATTGTCTCCTTTCCAGTATTTCCAAGCTGCAGATCCTATACCATCTTTAACGCCACCTAGTGAGTCAAACATTTCATTTAGTTCGTCACTCATTGCGTGTTTATTTACCATCCAGAAATCTGCAATTTGTTTTAGAGTCCAATCGCTAAAATCAAACCCGTATCTAGTTTGTAATTCTTTTTGTTTGTCGTAGATCAAACCGAATGTATCGTTTGCTCCTGTGTGAAAATCTTCTACTGGAAGATCTGCGCATGTGTTGTCTGAATTTGCCATAATTTATTTTTTATTGTTTTGTTTTTATTGCTTTTTTAATTTTTTCTATTTCTTTTTCACATTCAAAATATTTCTTCTTAGTTGCTTTCCTTTGAGAGTATAATCCTTGTAATATTTCTTTAAGTATAGGTTCTTTTCCTTCTTTGCTGTAAAATACTGCTCCTGATGATGTCCTGATTGCTCCTTCTGGTATTTCCTTTAGATTCTTTCCTATATAAACCTCTGGGGAAATTCCCCATTGTATCATCGTGTTAGGATACAGTGAAGCAAAGTCAAAGCAAGCAATCCATTCATAAATTCCCCTCTCTGGTTTCTTTACATAAGCTCCTTCGAATTTTACGTGGTTCTCCTCTTTTCTTTCGCTTAAAATAACCCTTTTTCTTTCTAAGAATTTTCTTAGCATAAGTACTTCTGTAGTCCATACAGGAGAAAGTGCTCTATTAATCTCCACTTTACTAACCTCCGCGATTTTAAAGAATGTAGAAAGAGTATCAAGTCTTCTATCAATATAATGTACAAGTCCACAGTCAATAGCATTGTAGAATATGAATGTATCAAAATCAGATTCGTATAGATCCTTTAATGTTCCATTATAAGTAATTTTTTTAATACCAATTGCTTGTGTTGCCACATAGTCTAACGAATTAGATTCTCTAATCTTAACCACTCTATCCCACTTTTTATAAATGTCCATGTAGTCAACCATTAGTACGTGCATAGGAATCTGATTCTTTCCTAAAAGAACTCCACTTGGTGAAGCAATCTTAGGATCTATTCCTAACCTCCTAGCTCTGTTTAACAAATAAGGCCAGTCATATCCAAACCAGTTCCATCCAGTGATTAAAGGCATTTTAGGAACCAACTTAGAAAGAAATGTGTACATCATATCAAATTCACTTTCGAACTTTCTATAATTAAATGTCCAATCACCTTCCTGATCCTTAAAATGTTCCTTGATTCTTTTCTCAATTTTAAGAATTCTTTCTGGTGTCATATCTTGTAGACCAATAACTAGAACCTTTCCGTGGGATGAAGCCATACCAATAGAAAGTACTCTATTCTTAGCATTCTCAGTATCCAATGAGTCTGCACGATTATCTGTGATCTCTACCTCTATATCGACAAAGTATTTTTTTGGAGTCTGATAATCCCATAAAGGTTTAGTTATCTCCGGATCAACAGCTTCTAATATTTCTACAACACGATACTTATCGAATTTAGTAGAAGAAACTTTCTTAACTGGTTTTCCATCCCAAGAAAGCCATTCCTTATCTTTAGCTTTATCGTAATCCTGTGTCTTTTGCCAAACAAATTGAAGAGATTTAGGTACTGGTATTTTTAACATATTAACTTCACCCTCTTCGGTGTAATGTGAGACTGTTAAACCGCCTCCTGTATTTTCTATATCGATTATCATACTCTTATCTTATAATAATAATTGAAAGAGGTTTCATTTTAGAATATATAATAAGTGAAAAAAATTCTAACCTTCAAATTATTCGAACAGATTTATCTAAATGATATTAAACCTTTCGACTCAGGACAAAGTTATCCTAAAGGATTAAGATTTGCAAATAGAGACGAAGCTCTAAAATCAATAAGAAGATTACAAGAAATGTTGGATAAAAAAGAAATAGAATTAAAAGATGCTATTATAGCATCTTATATAATGTCACAAAGAGCTAAGTTACATAAGAGCACTAAACCTGGTATAAAAGAAGGAGGCTCAATTTGGGAAAATTATCTTATCCAATTGAGACAGAAGGAAAAATTATGATTTTTTAAAGAAAGCAATAAATTCTTTAATCATCTCTTTGAAATCGTAATTGTCCTCATTCTTATCTAAAGAAACACCCTCTATAGATTTCTTTGCCCATTCCTTCATATAATTAAAATATGTTTTGAATGATCCTGGTATTCTTTCTGTATCCCCTTTAAAGATATCCTTTATTGTTTTAGAATATCCCATCATGAATTTATCCCTAATTGATTTTTCAGATTTTTCTAAATCACAATAATCAAAAAACGTAGATGTTATGTCCCAAACATTATCTGTAGTTACATCATCAAAATTTTTAGAGCTTCTAATTTTACCATCATTAGCTAATATCTTACAAACACAAATGCTTTTCTTATCCGGCGATTTTTCTTTATCAAAATAAAAATCTAATCTAGATTCTTCATCTCCTTTAGGCTTAACATAAACAATAGTCATTATACCTACCTGACTAAAAAGCATATATCCATTACCTTTTATCTTATCAAAAGAAGCTTCATTATCTACAATATACCAATTAGTTGTTACTGCACTTACTCCTTCAAAAAGACTTCTAAATGATAATATATGATTCATCTTATTGATTCTTTTTTGAATTAGTGAGAAAGCTTTTATAATCCATCACAGATGAATCAAGAGGATTCTTATTAGAATCTTTCTTTTTCTTTTTCTTTCCAGCTGCAGGTGTTCCCACAGTTAATGAAGGGAATTGATCACCAGATCCTGTTCTTCCTGGTCCAGGAGGAATCACATCTCCCATTCCTGGTGTACTAGATAAAGATGCCATTGCACCTCCACTTTCTTCCATTGGTCCAACTATTTTATCTTTAAACACTCTATAGTTACCTCTATCTCCTTCAATTACATACCCTATTACTTCCCCTGTATTGTTTCTAATTGAATCATCAACTAATCCACTTCTACCATCTCTTAGGCTAACTCTTCTACCAACTAAAGGATCTTGAGAGTATCTAGGTGTACTATTAGTATTAAAACTTCTGATGTTATCTGTTGTACCTCCACATCCGCAATCTTCGTTTACTTCTTCCATATTTTATTTTTTATTAGATATAAATTCTCTATAATCTGAAAGATTTGACATCATAGCAGATTTAGATTTTTTTCTTGGTTTATTAGATTCAGGTTTAAGATAATTATAAATTGGAGGAATTTCTGCCTCTTCAACTTCTTCTGGCAATTTATTATGTTTGGTTGAAGCAAAATCCTTTAAAGACTTCTTCTTCATATTATTTGCTAGCTCAACAATAGTCTCTCTATATGCAGATTTTATACTATCGGGATCAATACCATCTTTACCATTAGTATCCATAAATTTTCTGACTCCGTAAGCCTGTCCCATTAATCTTTGTTGTGTCTTCGAAAGCGCCGGCATAATTAACTTTTTGTAATTTTAGGTTTCTTGTCTATATATTCATTCCAAGTCCATATAAATCTATTATAGTTTTTCTTAACCATATTAAATCCAGTATCACCTACAGGTATCTTCACCGGAGAATCCGGCGGTAGATATGAGCTAGTTTCCGATGATGTAGTTTTTCTCTTCTTCATATAATTATTGAAACCAGAGGATACAAAAAACCCCTGATAGATTATATATCCATCAGGAGTTAAAAGTGTTTTTTAACCTTTAAGATGTACTACTGATTCAATCTTAGATTGAGCAACAGAAGTAACTTCAAAATCTAAATGAGCAGTGGAATTGTCTCCGGCTAAATGTTCGTGAAGTCTAGTTTCAGCATGTGTTACTGTGTCTGCTTCGACTAAAATTTCAGATCTAGAAGCTTTCGCTTTTCCTGTACTTTTAGAAACCTCTCCAGAAAAAAAGCTAATTTTACAAATGTAGTATCCCATTTTAATTAAGCTTTAGTGTTCTTAGTTTCTTGTACATTTACTCTTAGATCTTGAGCGATTTTTTTAAGGTCTTGACAAGCAGTACGAATTCGTGTTCCTGCTGATTTGTTACCTTTTACATAGAAAGCTTCCATGTCTTTTTGCATGCTTTCTACTAATTCTTTGATTTTTTCGTAATTTTCCATAATTGTTTTTATTTTAATAATTGTATTCTAATTATTTCATTTTGTTTCATTAATACCAAAAGATTTTAAAACTCTTTTTCCTAAAGCGGTCAATTCAAAGTAGTTAGCATCCTCTTCTTGTATTTTATACTTGATGTATTTCTTTTGATTTCTAACCCAAGACATACTAGGTTTCTTACCTGAAGCATCTTCTGGTATGCTATCTAAGAATTCTAATAGTTCTTTCTTGGTTACTTTTTCTTTCTCCTTTATGAAGGAAAGTACTTTGGTGGTTGTTACTGAAGGCTTAGCCCAAGCTATAGGTATCCTAGATTCTAATATAAATTCATCATATGAAAGAATATTATTAATCATGATCTCTTCTAGAATAAATTAATGTTTTCTTTGTTGCTCCGTCTTGTGAGCTCCATTTACCGTAACTCCATTCATCCATAAGAGATTTAACCTTATCAGAGTAATCTTCAAAATCCATATCAAGATTTAATGGAATCTCATCATAGATAATAGAGACCTTAGGATTTGATTGTAAGTAATCTTTAATACATTCACCAACAATCTTATAGAATCTCATGTATTCAGATTTAGTCAATGTGAATTGATCATCTTCTCTTGATTTAAAATCCGAATCTTTCACTAAAAAATCATCCATTACAGATTCTCCGATAGGCTCAACAGAAAGAACAGCGTAGCTATTTTCTGCAGATTCTATAGTGATGTTTCTAGATAACTTACCAATGCAAACTACAAATCCAAGATCATCTTCTTCACCTTCTATTTTAAAAAAATATTGGGAGAGTTTACCGTCTTTCTTTTTTACAAAGAAGTCTCTTCCGTATCCATCTTCATTTAAGAAATTTTCAAATAATTTAATGTGTTTCATATTCTATATATCTTAATTAAAAACCTCTATCCGGAATTTTAGCGGATATATTAGGTATGTATTGATCTTTCTTTCTTCTTTTAAAGATTTGTCCCTTAGTTAAATTACCGTAGTATCTATCTATTAGATTCCATCCCTCTTCTAACTCAGTCACATCAGCGTCTTCTAATTTGGAAAACTCCTCTCTAACCATGTTTATTTTTTCCATGGCTTCTTCTAATAATCTCTTACTATTAGAAAGGTCATACTTTGATGTATGACCTTCCATTATTTCGCTGAATTTTCTCATTTATTAAAATTCTACTCCTATATCTGATCCCCATTGTTCAGCTAACGGTCCTAAACATTCCATAGTTGCAAAATCTTCTAATAAATGCGGATGTTTTTGGAAGAAAGAAGTAATCGCCATTGCTCCAAGCTCTGGTGAATTAACTCTTCTTAACCATTTTGCAAAGTTACAAGCTTCAGTGCTTGTTAATTTTGGTAATTCTGTACTTTTTCTAAGTATTGCTGTGAATAAAGCGTGCTCATAATCTGTTCTATTAGTAGTACCGGATTTTTTAGTTTTACCTGAGAAGTCACTAGGGATAGGTGCTCTATCAGGATCAGTAAATGGTAATGCTAATTCCTTAACTGGAATATCTTTTGCTATCTTATAGAAATCTAAGAACATTACAGCAGCATCTCTACCTACGTTCTTCTGAAATTCTCTTGCTAATACGCTATGAGGCACTTCAGATATTCCTTTTTGTTCATACTCTTGAAGAACTCTTCTAACTGCTCTAGAAGCATCTTCCCAAGCTCTAGGAGTAGGGAATTTTAATTTCTTAGCAGCTGGATCGTTCATGTGGAACCAACTAGCATCAAAATCTAAGAAATCAAGAAGTTCTGGTAAAAATATATCAGATAATCCAGGAGTAGTCTCTACGTATTTTCTCAGTGATGCTGGATTAGTAACAAGATTTACGATCTCGAATCTATCCTGTAATGCAGGTCCCATGTCAACAATACCACCCTTAGGGTCATCAAATTTTCTATTTCCTGCTCCTACGATATACCATCTATTAGGAATCTCATAATTAACACCAAGTCTTCTTTGTTGAGCTAATAATATGAATATCTTTTGTACTTCAACAGGCATACGATTGAATTCATCAATAAATAAGATACCTCCTTTTCCCCCTTTTCCGTTATCATATGGTAGAATATCCGCACTTACGTTAGATCTTGTAACTCCCCTACCTAATGGATTTTCTGCTGATGGGGCTTCAATATCTATCACTTTAGGTACACCAGCAAAGTCTACTGGTTCTGCACTTAATCCATCGCAATTCAATAGGTTTAAGCCAAGCTCATCGCATATTTTAGCTACGATTTGTGTTTTACCAATACCAGGTGCTCCGTAAATAAAATATGGTTTAATTTTTCTTAATTCTTTCTGCAATATTATTTTTTCTGCTTCGTCAGATGTAGCATCCATTTGATCTGCAATTTGCAAACAAGCTTTAATGCTTCTTTTAATGTCTGATTGTATTTCATCAGGACTAGAATTTGGTACATCATCAGCTCTATCCCATTCTTGAGAAACTACTGCCTCATCCATTCCTGAAGGATTATTGATATTGTTCATATCATAATAAGGTGTTCCACGATAGAATTTTTCAACTTGATCTGAGATAGATCCTTCATCTGAATTAAATAACACATAAGCAGGTAATCCTTTTTTAGGACCGGATGAGATCATTCTAATAATACCATTTCTTACTGCGGTCATAAGCTGTTTAGCCCATTGTGAAATCTTGCTACCGATATTAGATAATACCCCTTCGTCTACATTGTAAGATTCATTTACGAATTCTTTAAAGTTATAGATTTTTTTCATCCTTAATATTTCTTATTTTATTTCTTATATATCTATTTTTATATAGTTTCCACTTCCTTATTTGCCAGTGTGATATCTATTCTTTCCCCGAAAGGCTGATCGTTTTCATAAGGTTCTCCATTAAAGGATAGGAATACCCAAATACATCTATCCTCATAACCATCTATTCCATAATCTGAAGATTTAGGGAATTCTGCTTCTCCATCAGTGAAGTATATAAATACTGTTGGTGTTTCACCCGCGTCAAGTATGTTTTTTTCTACCCATTTAAAAGGAGGCCAAAAATAAGTTCCACCACCCCCAGAAATCTTATTAAAATCTGGAGTATCTCCTGGTTCTAAAATGTCTGGTGTATAAACTTGGGTATCACAATAAAGTATTACTGTTTTTTGTGGAGCGTAATCCTCTGTAATTTTCATTGTCTCTGAAAGAAATTGCTCAATCATAGGTCTAGTTATAGATCCTGATGTGTCTATAGCAATCACTAAGTTCTCAAAGTCCTCTTTATATCTTTTATATCCGTATTGAGCATCACCGCCTCCAATAAATCTTCTAGCAGGTAATTTATATTTAGTTTTTGATACTGCATCATCAATATATTTCTCAAGTTCAGATTTCCAATCAATAACAGGTCTTTTTAATTTATCTAATGCTCTTTTAACAGAAGCAGGTACATTTCCAGCATTTTCTGATCTTTTTAATGATGTCTCCCATTCTTCCCCTAATGTTTCACCATTTAATCCATCATCTCCACCAAGATCACCTAGAGATCCTGTTGGTAATACTCCTCCAACATTAGAAGTTCCTCCACCCCCGGTTTTGCCTGTTTCGAAAGTATCATCTTCTTCTTCTGGTTTTCCATCTTGATCTCTTTTTTTCTCATCCTCATCTTCTTTCCATTTATCAACGTTTTCGGGATCGCCAACAGGTGGCGGAGGTGGAGGTGTCGGGGTTGGTCCTCCCGTTCCTGCAGGTGGATCCATTTCTTGGATTCTTATTCCAGTTATTGTTGTTTTCATATTACGATTTTATAAATTGTCTTGCTCGTATTTTTTTCTAATATATTCAGGAACCTTAGATTTTGGTATAGGATCATAATCCACTGAATCATTATCTTCATCTACACTATTTACCACTCCATAGTTACCACTAGCTGGGTCGAATATAATATCTCCCACTATAGGTATCTTTGGCGGAGCTGGTGGTGGCGGTGGTGGTGGCGGATTAACATTTTGCGAATCTTCAGGATCTGGTTGAAATCCATTTTTAATTAAAATACCATAAATGCTATCAGCAGATAATCCAACAAATTCTTTATCGTAAGGAACTCTCCCACATCCAGGATATAATGCACTCTTCGGCATTTTACCTATGGAGTCTCCTCTCTTTTCGCTAGGCTTAGGATTACTAGGATCTGATTCATCAACAGGTGTAAGCATTTGATTTAGAGCATAATCTGTAGCATAATTCCATATACTTACTGTTTTAGCATCTTTTCCTGGCATTCTTAAGAAATGTAATAAAGCACAATGTAAAACTTCGTGTGCAATCACCCACATTATTTCATCATCGGTATGTTCATGTACAAATCCTGGACTGTAGTGAATACTTACTCCATCAGTACACATTGTTTTTATACTTCTATTTTCTCTAATGATTAATCTGGATAAAAGACCACCAAAGAAAGGATATTGGGCGTTCAGAAAGAAAACTGCAGCTCTCATTTTTTTGAAAGCTACTGGATCATATTTTCTTTTCTCTACCTCGTCCATAAATGTAGCCTCGTTAATTTTATTGTATAGTGAGTTGTCGAATTTTTGATATTCATATAGGCCAAAATCTTTAAAGCTTAATATTTTTCTCATTTTTCTAATTATATATTATCTTCATTATTAGAAGATTCTTGTATTTCCCTTACAAACTCATTAAAAAGAACAGCAACAGATTTAGGTACTTTATTTTTGAATTTTTGAAAATCAGTATTTTGTATATACGATCTTATCTCCTCGTTGTTAGACCAATATGGTGTTTTAAATATCTCAATATCATTTCCATTGAGATCGTATTTATTTCTAACCCAGTCTCTTTGTAAAACCATATTCTCAAAGTCTTTCTCTCCTATACAAACTGATATAGGATTTACATTCTCTGCAATAGATTTAATAGCATCTTCTAAAAGATCTGTAGGAACTATTTTATAACCAGCAAATAATTTATCATTTTCTGTTGTTAAAGATCCCATAGACTTCTTAATAACCTCTTCCGAAAAAGGGTATTTTTTAGCTGAAGTTTCTCCACCTGGATGAACTACACAAAGAAAAACGGGGAGATCATTTTCTTTTTTAAGTCTTGTACACATTTTAAGGTGCCCGTTATTAAATGGCTGGAATTTTCCAATTATTAAATTAACTTTTTGGTTTTCCTCGTTTAATATTTTTATTTTCTTCTTCTCTTTATGAGTAGATACCACTTTTTTAAAATCTTTAAATGAAAAGAACTCAGATGCGTCATCTTTGGGTTTTTTTAATTCCTTCTCTGATCCATCATCGTTTTCATTTATATCATTTAATGATTCTGATAATATCTCAGACTCATCAAACACTGTATTTTCCACGATAGAATCTAAATCTACCTCATCTTCTAAAGATTCATCCTCTGTGATTTTAAATCTACTTCCTGTTTTTTTAAACCAAACAAATGTGGGAACTCCTAATGATTCTTCTATTCTATCTTTTCTTTTAGCATTTATATAATCAGCTATCTCTTCAACAAGAAGATTGAATTGTTCTATTAGACCTTCGGTGAAAAATCCATGAGGTTTTCTTTTGAATTTTCTAAATGAATTTAATACCATTTGTAGGATATCACAATAAACTTCATCTTTATCTAAATACTCAACAACATCTTTATCAACTATTAGTTCTTTATTAATCTCGAAGTTTTCTGATTTAAGATACTCTGGTTTATCAAAGTCTGCACCAATATATCTTTCTCCCTCTTCATAAGAAAAAGTTTTAAAAACAGAGAATACAAAATTAATGTACCTTTCCTCTGGCTCAGTTCCTTCAGCGCTAAAGGTCTCTACACCTCTTTCTAATATGAAATTCATAATATCTATTAGGCAAAGAGAATAAATGTCGCTAGGGAAGTAAGACGATCTTGTAACTTTTCTATCTCTTGTTATTTCATAAAAAACGGGATCAACCATTTTAGCTAAAATAACATCTTCCTTGCCGTCTTCCTCAAATCTAAAAACTAAAGAGTCTATCTCTCCCTGTAAATCCTTACCTAAAGTGGTTTTAATTATTTCTGGATTTAATAGAGATATCAGATACTTAGAAAAACTTTCAGTCTTAAAA
>Ga0209596_1003301_pt1 | contig 12763 bp, 14 predicted proteins | sample M_130807_MF_Meta_FD_187314 | JGI IMG/M metagenome (GOLD analysis project Ga0209596, IMG submission 187314) | Freshwater microbial communities from Lake Montjoie, Canada to study carbon cycling - M_130807_MF_MetaG (SPAdes) (version 2) | ecosystem: Environmental > Aquatic > Freshwater > Lake... | reverse complement strand
CCCGAGTGACGACCTTCCGTTCTGGGCACGCGGCGAGTTTCGTGGTGATCTGCTCTACAACCGCTTCGAGCCAGAGGCCGACGGAGGGGTGCGCCATATTTCTGGAGATGCAGAGACTAGAGAGATGACTGAACTTCTCGTTGAGGCGCTGCGTGCTATCGATGCCCCAGATGAGCAACTCGCCAGGTTGGGTCTCGCGTAGAGCGTTTAACGGTATGGCTTATTAGGTACCCAACTCTTTGCTAGGTCACTGGCTTCCGGGGTGTCGAAGTGTCGCCCCCTGCCACCGCTTGGATAGTTGGTTAGTTCGCTGAAGTAGATCTTTCCCGCTACTAAATAGAGGTCAACACGAACAAAGTCTGTCTCTTGAGCAAGCTCCTCTGAGAGTAAAACCATCTCTGCGATCTCGGGCGGGAGAACAAACTCAAAGCTCCCATCCTCAGCCCAATCGAACGGGATCTGAGTGCCGTCCCGAAGGTAGGCGTTCCCGTATTTCGTTACTCCGTTGTAGCTTTTAACCTGGACACAAGCCACCTTCTGGTTGATGACCATAAACCTGTAATCAATCGGGTATTTGTGGACCTCAAGGTATTCCTCAACAATTAGCCGTGGCGGGATATGTAAATAGGCCCACTGCGTTGATCCCTGTGACCGCCAATAATTTCTCCCTAACCAATGATCGCAGAGTGCGTTGAATGCGTCACGGTCAATATTCTCGCGACGGATGAATAGCACGGTGTTCAACCATTGGTGGGATGGGAAATTTACGGGGATGCGATGTGAAGCGTCGGCGCGATCGTGGATGACGATCACGGCGCCCGATCCGTGCGTTGGCTTGATGACACATCTCGACGGAAGAGCGTCAAGGTCGATTAGGCGAGGATCGTCTACGACAGCGAGTACCTCATTGAGTGTCTCAGGCCTACCTAGGCCTGTTATATATCCTCGAACCGCATCTTTATCGGCCATCGTGGTGAGAATCGGCCGCCTATCCCAAGCCATTTTGAAATGCATTTTCTGGTTGAAAGTCCGGGGTTGCACAATGGCGAATCGGATTTTCTTCCGTAGCGTCCAGATCCCTGCAGATATATCTGACTCCTTTATGCGGGCACGGAGAGGGCGAGTTGCTACCAATAATCGACGAGGTGTAATCCTGCGGAGCCTTGATGCCCCTCGCGACATCTCTGAAGACTCCGGGGCCTGAGGCAAGTCTTGAGAACCTGCTCTGTCGTCATTCTCTATAGGCATAATTTAGAAAGTAACAGGATAAATAGCGTCCGCTGACCACCTGGGCCTCGATGCAAGTGCGAGGATAAGGAACTTATGGGCCGCCGTTACCGAAGCATTATTCTCCCGCTGGTGGCTGGAGGAACGGCCCTCGCTGTCTGTTTGTTGGCGCTCCCTCCAGCCTTCTCAATCTTCGCTAACGGTGTTCGGTTCAATGGAGTTGTGGGCAATGAGATGTCCCAACTCTCAGAGCGAACCGTTATCTATGACAGCAGGGGCCAAGTAATTGGGAGACTCGGCTTAGAGGATAGATCCTCAGTGGCGCTCTCAGATGTTGCGCCGGTAATGGTAGAGGCGCTTCTCACGACAGAGGATCGTGACTTCTATGGGAATGCGGGTGTCGATCTTCAGGCTGTTGCACGCGCGTTTTTTAAGAATGTCAACGCAGGCTCAGTTAAGGAGGGCGGGTCGACTCTTACCCAACAACTAGTTAAGAATCGATTCTTTACCGCACCCCAGCGCACACTCTCGCGCAAAGTTCGAGAAGCAATGCTTTCACTACGGCTCGACTCTGAGTGGCCAAAGAACCGAATACTCAGCGAGTATCTAAATACTGTTTATTTTGGTCAAGGCTCATATGGTATTCAGGCTGCATCCGAGCGTTTCTTTCAAACGATTCCTCAGGATCTCAATCTTGCTCAGGCCGCCTTGTTAGCAGGTTCAATCCGCGATCCGGAGGGGAATAATCCGTTTACTAACCCTAAAGGAGCGTTGGCGCGGCGTTCAGAGGTACTAGGCCAGATGTATGAAGTGGGGGCGATTAGTAACAACGAGAGAACCTTTGCTGAGGCCTCGCCACTGCCTGATCAGAGGCCACAGAGCGACCTTCGCCCAGATAATTATTACGTCGAGGAGGTACAGCGCCGACTCCTTAATGATCCGCGCTTGGCGGATACTCGCGAGGAGCGCTACAACCTTGTATTTCGCGGTGGGCTCCAAGTCGAGACTCCATATGACCAGAGCATGCAGGCGAAGGCTCAGAGCGCTGTAAATAAGACAATTCCAACCTCACAATTCACTGCTGCGATGGCGGTGATGGATCCCTCGAATGGTGAAGTAAAAGCGCTAGTAGCGGGACCTGGTTTTGAACGCTCCCAGTTCAATCTCGCGACACAGGGTGCGCGCCAACCGGGCTCGACCTTCAAGGCGATAACGCTTGCCGCTGCCCTTGAGAATGGTTATTCGGTAAACGACTCAATCAGCGGTTCTAGCCCCTGCATTATAAAAATAGATGGTTTTGCGCCGTGGACAACTCGAAACTCCGAGGGCGGCGGAGGGGTCTTCAACCTCCGCTCCGCTACAGAGGAGTCCGTTAACTGTGCATATGCGCGATTGATTGCGGCGCTAGGCCCGAAGAAAGTCTCGGAGATGGCCACACGCCTTGGTGTCACGCATGAAATACCTCCCTACCCATCGATCACTCTCGGCACTATCGGTGTAAGCCCGTTGGAGATGGCGACGGTTTACTCCACGCTCGCCGCTGAGGGCATTAAGCACGCCCCTGTCTTTATTACCAAGTTGAGAGACCGTAACGGTCGTGTGATATTCGAGGATCGCGAACCCGGAAAGCGTGTTCTCTCCGCCGAGGTAGCGCGCACGGAGACCTCGATTCTTCAGGGCGTCATTCGTTCAGGCACAGGTACAAGGGCACGATTGGCCCCAGGAGACCGAGCCGGCGGTAAGGGCAAGGTTGAGAGATTCTCTGCAGGCAAGACCGGAACCACGGACGACAAAACAAATGCGTGGTTTGTTGGCTACACCCCAGAATTAGTCGCAGCGGTCTGGATGGGCGACCCTGCTGCCTATACGCCCATGACGAATGTCGGGAAAATCGGCGCTGTCTATGGTGGAACCTACCCAGCGATGATCTGGAAGGTATTCATGGATGCTGCATTAAGAGGCAAGGTGGTTAGGGAGTTCGCGAAACCAAACGAGAAATTGTGGCCGACTGCCTCATCTATTACTGAGGCCGGGCGTGGGGCGCGCCTCCAGATCAACCCTTCGGGGGCGACAGGGCCTAGCGGACCTAGTGGACCGGACGGGCCTACCGCTCCTCCCGTGTCGAGTACTTCTACGACCTTGAGCCCAACTACAAGCTCTAATCCGCCGACCACCTCGACGATTCCTCCGCCTCTATGAGGAGCCGAACGAATAGCGCTAATCCATACCGGATCCCCATTTCGGTAGGCTTGCCCTCGTGACTGATCTTGATCATCTCGTAGTTGTCCAGGAACACGATCTATCTCTTGACCGTCTCCGAAGGCAGCGCGCAACCCTTCCAGCGCGTAGTGATTTAGCAAACGCTGAGTCGGCTATAGCCGCTATTACGCCAGGGCTTACGGAGCTCGCGGCGCAGCGAGATGTTGTGGCACGCGATGCGCATAGGCTCGATGACGAAGTTGCATCAGTCCGCGAGAAGTCGGTTGCAGCAGATAAGTCTCTCTATTCCGGCAAAGTTACTGCGATCAAAGAACTTCAGGCGCTTCAGACGGAGATCGATCAACTTGGGGCGCGCCAAGGAGTGCTCGAAGATCGCGAACTCGAGTTAATGCAGACGCTCGAGACTCTTGAGGCGGAGGTAGCCGCTCTTGATGCCCAGGTTCAAGTGCATACTGAGGCTGCAGCGCTCGCTCGTCTCGAGATCGCAGCAGGAGAGGCAGATTTAGATGCGCAGATTGCTGTTGTAGTCGAGGCACGCAACTCAGAGGCTTATGGCTTGCCTGATGCGCTTCTTGCTACGTATGAGCTTGTTCGAGGACGCGCTAACGGGGTTGGAGTAGCAAGGCTGGTAGGTAACACCTGCCAGGGTTGTCGTTTGAGTATCCCCGCTAACGAGATCGACCGGATCAAACGTGGAATTCCCGGTGAGTCGTGCTGTGACAATTGTGGAGCAATTCTCGTCCCGTGAGCAGCGATCCATCTCTCTTCGATACTCCTGAATTGCACGTACCCAGTGTGACCGTGTTCTGCGACGGCGGATCTCGTGGTAACCCTGGGCCTGCTGCCATTGGTGCAGTGGTTCTGGATACTCGCAGTGATCCAGCTCAATTGCTCGACTCGGTAAGTGAGTGCATCGGGGTAGCTACAAACAACGTCGCTGAGTACAAAGCACTTATAGCTGGGCTACGTGCTGCGCAGAAATTCTCTCCCTTAGAGGTAAAGGTACGAGCAGACTCAGAGCTCCTAATCCGCCAACTCGAGGGTCGCTACCGAGTTAAGAATGCTGGCCTTCAGCCACTCCATCGTGAAGCAGCCTCGCTTCTCTCTACATTTCCAAAATTCGAACTTCAGCATGTCCGGCGCGAGTTCAATACCGAGGCAGATGCTCTTGTGAATGCTGCACTCGATGCACCATTGAAGGCAGCGGAGTAGAAGTTGTTTTTTTGGTATATCGGGGTATCCGTAGTTGTTATCTATCGGGTGTTTACCTCGAGTGGACTCGATTATCGACTTGTGGGCGGGGGTGCGCTGCTCCCGCTCTTTTTAGATGCGCCACTCGGGCACATGGCCTATGGGCACGCGTTCATTATCGGAGTCTGTCTTCTGACATTAGTAATGCTCGGTACGATCGGAAGGCCACGCTTACTGAGGCGCCAACTTCTCTGCCTGCCAATAGGGGTGCTCTGTGGCCTCGTCCTATCTGGAGCATTTCTCCATGATCAAGTATTTCTTTGGCCGTTAGTAGGGGAGGGTTTCGGCAATGTTGCGCTAATCCCGCCGCTTACCCTCCTCGTCCTCTCCGAGTGCATCGGTATTGCCTGTCTCGGGTGGATGTGGGGGCGGTTCGGACTCCGAGACCCTGAACGAAGATCATTGTTTCTCCGCTCCGGACGCCTTAGTGAGGTCTCACGTTGATTCTGCTCATTCGCCATGGTCAGACTGCTTCGAATCGCGATGGATTACTCGTAGGTCGAATAGATCCCCCACTCACCGAACTCGGCGAGTCTCAGGCTCAGCGCTTAGGGGGGAGACTCCAGGGGAGTAACCCAGCTTTTATCCTCAGCAGTCCGCTCTCTAGGGCTCGCCAAACAGCCGACGCGATCGCAGCCTCAACCGGTCTGACAGTTGAGATAGAGGACCGTCTGGTCGAGATGAATTACGGGGAGTGGGATGGCACGCCGATCGCTGATGTCCCTATCGAGGCGTGGAGGCAGTGGCGCTCAGACCCGGAGTTCAAACCCCCGGGTGGCGAGAGTCTGCGTGAAGTGTCTCAGCGAGTTGGATCGCTCATGGGGGAGTTGTTGCTAAGCGACGACCTTGCCATTGTGGTCTCGCATGTCTCGCCAATAAAGGCGGCGCTCGCATGGGCGCTCGGTGCTCCAGATCAGATGGTCTGGCGAATGTTCATCGACGTCGCATCGATATCAAGCATCGGTATGCGGCAAGGCGCGCCATGCATGCTCGGATTTAACGAGACAGCGCACCTTAGGTAGAGCAGCAAAAGTTAATTAGCAGTTACCGGAATGTTCGTGCGCTGCGGCTTGGCAGGCAACGCGTGTGCACCAGTTGCGTCGATCACGAAACGCCCCTCGCCAGGGCCATCTGCTACCGGCATGCCTAGAGCCTCCAAGAGAGCATGATCCTCTTCGGGGGAGCGCCCGCCGGTAGTTAAGTAGTTCCCAACGATTAGGGCATTGGCACCTGCTAGCAGGCCCATTCCCTGAAGCTCACCAAGGACTCGTTCGCGACCACCAGCAAGACGTAGCCACGCAGAGGGGAGAACGAGGCGGAATAGCGCTATCGCCTGTAGTGCCTCGCGCGGGGAGAGCATCGTGTAGTCGGCGAGCGGTGTTCCTGGGCGCGGGTCGAGCAGGTTGATCGGTACCTCACATGGGTCGAGCTCCGCTAGCTCGAAAGCAAACTCAACTCGCTCTTCAAGTGTCTCACCCATTCCGAGGATGCCTCCACAACAAAGCTCCATGCCGGCAGCAATTGCGCGCTTGGCGGTATCGACGCGGTCGTCATATGAGTGCGTAGTGCAGACCTCTGGGAATCTTGATCGCGGTGCCTCAAGATTGTGGTTGTATCGTCGAACTCCGGCATCGGCGAGACGCTTTGCCTGCTCATCTGTCAGTAGCCCAAGTGAGCATGCAACCTCAAGTCCAGTCTCTTCGTGTACGGCGTTAACCGCAGCGATGACTTTGTCTAGAAGTCGCTCTGAGGGTCCGCGTACTGCAACAACTATGCAGAACTGCGTAGCCCCTGCTGCCTTAGTCGCGTGTGCTGCCTCTAGCACCTCTGCTAAATCGAGGAACGCGTAGACATCAACTCCAGTATCGAACTTGACAGATTGTGAGCAGAAAGCGCAGTCCTCTGGGCATGCTCCAGATTTGGCGTTGATGAGGCTCTCTAACTCAACAGTGTCGCCGCAGTACTGCAGCCGCACGCGATGGGCGAGGCCGACAAGATCGGGGACTAGCTCTAGGGGCTCATTCGCCACCGCCATGACCTCGGCACGCGTGAGCGGGCGACGCTCCACAAGAAGTGCATGCTCGGCTACTGCAAGGGCTTGGGAAGGCAACTTATTGCTCCTAGTGCTCTGATATTTATGGACTATGTGTGGAGAAGTAAACATTCGCGGATGGGGGCTTGTTTCAAAGGGTAGTAGTGCAGAGTGCCTTCGAAACTCGTCCCGGGACTCTACTAAAGCGCCTCGATCCCGCATTATCGCTCGGATGAGCAACATGACATTAGGTCATCGGATGGGCAAATATAGGGGTTGCGACAGTGATTTTTAATTGAGGTTGGTTCAGTACACATCTAGATCAGCCCTAAACTGCTTACCCATGGCAAAGAATAAAATTACTTCGAATACCAGTAGCGGAGGCAGAGCCCAGCAGCGGCTACGAATCGCAGCCTTATTGCTCGGGATCGGCGGGTTGGTCTTTGCGGTTTTCTTAGGGATCTATGTCGCTGCAGTAGGGACTGTCGGTAAATCTTTCCTCGGCGAGCCAACAGACTCAATAAACTTCCTGCTGCAGGGTGTGAAATTACCAGAGGGCCAGTACGCTGCTTTCAACTGGTTTATTTTTCTAATCGCTTACGCCCCGTTCCTTATCTCGAGTGCAATCCTCTTCTCGGGCGCTGAGGTCTGTGGTGCTGTTGCACGCCGAACTCGCACGCGTACGTCATCGAGCTCAACTGAGTCAGATGGCGCGACGGGGCTTTAAGATAGGTTCTCTCAACGCAGAAGTAATCCGCATCTGGTTAAAAAATCTGATTACAAATTCCCTTCACTGAAGATTTAGACGAAGAATTGGATAATGAGCATTACACAATTGTTCATCTTGGGATATGTAATCGGGATCCCACTTGGAGTGTTGACTATCTACGATATTGCTCGCCTGAAGCGTCGAGCGTTTCGCATCTCGGGTCACCACAAGATGAGATGGCTTGGATCGGCAATCGCAGGGCTAATTACTGGGTGGGGAGCTCTAATAGTTGGAGTCTTCTGGGTCCTAGGTAATGCCCGCCACGATGCGATCGATGTATTAGAGAAGCAACGCCGCGCATAAAGCGCCCTTCGTTCGGGCTGGTTACCGTTCTTTAGATACAGGCATTTTGGCTACTGAGCTAAACGAGTCAAGCTCCTGCCAAGAATCAAGCAGCCTTGTCGCTGCTGCAGTAAGTAGTGCAATGATCCCTGATTCTCGTAGTTGCTTCATGCCGGCCTATCGGCTCGAAAACTTTCCTGCTGTAGAGAAAAAACTGCCCCGACCCACTAGCGAATCGCTAGCACGGCCGGGGCAGTTGCAGATCTTTGCTCAGTCTTGCGAGACTGATTGAAACTACTTGGACATGACACCTTCCCAGAAGAGGGAGTCGCCGATTTCGTTGGAGGTGCGGTGAATACGACCCTCGAGGTGAGTGGCTACCCACTCAGCCGCAGCGCGTGTTGCCGCCTCTGCCTCCTCGTGTGTCTCCCATGCTGTGATCCCCATGACGGTAATAGCATCAATCTCAAGGAGCGAGTAGGCCTGAAAGCCTGGCATGGAGCGGTAGATGTCAAGAATTCCGCCGGGCCCTGTGGCGACCTCCGCTACCTCCTTGGAGGTTCCCTTCAAGACGTCATATTTTGCAATTCGTAGGTGATTCATACTGTCCTTTTGTGTTTGGATACTCGGTCGTTTCTAGCGGCACCTTACCTGTGGGGCCGTGGATCCGTCAGATCGCGAATTGGTTGTGGTCCTAATAGGCCAATCACGCCCAGAAAGCCACACCGCATAACAGTTGCCCCTCCGCTATCCTCGGAGATTGGATCAAAATCTCGATAACGGAGAAATTATGGAATTCGGTGGCTTGAGAATCACTCCCAAGGCAGATATGGCTCCTTCCAGCGACGCGACCCGGGTCCTCTAGATGACCCACCCGCTTACTCTCGTCGGTACATATGGTTCGCCCTACTCCCTCAAGATGCGTGCGGTCCTGCGTTATCGCCAGATTCCTTTTCGATGGGCGATTCAGGGAACAGCCGATGAGCAGGGAATTCCGAGGCCCAAGGTAGCGATCATCCCGGTGCTTGGATTCCCCGATGCCTCCGGCAAGGTCACCGAGGTGATGGTCGACTCGACTCCTCAGATCGCTCGCCTAGAGACGATGTTTAGGGAGCGCAGTCTCAAGCCATCCGACGCTGGCCTTCACTTCTTGGACCTACTCATCGAGGACTATGCCGACGAGTGGGTAACCAAGATGATGTATCACTATCGCTGGGCGCCGCGAGACTCCGTAGAGCGCGCGCGCAAGTTGCTGCCGGTATGGCCCGGGCTACACGCTACCGACGAACGCCTCGAGCGAATGGGGGATTACATCGTTGATCGTCAGGTGGGTAGGCGAGCTCTCGTTGGAAGTACAGATACCAATGCTCCTGTCATTGAGTCCAGTTATATACGCCTGCTCGAGATTCTCCATAGACACCTTGAGGGCAATGACTTTCTTCTTGGCAATCGCCCCGGGAGTTCAGACTTTGGCCTCTACGGACAGTTAAGCCAATTAGTGATTATTGAGCCCCCATCGACTGACCTATGCATACTGCATGGGCCTCGTGTGTACTCATGGATTAATCGTGTCGACGACCTCTCGTGGTGGCGAGTGGAGGGTGACTCGGGTTGGTATGGCCGTGCTGAGCTCCCAATGGAGACGCTCGCTCCGCTCTTCAACGAGATCGGATCCACGTACGCTCCATTTATGCTCGCTAATGAGGCAGCCCTCAAAGCTGGTGCGGAGGAGGTCGTCTGCGAGATCAGGGGAGCGGAGTATCGCCAAGGGGCATTCGCATATCAAGGCAAGACCATTGGGTGGATACGAGACGCGTACTTAGGCCTGAGCCCAACCGATCGAGAGTGGGTTGACGGGGTACTTTCAGGAACCGGCTGCGAGTCACTCTTCGTATGAACGCGCTCTTGGGTGCAGTGGGAAGCAATCCGTGAGTCAATCACCTGAAATATCGCCTGAGATAGAAGAGCCGGTTGCGTTATTTGGGCATTGGATATGCCCTTTCTCCGTGCGGGTCGAGTTTGCACTTGTGCAACTTGGGATTAAGTACGAAGTCGTAGACGTTCCCCCGACTGCAGTACGCCCCAAGGACTTCGTTATCCCCGCAGAGTTTGCAGCGAACTCTCCACGTGCTGAGATCCCGATGATCCGAGAGGGGGGTCGTTACCTCGCAGACTCAATTCCGATTCTCGAACGCCTCTACTCTGCAGTGGGAGTTCTCTCAGGCGCTGCACTAGAAGAAGCACATTGGGTAGATCAAAATATCTTTCCTCCGATGATCGCAATTTATTACGGGGTCAATCCGGAGAGCATCAGGCGCGCTAGTGATCGACTTGTGAATGCACTTACGGAATTAGAAGCAAAGCTCGTGTCGACTGGGTGGCTGGGAGGTGATGGAGCCTCGATAGCGGAGGCCGCTCTGATTCCCTTCTACGTGAGGCTGGACGGATTGCGCTCCCTTGGTTTTGAAGGAGAGCTGCCGCGGTTGGTGGAGGATCATGCTGCTCGATGCCTCGCTCTTCCCGGCGGAGTGGCGGTTCGGTGGAGTGAAGAACAGCAGAGTGAATTCGCTGGAAGGTTTCATAAATATCGCGAGTTGAAGAACGATGCTGATTAGAACACTGCTAAATAGAAAAGTGCTGACTAGAACACAGCTGATCAGAGAAGGCGTGCTTCATGTTGGTTAACGGGCACGAGTTAAGGGCTTGGGCGAGTCTCGCTGGAGCAGATTTAACAGGCGCATCACTCTCTGGGATGAATCTCACTCGCATCGACCTCGAGGGCGCTCAATTGTCACGGGCAGACCTAAGTGGCTCAGATTTAACCGCTGCAACACTGCGCGGAGCGCATATGGATAATGCGAACCTAAGTGGGGCGGTGCTTAAGGCTGCGAGCTTGAAGTCTGCATCGCTGCGAAGCGCATCCCTAGTCGGAGCGGACCTCTCAGATGCCCACCTCTGCAACTCTGACTGCACCGGTGCAGATTTTACTAACGCTCTGCTGGTTGAGGCCGATCTCAATTCGGTTGATCTAAGCGATGCTGACCTAACTGGTGCCGATCTCAGCGGTGCATTTCTCGTCAACGCGATTCTTGAACGGGCGAACCTGAACGGTGTGATTTGGGATAAAGAAACTACATGGCCAAAGGGGTTTGCTCCACCTAAAAGCCTTTGATTGAGGCGCCAAGTAGGGAATCCGTAGCCCCGCCTGGGCCTTCATCTCCTTGGTCCTCTGAAATTGTAGTTTCGTTACATTGTCAAGGATTAAGTGAACACGTATTCTCTCGTTGTCATTAGTTCTAGGAATGGAGTGAGATGTGGACGACGGTACAGAGAAGCAAACGCCGGGGCTGTCTCGAAGGCGCAAGCGTGTGCTGTTATCGAGCTTGGCTGCGCTCCTCTTATTACTAGGTGCGGGCGGATGGCTTGTAATAAATCAAGGGAGTAATAAAGCCGATCTCTCTGGCGCGAGTAGTAACGGCAACTACGGATCAACGTTCAACCTAGCGAATGATTATCTCTGTACCCATTCACCGAACGGGCAACCCCCCGAGTCCAACCTCTCTTCGGCGAAAATTTTAAACGCCTATCCGTATCGAGCTTGGTTTGGCGAATGCTTCATCAAAATCGATTTTTCAGAGTCAAAAACTGGAGTCTCCGGGACTCTGGCTCACTGCACAAAACCGAGTATTGCCTTAGGAACGGCGCTTGGATCTTTCGGAAGGTATAAAACAATCGATTCTAGCGAACCAGACCCTAATAATTGTAGGACGACTCTGAGCAGGGCAGTCAAATGGCAGCCCTTAGATCTTGAACTCACCATAAGATTCTGCCAGCGTGGTTGGTATGCCCCGGATCCGAACAACCCTTATCCGGATAGCCTTCGAGAGGACACCGAGGTATGCCTAATTCAAGAGCATGTAATCAGAGCAAGATCTTCTGACCTAGGTGTGCATAGTTTTGTTGTTGACGGAGATCAGATCTGGGATAATCCAAATACTGTCGGGAGTGTTTGGGAGACGCCGCTTAGAGCATCTCGCGTGAATGGTGATCCGCTCTGCGAGCCGACCAACGCCGCTTCATGTAGATTTCCTCACTTGCGCGTGACCTATCAAGGCAAACCCACGAGCAGGGGTCGTCACAATTACCAAATACAATTTGTGGCTCCGAAATGCGCTATCGGCGTCTACCGCGTTCCCCCGGCCTATGCGCCACAGGTTAACTTTGCTCAGATATGCAATCTAGGCTAATTCTTATCAGGTATGTGATATCTAGAACGATTTAGAGTGCGTCAGTTCCACCCTTCTAACTCTGTATGCGCATTTCAGCGCGCTGGATAGGGCCCCTAGACGAGACTCTTAAATGCTCTGACTGTCACTAAACACTGAAAGAGATTTGGTGGAGACCTGTTGCACCGTTTGGCGCTGGTGCCTGGTTCGCTATCACTTGGGCGTTGCCGTTTCGATCAGTCGCACGCACTCTTGCGGTGTGGCGCCCGGCCGTCGCGCTCCAGACGTAACGCCACTGCACCCATGTGTGTTCGCTCGCAACATTTCCTAACTCTGCTGCCTGCCATGGCCCATTGTCTATAGAGACCTCAACGGATGCGACTCCTATTGATGGTGACCATGCAACACCACCGAGAGCAAACATGCCTTCTTTGACGCGCGAACCGGCGCGCGGAACATCAATTCGTGAACTCAGTTTTACGGGGCCTTCTTTAGACCAGCCACGCGGCACCCAGAAACCGTTGGCGCCTTGCCAAGTCGTAAGTTCAATACTCTCAAGCCACTTGGTTGCAGAGACGTAGCCGTAGAGTCCGGAGACCACTAGTCGCGCAGGGAAGCCGTGGGCGGTTGGGAGGCGAGCTCCGTTCATTGCATAGGCAACCATTGCGACGCGTCCATCTGCTGCTGCCTCGATCGGGAAGCCGCATGTCCAGCCATCAACAGAGCGGGAGAAGAGTTGCTCAGCCTCGGCCTGTA
>Ga0209596_1003300_pt1 | contig 12764 bp, 14 predicted proteins | sample M_130807_MF_Meta_FD_187314 | JGI IMG/M metagenome (GOLD analysis project Ga0209596, IMG submission 187314) | Freshwater microbial communities from Lake Montjoie, Canada to study carbon cycling - M_130807_MF_MetaG (SPAdes) (version 2) | ecosystem: Environmental > Aquatic > Freshwater > Lake... | reverse complement strand
AGTCACACTTACGCTCGTAAGTGGGTTGTGAGGGACTCGAACCCCCGACCCGGTGATTAAGAGTCACCTGCTCTACCAACTGAGCTAACAACCCGAGCTCATTCAAAGGGGGAAACCTCGAATGCCTGCAAACCCTATCAGCGCAAAGGCACCTTCGGAAATCGCAGAAAGTTACTTTTCTGCGCTCTTAAAGTGCATCCCCACCGCGTTCTCCGGTGCGCACTCGCACAACTGTGTCCACTGGAGTGACCCACACTTTGCCATCACCAATTGATCCAGTGTTTGCAGTTCTGACAATTAAATCAACAATGCTTTCTGCATCTGCATCATTTGTAAGGATTTCAATGCGAACTTTTGGAATGAAGTCCACTGTGTATTCAGCGCCTCGGTAAATCTCTGTGTGTCCTTTTTGCCGACCAAATCCTCGAGTTTCAGAAACTGTCATACCAGCAATGCCTGCAGCTTGAAGTGCAACTTTGATATCGTCAACTTTTGCAGGTTTGACGATTGCGGTAATGAGTTTCATTGATTTCTCGATTCTGTTGTTATAAATATTAGTAGCGGTTGGAGTTTCCGGTTATGTCATAAGCGGACTCAGCATGGAATTTCGTATCTAGACCATTGAGTTCATCCTCGCGGAATACTCTAAAACCAATTGTCTTTGAAATTGCCTGTGCAATGAGCCATGTGGCGCAGAAGGAGAAGAGCGCCACTACAACGATTGCAATCAATTGTTTGCCAAGGAGTGAGGCTCCACCATGCATCAAGAGTCCAAGACCACCTGCATCATTTGCAGTCTTTGTGGCAAGAAATCCGACGCCAAGCATTCCCAAGATTCCGCCAACTCCGTGTAATCCGACAATGTCTAATGAATCGTCATATCCCCATTTGTATTTCCTTGATACTGCGTAGGCCCCGAGTGCTCCTGCAATGAGCCCAATGAGAAGGGCACCCAGTGGGTTAACAAAACCGCAAGCAGGTGTAATGGCAACTGCGCCTGCAATTGCACCGGATGCAACACCGAGTGTTGTTGATTTACCATCTCGACGTTTTTCAAAAAGAATCCACGTCATTGATGCAGCAGCTGTTGCTATTTGAGTATTGATCATTGCTGTTGCTGCAAGTGAACCAGCAGAGAGTGCGCTACCTGCGTTGAATCCAAACCATCCAAACCAGAGCATTCCAGCGCCAAGTAGGACTAATGGCATGTTATGTGGTCGCATTGGGTCACGACGGAAGCCATCGCGCTTTCCTAATACGAGAGCTAGCGCAAGGGCTGCAGCTCCTGAATTTATTTCAACAACAGTTCCACCTGCAAAATCTAAGGCACCTAACTTGTCGATAATCCATCCGCCCGTTCCACCTTGGCCTGCAAATGCCCAGTGAGCAACAGGAATATAAACAAGTGTGATCCAGATTCCAACAAAGAGAACCCAAGAGGCGTATTTTGCGCGATCTGCAATTGTGCCTGAAAGAATTGCAACGGTAATGATCGCGAAGGTGAGTTGAAACATGGAAAAGGCGAGCGTGGGGATTTGGTGTCCTTGTGGCCCAACAACTTTGTTGAGCGTTCCTGCTAAACCAAGATGTTCAAAGCCACCGATCAGGCCGTTATGCGATTTTCCAAAGGCAAGGGAATATCCGTAGAGAACCCAAATAATTGTTGTTACACCAATTGCAGCAAATGACATCATCATCATATTTAGTGCGCTTTTTACCCGAACCATTCCGCCATAAAACACTGCAAGACCTGGCGTCATAAAAAGAACGAGTGCACCACTTGCTAGGACCCAGGCTGTGTCTCCGCTGTTAATCACTTGGCTCTCCCTAAGTTGTGAAAATAGGTTGGTGAATTATCTATGTTTTGGGCCTGTGTGGCGAGCATATGAGGCGCGGATTTCGGCTTGAGCTTCCTCACGCCCTACCCATGTTGCACCCTCAACACTTTTACCCGGTTCGAGATCTTTATAGACTTCAAAAAAATGCTTGATTTCTAAGCGATCAAATTCTGGGACATCAGTAATTTCGCGAAGGTGCTCTTTACGAACATCACCTGCTGGTACGCATAGCAACTTGTCGTCACCACCTGCTTCATCTGTCATGCGAAACATGCCAATAACTCTGCACTTCACAACGCATCCAGGAAAGGTTGGCTCATCAAGCATGACTAACGCATCAAGTGGATCTCCATCTTGCCCCAGAGTGTCATCGACAAATCCGTAATCCCATGGATAACGAGTGGAGGTAAAGAGCATGCGATCGAGGCGAATCTTTCCGGTTTCGTGATCTACTTCGTATTTATTGCGACTGCCTGCCGGAATTTCAACGATGACATCAAATGTCATATCCATTCTCGAAACTCCTTTAAAAAAGAGATAGGTAATTGAGGAAAATAGTGGGGTGAGCGACGGGGCTCGAACCCGCGACATCTCGGACCACAACCGAGTGCTCTACCAGCTGAGCTACGCCCACCATGTGATGCAAAGTCTACCTTCTACTTCTGCCCGCTCGCCTCCGCACCATCCGAAGGGATAAATACGCTCTGGCGGTAGTACGCCAACTCTGCAATTGAATCTTGGATATCGCCAAGGGCGCGGTGGTTGCCGGTTTTTGCGGGGGCGTTGAAATATGCCTTGGGATACCAACGGCGGGCTAATTCTTTTATCGAAGAGACATCAACGGTGCGGTAATGCAGGTATTCATTGAGTCGTGGCATATCGCGCGCGATGAAGGATCGGTCAACGCTGACAGAGTTTCCGGCCAGTGGAGATTTACCCGCCGTAGTGGATGACTTCTCTAGATAAGAAATAATGAGGCTTTCTGCTTCAGAGACAGTGATGCCGTGGGGAATTTCGGTGATGAGTCCAGAACTTGTGTGCATGGATTGCACGTACTCATTCATTTGGGCTAGTTGATCCGGGGTGGCCTTGATGACTACGTCGACACCTTCGCCGATGACGTTCAACTCTGAATCGGTGACCAAGACTGCGATCTCAACGAGGACATCTTTTTCCAGGGAGAGCCCCGTCATCTCACAATCAATCCAGATGAGGTGGGGTGCGTCATTTGCCATGGAGGCAACCTTAGGTCTCTGGGGCCTTCTTCTCAAAAGGTCGAAATCTATGAGGGCGAAGGCAGTGATTTCACCTCTCGTTCACCTTCCCGTAACCAAAGTTCCACGCAAATTCTGCGCAGTAAGACCACTATTCCACTGTGTCCCAGACTTTCGTTGAGCCATCTGCGCCCGCTCCGGGGGCTGTTATTCCACGAGAAATAACAACTGAACCAAGATTTTCTGATCGTGTTTTCCGCGGAGTTGTTACAGCGGGCGGCTTATCTTCACTAGCAATATTAGGTTTAATCACAATCTTTTTAGGTTACCGAGGTTTTGAAGTATTGCGGCAAGAAGGTTTCAATTTTATAACATCTTCAACGTGGGCAATCACTACCGATGATGCAGGCAATGTTGTCGAAAGTCATTTTGGACTTGCGGCAATGTTAGTCGGAACAATTTTATGTTCCATCACTGCAGTACTCATTGCAGTTCCGATTTCAGTATTCACTGCTTTATTTCTCAATTTCTACGCACCACTCTGGCTTAAAAGGATTCTTGTTTCAGTGATAGACATGATGGCCGCTTTTCCTTCAATTTTGTTTGGAATTTGGGGATTTCTTGTTCTCATGCCGAGTGCCGAATATTGGGCAAAGCTACTTAATCACTATTTGGGTTTCATTCCCTTCTTCCACGTTCCTGCTTATTACTTTACGCGCTCGCCATTTATCGCTGGCATCGTGCTGGCGATTATGATTATTCCAATCATTACCTCGGTATCCCGCGAAGTGTTTTCACAAACTCCACTCGATCGCATCCAAGCTGCATATGCACTTGGTGCAACTCGTTGGGGAATGATCCAAGCAGTTGTCATCCCATATGGCCGCGGTGGTGTGGTTGGCGGTGCGATGTTGGGGTTAGGCCGGGCGATGGGTGAAACCGTCGCTGTCTACACCGTTCTTAACATTGTCTACCAAGTAAATTGGCATGTTCTTTTTGGTGCTGGTGGAAACATTGCATCGCTCATCATTTTGAAATTTGGCGATGCGAGTCCGTATGAAATTAAGGCGCTCATGGCTGCCGGACTCATTCTTTTCCTCTTAACACTGATGGTAAACGCGGGCGCTGATTTAATTGTCAAACGGTTTAGCGGAAATAAGCGATGACGACTTCACTCATTCCAGCACCAACAAGGCCCTGGGTCGCCTCACCTAAAGACCGCCTCTTTGATCTAGGAATCTTTGCCCTTGCTCTAGTTGTTGATTTTCTACTAGTTGTAGTCACGCCAATGAAAGGCAAACTAGCCTACGTTTTAGTCTTCGCGATTGCATATGTCACTCTTTCGGCTTTGCGACAATTTATTGTACGAGGAACCGCATCTGCTAAGGATGCTTTTGTCAGCTCACTTGTTGCATTTGGTGCATTTGTAACTTTACTTCCGATACTCAGTATTTTTGTTACGGTAATTGAAAAGGGCTCCAAAGGAATCCATTTGGGACTCTTCACTCACGATATGTCTATGGCGACGCCAACTGATCCGTTATCAAACGGTGGTTTACTCCATGCAATCACTGGTACTTTGACATTGGTGGCACTTGCTTTAATCATGAGCGTTCCTATAGGAATTTTGACTGCTCTTTATTTAACGGAAATTCAGGGGCGTTTTACGAAGCCAATCAGATTTTTAGTCCAAGCAATGAGCGGAGTTCCATCAATTGTTGCCGGCCTTTTCATCCTTTCTGCAGTTCTTTACCCCATCGCAAAAAACTATTCAGGCTTTATGGGTTCGCTGGCTTTAACTATTTTGATGATTCCAACAATTGCAAGAACCTCAGAAGAAGTTCTTCGCTTAATTCCTAATGACCTCCGCGAGGCTGGTACAGCACTCGGTGGCACACAATGGCGCACAGTTGCCATGATTGTTTTGCCGGCTGCAAGGAGTGGCCTAGTAACTGCAATGATTCTTGGAGTTGCGCGCATTGCCGGTGAAACCGCCCCAATCCTTTTACTCACTGGTGGTGGAGATAAAGTAAACGGCAACGCATTTAATGGCCCCATCGGATCTTTGCCGTATTACATATGGAAATCTTTTAATGCAGGATCACCGGAATCAATCACAAGAGCGTGGGCGGGCCTGCTTGTTCTTCTCATTCTGGTTTTAGTGTTTTTCACAATCGCACGATTCTTAGGCAGCAGAAAGGTCGCAAAATGACCGATTCAACGGAAAGCGAGAACGAAAAAATGGATGCAACCATTAAGCCTTCTTCATTAGGGGACGTTGCAAGTTCTGTAACGAGGAGAACGCCAGGCACGATGGCGATGGGACGCGGACTTGAAGCACGTGGAATCCATGCATGGTTTGGAAAGAATCATGTTCTCTCTGATATCACATTAGATTTTGCTGCAGGTACGGTTACGGCGCTCATTGGTCCATCCGGTTGTGGTAAATCAACCTTCATCAGAACTATAAATCGCATGCATGAGTTCATCCCTACTGCTGCAATGGCTGGCGAAGTCTTACTCGATGGCAAAGATGTCTACGCGCCAGGTACTGATGTTACAAAAATTCGTTTGCAAATTGGTATGGTTTTTCAAAAACCAAACCCATTTCCATCTATGACTATTGGACAGAACGTTCTTTCTGGCCTGAAATTGGCCCAACTCAAGGTTGCCAATAAAGATGACCTCATGCAGGAGTGTTTAGAACGAGCCGGTCTCTGGAATGAAGTTAAAGATCGCCTTAATGCCCACGGTGGGTCATTATCTGGAGGACAACAACAGCGTTTATGTATCGCACGAGCACTCGCCGTAAGGCCACAAGTTTTGTTAATGGACGAACCATGCTCAGCCCTTGATCCAGGTTCTACATTGCGTATCGAAGAGACAATTCGCCATCTATCAGATTCTATGACAATTATTATTGTTACTCACAACATGCAACAAGCAGCTCGTGTCTCTGATTACACAGCATTTTTCCTATCTGATAACGGCCCTGGTCAAATGATTGAGTGTGCGCCTACAAGTGAGATTTTCTCTCGGCCAAGAGATAAGCGAACAGAGAACTACGTCACCGGTCGCTTTGGATAATCAGCACCAACTGTTCACTTAACTGTTGGTTGTTGTTTATTTTCAAGTAAGTATGAGTTCACACTCCGTCCATAGGTTTATACCGTAATAGTTCATTTAACCTATGAGGGGAAGTACATGAGAATTTCACGAATCGCGAAAGTGGCATCAATGGCGCTCGCGTTAGCAATAGTTGCATCAACTCCTGCATTCGCAACAGATCTATTGGGTTCTGGTGCGTCATGGCCAGCGAACATGATAGAAGCTTGTAAAGCTGGTTACGCAACATCTGGTTCAAATAATACTTATACATATGCATCTTCAAGTTCAGGAACAGGTCAAGCAAACTCGGATAAGTCAACTGGTGACTTCTGGATGACAGATTCCCCTTACACGGCAACCACTCGCCGCACCACACTTATTCACATCCCATTAGTAGCAGGCCCAATTGCAATCTTGCACAATCTTCCTGGTAGCAAGACACTGCAGCTATCTGCGAACACAATCGCCGGTATTTTCGGTGGAACAATCACCATGTGGAATGACCCAGCTATCGTTGCTGATAACAACAAGATAACTAAGGCGGTTTATTACAAGAAGGATGCTGCCGGAAACCCTGCAAAGGATGCCAAGGGCAACTTAATTGTTTTGAAAACTGTTGAAGTGGCTCCTCACTACACGCTACCAAACAAGAAGATCACAGTTGTTTATCGCAATGATTCTTCAGGAACAGTAGATAACTTCACCAAGTATCTTTACAAGAGCGCGCCAACTGTTTGGACAAAACCAAACGGCAAAGTGTTCACAACTTCATTTCCAGGCAATATCAATGATCCAGCCAACATTGGTCGCATCGTTGGTCAAGGATCATCAACTGGTGTTAGTCAGTTAGCTGGTAAGACCCCTTACTCAGTTACTTTTGCTGAAGTGAGTTATGCAACTGCCAACAAGTTGAAGATTGCTAACGTCATCAATCCTGCAGGAAGCTCTGTTGTACCTGACTCAACCGGTACTGCGGCATTCCTTGCAAGTGCAACACAAGATGTAAACGGGTTCCTTACCTATGATTATGCAACTAAAGAAGCTGGTGCATACCCACTAGGTATTGTTTCTTACATGCTTGCAGATACTGCTTATCCAGATAAGGCAAGAGCAGCAGCTGTAAAAGATGTAGCGACATACATACTCAGCTCAAAATGTTCTGGCGACAAGGGAGCTGCACTTGGCTTCAGCGTTATCGACGGAGCACTTAAGGCTAAGTCTTTGGCGCTCATCGCAAAGATTGGTTAAGTTAATAAAGTTCTAAAAGGCCCCTCCAAGGCTAGGGAAGCGGTCGGCGAAAGCCGGCCGCTTCTTTTTGTATTTATTTACTCAAGATCCAAAAGATTAGGTAAATGAAAACTATGTGCGCCTGGCAGGAATCGAACCTGCGACAACCGGCTTAGAAGGCAGGTGCTCTATCCAACTGAGCTACAGGCGCTGGATTGGCTTTGTCGATGCGTAGTCTACCCATCCGAGACGATAAGGTTTCCTCTTATGGCTGAGTTTATTTACACAATGAAGAAGACGCGCAAGGCGCATGGCGAGAAAGTAATTCTCGATGATGTGACTCTCGCGTTTTATCCAGGCGCAAAAATTGGTGTGGTTGGCCCAAACGGCGCAGGTAAATCAACTGTCTTGCAGATTATGGCTGGATTACAGCAGCCATCAAATGGAGAAGCGTTTCTTTCACCCGGTTATACAGTTGGAATTTTGTTGCAGGAACCACCTTTGAATGAAGCCAAGAATGTTTTAGAAAACGTACAAGAGGGCGTTGCAGAAACGATGGCATTAATGGCGCGCTTTAATGAAGTGAGTGAAGAGATGGCTAGCCCAGATGCCGATTACGACAAATTGCTTGCCGAGATGGGCAATCTGCAAGAGCAACTCGATCATAGAAATGCATGGGATTTAGATTCACAACTCGAGCAAGCTATGGATGCGCTGCGTTGCCCACCACCTGATGCCGACGTCACCGTTCTATCAGGCGGAGAGCGCAGGCGCGTTGCGCTCTGCAAATTACTTTTGCAACAACCAGATTTGCTGTTGCTCGATGAACCTACAAACCATTTAGATGCAGAGTCGGTGCAATGGCTTGAACAACATTTAAGTAAATACCCTGGCACCGTTGTGGCAATCACTCATGATAGATATTTCTTGGACAATGTTGCTCAATGGATCCTTGAGCTCGATCGCGGGCGTGCGTATCCTTACGAAGGAAATTATTCGACCTATCTAGAGACAAAGTCGACCCGTTTAAAAATTGAAGGCCAAAAGGATGCAAAGCGTGTCAAGCGTCTGACTGAAGAACTCGAGTGGGTTCGCCAAAACTCTAAAGGTCGCCAAGTAAAGTCAAAGGCACGCCTTGCTCGCTATGAAGAAATGGCGGCAGAAGCCGACAAGATGCGTAAGTTGGATTTTGAAGAAATTCAAATTCCACCAGGACCTCGTCTTGGAAATATTGTTGTTGAAGTTGAAAACTTATCCAAAGCTTTCGGCGATCGAGTTTTGGTAGACGATTTGTCATTTACTCTTCCACGTAACGGCATTGTTGGAGTTATTGGACCAAACGGTGCTGGCAAGACAACGCTATTTAAAATGATTATGGGCGTTGAGCAACCAGATTCTGGTTCTGTTAAAGTGGGAGAAACTGTAAAGATTGCCTACGTTGATCAATCACGTGCTGGCATTGACCCAAAGAAAACTTTATGGGAAGTAGTTTCTGACGGACTTGATTTCATGAAAGTTGGGCAAGTAGAAATGCCAAGCCGGGCATATGTTTCTGCATTTGGTTTCAAAGGCCCAGATCAACAGAAAATGGCTGGCGTTCTTTCAGGCGGAGAGCGAAATCGCTTAAACCTCGCCTTAACTCTCAAAATGGGTGGAAACTTATTACTTCTCGATGAACCAACGAACGATTTAGATGTTGAAACATTGGGCTCGCTCGAGAACGCACTTCTTGAGTTTCCAGGGTGTGCGGTAGTTATTTCCCACGATCGTTGGTTCCTCGACCGCGTTGCTACGCATATTTTGGCTTACGAGGGCGAATCAAAGTGGTTCTGGTTTGAAGGTAACTACGAATCTTATGAAAAGAATAAGATTGAAAGACTAGGAGTGGATGCTGCAAGGCCTCACCGAGTTACATATAGAAAGTTGACCCGCTAATGAGACATCACAATTCGGTTCACGTTCGTTGGGCAGACCTTGACGCATTTGGGCATGTAAATAACGCTGCATATTTAACTTTTGCTCAAGAGGCACGCGCTGATATGACGTGGTATTCACGCCAGACACGTGGGTTAACGCCACTCTTCAAAGACATGGTTGTTGCACGCGCTGAATTAGATTTTGTAGAAGCGGTTTACGAAGGTGGCATCGAATTAGATGTAGCAATTTGGGTTATGCGTATTGGCAATGCATCCTTTGAATTGTGTTACGAGATGTCGCGGAATGGAGTGCTTCATGCCCGGGTTAAGACGGTTCAAGTGGCTGTCTCCATGGAAACTTTTAAATCCCGTCCGTTAACTCCTACTGAGCGCGAATTCTTAAACGAGTATTTCGAAGAGACTCCTGCAAATAAATAATGAATCAAAAACCGCCAAGCCTTGAAAGAAGAATTCACCCGGGCTGGATTGCGGCTTCGGTTACCTTCTTAACTCTTGTTGCAACGGCAGGTTTTCGGGCAGCTCCCTCTGTATTAATTGTTCCCTTAGAGGAAGCATTTGGTTGGGGTAGAGATCAAATCTCACTTGCAGTATCAGTCAATGTTTTACTCTTCGGATTAACTGCCCCATTTGCTGCAGCTTTAATGGAAAAATTTGGAATCCGTAAAGTCGTCATGACTGCGCTAGGAGTTGTTGGTCTTGGAGCGGCTTCAACAGTATTTATGTCATCACCTTGGCATTTAGTACTGCTGTGGGGAGTAGTTGTTGGAATCGGTACAGGGTCGATGGCACTTGTCTTCGCAGCGACAATTGCTAATCGTTGGTTTGTTGAAAAACGTGGAATTGTTATCGGCCTCCTTACAGCCGCAACTGCAACGGGGCAGCTAATTTTTCTGCCTGGCTTATCGATGTTGGCAATGGATCACGGTTGGAAAAGCGTCTCGCTTACTGTTGCTGCCGGTGCTTTTGTTATGGTGCCGATCATTTGGCTCTTCCTAAAAGAAAAGCCATCAGATCTTGGCTTGCTACCTTATGGAGCGCCAGCAAATTGGCAACCACCAGCAAAGAGTGGAATGAGCGCCGGCAAGTTGGCCATTACAACCCTTAAAGAAGCGAGCAAAGTAAAGGATTTTTGGTATTTAACGGGTTCATTCTTTGTTTGCGGATTATCAACGAGCGGTCTTATTGGTACTCACTTTATTCCGGCAGCACACGACCACGGCATGATGGAAGTGGCAGCAGCAAGTTTGTTAGCTCTTGTCGGTGTTTTTGATGTGGTTGGAACAATTTTTTCAGGTTGGCTTACTGATAGATATGACCCAAGGAAATTGCTATTCTTTTATTATTTCTTACGGGGAGTTTCACTATTCCTCTTGCCTTCGATTCTCTTTGCTTCGGTACATCCATCAACGTTGGTATTCGTAATTTTCTACGGACTTGACTGGGTTGCAACCGTTCCTCCGACAATCATGCTCTGTCGCACCGTATTGGGTCCCGATAGAGCAACCGTTGTCTACGGATGGGTCTTTGCCGCACATCAAGTAGGAGGATCCATCGCGGCCTTTGGAGCGGCAGTTGCCAGAGTCAAATTTGGAGATTATGCGGCAGCTTTTTATGTTGGTGGTCTTATGTGCATTATTACTTCTTATTTTGTACTTCGCATTGCGCGGGGAATAAAGACCGCAGATTTGAAACGATAAGGAATGGCTGAAATCGAGACGTTCTACGAACGCGTTGGCGGATCTCCATTCTTTGCTGATCTAGTTTCCCAGTTTTATGCTCGGGTATCTGTTGATCCTGTATTGGTACCTCTGTATCCAGATAAGGATTTCAAGCAAGCAGCACACAGATTGCAAATGTTTCTTGAGCAATACTGGGGCGGGCCTGGTACGTATTCCGAAACTCGGGGTCATCCACGTCTGCGTATGCGCCACGGTGCTTTTCATATTGATTCATCCGCACGTGATGCGTGGTTGTCATGCATGCGAGGGGCTGTTGATGGAGTAGATATCTCACAAGATCTTAAAGACGAATTGTGGAAGTACCTGTATTCAGCGGCAATCCACTTAGTTAATCAACCTGACTGAGAGCGATTGCCAACTTTTAATATTTCACCGTTTCGCAAATACCAGAGCGTCCCAGCAGAATCGCGAACTGTTGTAATTCTCAGCCCAACTTTTTCGACTGTCCCAGATATATCAAGTACTTCAACTTTATCTCCGACGCCATATTGATCCTCAACTAACATAAACAGACCTGATAAAACATCGCGCACAATTGTTTGCGCGCCAAGGCCTAAGGCAACGCCAATGACTCCGGCTGATGCAATAAGTGGGCCAAGATTTAATCCAAACTCGCCAAGAATCATTCCTAAAGTGATAACCCAAATCACAGCGTTGAGAGTGCTCGTTAGAACTGTTCCGGTTGTTTTTGCGCGCTCTTTCTGGCGAGCTGCCATGTTGCCGGGACCGGGAATTAAATCGGCGCTAGCTAATCGATTCATAGTCTTGGTAACTGCTCGCGAGCCAAGGCGCTGAGCAATGAGTGCAATAACGAGAATTGTGATGATGTGTAAAGGCGAGCCGCTAAACCAGTCCCAAATCCTGTTGGTTCGATCAGAAAAAGAAGATGTCTGATGCAAGGCCACAGAGTGAATTCGTGCGTACATAATGAGCCGACTCTAACTTAATCGCCTGTAAATGCGCCCACGGGGGCCAGTTTTCGGGCAAGATATGCCAATCGGTGCGAGCCACGCACCTGATCGGAGCAGGTATGTCAGGCACACTCGTCCTTAACGCAACTTACGAGCCGTTAGGTGTTGTCTCAGAGCGTCGCGCCTTAATTCTTGTTCTCAATTCCCGAGCAACAATGATTGAAGACTCGGGCGTTGTTTTACATTTTACAGGCGGAGAAATTTCACTTCCTTCAGTTATTAAACTCAATCGCTATGTGCGGGTTCCTTACCGACATGCTGTTCCACTTTCCCGCAGAGCCCTTTTCGCTCGCGACGGTGGACGTTGCGTGTATTGCACCGCGCCTGCAACATCTATTGATCACGTTGTTCCTCGTAGTCGAGGTGGCGGGCATACTTGGGAAAATGTTGTCTCTGCCTGCCACAAGTGCAATCACTTGAAAGCTGATAAACCTCTTAAAGATTTAGGGTGGAGATTGCGTTCGATTCCGCGCGAACCTGTGGGTGCCGCGTGGAGAGTTCTTGGAACTGGCCGTGCAGACGCACGATGGGTGCCTTACTTAGAACCCTTTGGGGTCAGTTCAGCTACTGCTTAACGTGCATCGCACGCTTGCGCATTGAGTGCGCGAGCCATTGCATCTCTGTTCTCGGCCATCACTCGGCGCAAACCTGAAGGCGCATCTGCACCTTCTCCCGTCAACCACTTTTGCGTTAACTCAAGCGTGTGCTGCGTAGCGATATAACTTGGATA
>Ga0209596_1003298_pt1 | contig 12773 bp, 15 predicted proteins | sample M_130807_MF_Meta_FD_187314 | JGI IMG/M metagenome (GOLD analysis project Ga0209596, IMG submission 187314) | Freshwater microbial communities from Lake Montjoie, Canada to study carbon cycling - M_130807_MF_MetaG (SPAdes) (version 2) | ecosystem: Environmental > Aquatic > Freshwater > Lake... | reverse complement strand
TAATCTTATAAGTTTTTCAATTTTAGGCTTTAAAGTTTTAATTAATTCATCAAATGCTTTACGTTTTTCAACTTTATCGCCAGCTGCAGCTGATGGATCTTTAAATCCCCAATGAACTTGCAAAGGGTGACCTGGCCAAATAGGGCACATCTCTTTTGCAGCGCTGTCACAAACTGTAATGACTATGTGCATTTTTGGAGCATTGGGTTTTGCAAATTCATCCCAACTTTTAGAGTAAAGTTTTTTAGTGTCATAGCGCATCTCTTCAGCAATCTCTCTTGCGATTGGATTAATATCTGTTTTAGGAGAAGAACCCGCGCTAAACCCTGTAAATTTTCCCTTAGCTAATGTGTTTAATAATACTTCTGCAATAACGGATCTTGCAGAATTATGAGTACAAAGAAATAAAATGTTAATCATTTAAGAAACTATTATAAAATAGTTGTTACAAATATGTTGCATAAATCAATTTAAATTAAAGATTGTAAGTAGTATAACTTTAAACACATGGAGCATTTATTAGATAATATTACATTTCTACAAGATAAAATTTTACTACGTGGATATGTATTTGGTGTCATTCACGCAGGCCTAATTGTGATTGGTTACTACACCGGCTGGAGTATTAACCGTTTTCTTAAAATAGCATCGAATGGATATATTGCTGGAATTTTTGGTGCAATTTTTGCACATGTTATTGCAGATTTAATCGCATCTCTAGTTGATCCAGATATTCGCCCCGCAACCCTTGGAATTTTTCTTGGTGGCTTAACACCACTTGTGCTTATTCCAATTCTTGAAAAGTATGTGGTTAAATCTAAACATCACATTGTAGTTGGTGATCATGATGATGTGAAAAAGGATTTAGATCACCATCATTAACTTATTTAACGTTTTTAACTAAGTATCGAACTTCTGGAATTCTGGTATGAGTGTTTTTGCTGCCTAAAATAATTATTGCTCTTTTACCTTTGTCTGTTTCCATCAATAGAGCAATGCAACCGCCTGCAGCTCTAATGTAACCTGTTTTACTAACCAAAAACTTTTGGTGTTTACCAACTAATGGATTGGTATTTTTAAATGATAGATAAGTATTTTTTAATTTAATTTTCATTAAAGAAGTTTGCGAGGATTTAACAATAAGTGGATAATGCTGTGCGGCAAGAACCATTTTAACTAAACTTTTTGAAGTGCTTACGTTATCATCATTAATTCCAGAACCATCGACAAAGGAAGTGTCCTTCATTCCAAGCTTTTTAGCTTTTGCATTCATTGCATCCACACAAGCCTCAGTTCCACCTGGATAATTTTCACATAACAAATCTGCTGAATGATTATTAGATTTAATAAGAGCAAGTTGTAAATGTTGTCGTCTTGTAAATTTTTCTATTCTTTCATTTAAATCTTGATTGGCATCAAGCACAACCATAGCGGTCATTAATTTTGTAATACTTGCAATACTATGAAGGTCATCATGATTAATGCTTTTAATGATTTTGCCATTTCCATCAGCTACTAACCAACTGGTTGCAGTCACGGGTTGTCTTTGTTTAGCATCAGCGGTGGATGCGAAAATAAATAAACAGGCGATAAAAACTATAAGAATTTTATTAACTCTATTAGAGAGTAAATTCATTGGTTAGGGGATTAGTGTGATTTGAGAGAATTTTAAAGCGGGCAAAATTGTTTGCCCGCTTTAGAAATAATATTGATAATTATTAGTTTGTAGCTTTAGAGCCTATTAACTTTAAAGCATCGCGAAGAGCCGCTTCTGATTTGTCATGAGTTTTATCATTGTGAAGTTTTTCACCATCAGCTCTTAATTTTTTTGCTTTTGTAACATCATCCGCTTTTGCTTTTGTTGTTTTAACATCAGCATCAAATTGTGCCATTAATTTTGTACACACTTTTGCATAAACAGTTGTAGTTACTAAAAACATACTTACTATTAATACTAGTATTTTTTTCATTTTATTTATTGTTTAGTTAATAATTAAATTTACAACAATTTTAAAAGAAAGTCTTTGGATTAAATATCTTGATTATTAAGGCATTTTTATATCTATTTTAAACATGATTAAAAAATATTTTATATTTTTAACTTTAATATTTTCAGTTTATTCGTGCACTGTTATTTCAGAAAAAGCTGCGCAAAAAGCTGATAAAGAAAATGCTTATCTTTCTACATTCTTAAACAAATCTTCAGCAAATCTAAATTCAACACTTGGTAAGCCTACACAAGTTACTTCTGAGAGTAATTTGACTATTCATGTTTATGAAGTAAAGGGCACTCTATTTGACTGTCAGAGAAAATTTACAATTGATAATAAAAATATTGTGACAGGTTTCGTTTCAACGTGCTGGGATTGATTAGTTAATTATTTAATTTTTCAAGGCTTTTTTCGTATACTGTAGAGCCATGAAAAGAATTGGCATTTTAACTTCAGGTGGAGATTGTGCAGGTTTAAATGCTGCCATTCGTTCTATTTTTTATCGTGCCAAAAAATATGACATGGAGGTCATTGGAATTAAAGATGGTACGTTAGGACTTATTCAAAGGCCAGTTAATTCCATTGAACTTAATTATGAAACTGTCAGTGGAGCATTATTTAGACAAGGCGGAACTTTTCTCGGCACCACGAATAAAGGAGATCCTTTTCATTTTAAGGGTGAGGATGGAAAATATTCGGATTTATCGGATAAAATTATTGAAGGTTATAAGTTATTAAAACTGAATGGTTTGATTGTCATTGGTGGTGATGGCAGCATGAAAATATTTAAAAAGTTAGCAGATAAAGGAAAACTCAATATCGTCGCCATTCCAAAAACTATCGACAATGATGTGGGTGCCACCGAAAATTCTATTGGATTTAATACTGCTGTTGCAGTTGCAACGGAGGCCTTAGATAATTTACAAGCAACCGCAGCCAGCCATCACCGTGCGATGATTTTACAAGTAATGGGCAGAGATGCAGGTCATATTGCGCTCAATACTGGAATTGCAGGAGGCGCTGATGTGATTTTAATTCCAGAACTTCCATACACTATTGATGGAATTATAAAAAAATTAAATGAAATGAAGAAACACAAAATTTATCATTCTCTTATTGTTGTTGCTGAAGCTGTTAAAACAGAAAATGGTGAGATGTATATGGTGAAATATGCAGACGGTGAAAAAAGGTTGGGTGGAATTGGAGATTATATTGCAGAGCAGATTATGGAAAAATCAGACATTGAATGCAGAGTGACAACATTAGGACATGTGCAAAGAGGAGCCAGACCTACTGCTAGTGATAGAATTCTAGCAAGTGCCTTTGGTGTTCATGCTGTTGATTTATTAGCACGAGGAAAATTTAATCGAATGGTTGCTTGGCAGAACAGAGGGGTTGTTGATGTTGCAATTGATGAAGCGGTTAATACTTATAAAGTCGTTGATCAAAATGAAGGGTTAGTCGACACTGCATTTGCTCTTGGAATTTATATAGGAATTACTTAAAGAATTATAAGAAATATATATAATATTTAGACTTAAATTATATACGCTCTTTCATTAATATAAGGGGGGGCGTTTATGAAAAGTAAAGAAGCACTTACAAGACAGTGCAAATATCTTTTTGATGAATTTCTTACTAATAATAAGAAATATAAAACTCTCGCGCATTTTCGAAGATCGCCAGGCGGTTATCTGGTTATGTTAAAAATTTTTGAAAATTATTTTAGCGATAAAGACATCCATGTTGAAGAATTAATTCGCTTAATTCCTATTACAACTAATTCACGATTAAGTTTATTTTCACTGATTGATATTGCAGTTAAAAAAAATATTTTAATCAAGTCAGGAGATACTGGGGACCATAGAAAAAAATTAGTCACGCCTTCTGAAATTTTTATAAAAGAGTTTAGAGAATGGCTTACTGATCTGGGTCTTATCTAAATAGTTATTTCTTATCTATCTTTTTTAATAAATCTTGCATCAACTTTACTTCTACTTTTTGTGCATCAATAATTTTTTGTGCAAAGGCTTTAAGTTCTTTATCTTTTGATTTTTTAATTAATTCCTCAGACATCTCAATGGCTCCTTGATGGTGTGGGATCATGCCTTTTAAAAAATCAACATCAATATTTCCTGAAGGTTTAATCATCATATCTTTGTGCATTTTATCCATAGCCTTTTGAAAAGGCATATTACCCTGGTTTTTATGTGCATCATGATGCATTGCTGATAGCGCTAAGCTAGTTGTGAACAATATAATTGAAATACTTAATAAAAATTTTTTCATAAATTAACTTTATATTTTATTTAAAAAATTTAAAGAATAAAGAGACAATAATTGAAATAACGATGCAAGTTACAATGGGAAAATAAAAAGAATATTTTTCACCTTTTACACTAATGTCGCCTGGTAACCTGCCAAGTGGGATTTCTTTAGCAAGCGGCCAAAACAATCCAATGATTAATATTAAGACACCAATGATGATCAGTGCTTTTTGCATTAGTTTTTGTCTAATTGATAAAGTCTGATCATGTTCGTCATTTTAGATTTACCAAAGGGTAAACCCGCAGTGATAATGGCATAACCACCCACTTTAGTTAATTTTTTAGATTTAATAATTTGTTTTGAAATCTTCATCATCTGTCCCCAGTTTTTTGCATCTTTATTGGTAATGGAAGTAACCCCCCACAGTAACGATAGTTGTCTTGAGATATTTATATTTGGTGAGATCGTTATAATTTTGGCAGAAGGTCTTATCGCTGAAATTAATCTTGCAGTATTGCCAGTAACAGAAAATCCAATGATAGCTTCAACTTTAATGTTGTAGGCGATATCTTTAATTGCAAGTGCGATTGCTCTAACAGGTTCGTTATTAATTCTAGTCTTACTCTTAAATAAACTAATATGTTCTTTTTTATATTTTTCAGTTGAGAGAATAGTTTTTTTCATCGCCTGCACAGCTTGAATTGGATATTTTCCAATAGCAGTTTCAGCAGACAACATCACCATATCGGTTCCCTGAAATACCGCAGTTCCAATGTCGTTAATTTCAGCACGGGTGGGTTTATTATTTTCAATCATGCTCTCAAGCATTTGTGTTGCAACAATAACGGGTTTACCAAGTTCAGAACATTTTTTAACAATATCTAATTGTACGTGTGGCACTTCATTAGCGCCAATTTCAACGGCAAGATCACCACGTGCAACCATGATGGCATCTGAGGACTGAATAATTTCTTTAATATTTTTAATGGCACTTTTATTTTCAATCTTTGCAATAATACCAACGTCTTGTGGAATTAGTTTTCTTGTTTGTTTGATAATTTTTGAATTCTTTACATAAGAAAGCGCAATCCAATTACAGCTTAATTTTTTTGCAATACTAATATCTCTCTTATCTTTTACTGTTAGATCATCAAAATCAACCTCAAGTCCTGGAATATGAATACTTTTAAAGTTTTTAATAGTGCAATCGTTTTGACAAATAGTTTGGATTGAATTTTTGCTAAGTTTGCTAACTTTGAATACAAATTTTCCATCATCGATTAAAATTTTATTACTCTTCTTTATTTTTTTAAAGATTTCAGGGTAGGGGAGATGCACTCGACTTTGACTGCCTATTTTTTTATTTAAATCAAAATTGAAAGTATCGCCTCTTTTAATTGACACTTGATTTTGTAAAATCTTACCAATTCTAAGCTTTATTCCTTGCAGATCGGCAACGATGGCAATGGGCTTTGCATTTAATTTTTCACAGTCTCTGATAATTTTTACAACTTTTTCAATCCCACTTAGGTTGTGGCTAAAGTTAATTCTAAAACCATCAACACCTGAGCGGATTAAATTGTTAATAATATTTTTCTTAAATATTGAAGGGCCAAGGGTTGCAAGTATTTTTGCTTTTTTATCCATTAGTTAAATTCATTATAAAATACCATTTTGGCAAATGTAAGATGATTATGTTATAATCGTTAATTAATAAAGGCTTGCTATGTCGCTAACACAGCCAGAACTGATCCAACTCATTATCTTATTAATCGTATTGTTTATTATTATCTGGAATTTTATACGGGGTAGATTTTAATTAAAAATTTTATTTTTCAAATATAACGGCAGTGCAATTGCTTCATAAATTATAAAAAATACTTGAAATAATATTGGCTGTTTTAAAATTTTTGCAAGCTTTTTAAATCCATCGATTTCATTCCAAATAATTAAAAAAACTTTAGCACCAACAATTAATTCACCATTCACCATTGCATGCATTCTGCGCATTAACTGATCTTTAGTTTTTTTTGTTTCGATGTAGGCTGAAATATTATCATTAATATTCACCCATTGAATAAGAGGATTTTGAATCTTGGTTTTATAATAATTAATTTCACTATTACAAATGGAACAGGACTGATTAAAATATATTTTAACGTTATCCATATTTTTAAATATTTAATTTGTATTAATAAACAGTAAACTATTTTATATTAAATTAATTTCATGAGTAAAATTTTTATAGTTTATGGTCATTATAGTGATCAATCTTTTAATGCAGCCATACGCGATACTTTTATAGAAACTGCAAAACAGCAAGGCCACAGCATTGATTGTGTCGATTTATATAAAGAAAATTTTGACCCTGTATTTCGAGGTGAAGAGCCTGATAAAACGGTTATTGATCACCGCGAGCGGATAAAAAAATCTGATACCATTGTTTTAATTGCTCCCATTTGGAATTTTAGAATGCCAGCAATTCTTGAGGGTTGGATTGATAAAGTATTAGCGCCCCCTTTTGCATTTACTTTTAAAAAGTTGTGGGGGAATTATGGTTATCCCATTGGCAATTTAAAAGATAAAAAGGCGGTTATTTTTTGCACCTATGGTTCTCCGCGTCTTGCAATTACAACTTTCTTTTTAAATCTGCCGATCCGAAGATTAAAACGGGGGGTATTTCACATCTGCGGTATTAGAGATATTAAATATAGAAGATATTTTGCAGTTCCTTTTGTAACTGCTGAGGAGCGAGTTGAATTTTTACAAGATGTAAAACAAACTGCCCAAAGTTTATAATTGAAGTACATTGAGTTAAGTTTTAATTAAAATTATGAAAGCTTATATTATCCACGAAAACGATGAGTGGTCTTTGCCTCTAAAAGAGCAATTGCAAAAATTATCTGTACCCTTTGAAGATTGGCACATGGCAAAAGTTAATTTAAATACCGCCTCGATTCCACCCCATGGAGTTTTTTACAATCGGATGAGCGCCTCTTCTCATTCACGGGGACATCGCTTTGCACCAGAATATACAGCGGTAATTTTAAATTGGTTATCCTTTCATAACAGACGAATTATCAATGGTGAAAACGCTCTTGCTTTAGAAATTAGTAAATCTTTACAATATAAAAAATTAAATGAGCAAAATATTAAAACACCAAAATCTATTTTTTGCTCAGGAAAAGAAAATATCTTAGCTGCTGCAGATCATTTCACTAAGTCTTTCATCACTAAGCACAATAGAGCTGGACGTGGACTTGGGGTGAAATTATTTCAAAATAAAATTGAACTTGAAAAGTATGTGAACGGCGATCAATTTGAAGATTCAATTGATGGTATTACAATTTTACAAGATTATATTGAAGCAGATCCAAAAGTAGTCACTCGTGTTGAATTTATAAACTCTAAATTTTATTATGCAGTTCAAGTGGATGCGAGCGATAGCTTTGAATTATGCCCAGCTGACGCTTGTAATGTTGAAGCACAATTTTGTCCAACCAATCCCGATGGCAATAAATTTATGATTGTTAAAAACTATCAAAACCCACTGATAGAAAAGTATGAAAAATTTTTAAAGGCCAATCATATTGAGATTGCAGGTATTGAATATATGCTTGATAAAAATGGTCAAAGCTTCACCTATGATGTGAATACTAATACGAACTATAACTCCATTGCAGAAAAAAAAGCAGGTCAGTTTGGAATGTTAAAAATTGCGCAATTTTTAAAAGCAGAACTTGAAAAGTTATAAATAATTTATATAAAATAAGTCATGCAAGAAAAAGATAACAATGTATACAGAAGCAGCGATGATAAAGTGATTGCTGGAGTTTGTTCAGGTATTTCCCATAAATTAAATTTTAGTAAATGGGGTCTTCGTTTTGCATTTATCGTTGGTGCCTGGTTTTTTGGAATTACAATTCTTGCCTACATCATTTGTTGGATGGTTTTCAAACCTCGTCCAACTTTTAATCGTTAAGTCTTTTTTTAAATTTAAATTATGAGTGAAGAAAATATGAAGAATGAGTTGATTACCTGCGTCATTTTATAATAAAAAAACTAAACCTAAAGTAGAAATAAATTTATTGTTTACTTAACTTTAGATCTTTTATTTGTTAATAATCGCTTCCTTTAAATATTATGAGTACACAAACTTTTAAAAAAACAAACGGTTCAGGCAAAAATGGAGCAGGCAAATGTCCTGTGATGCACGGTGGAATTACTAAAGCTGGAGAATCAAACACTTCAAGACTTTGGCCAAATAGTATTAATTTAGATATTTTACATCAACACGATACTAAAACAAATCCACTTCCAGGTTTCAATTATAGAAAAGAAGTTAAAAAATTAAATTTTAAAGAATTAAAAAAAGATTTACTAAAATTAATGACGGATAGCCAAGAATGGTGGCCAGCAGATCTTGGAACTTATTCTGGTTTAATGGTTAGATTAACTTGGCACCAAGTTGGAACTTACCGCGAATTTGATGGTCGTCCTAATGTTGGCTCACACAGATTTTCTCCTCAAGACTCTTGGCCCGATAATACAAATTTAGATAAAGCTAGACGATTGCTTTGGCCGATTAAGAAAAAATATGGAAATAAATTAAGTTGGTCAGATTTAATGTGTCTTGCAGGAACGATGGCCTATGAACATTCAGGTTTTAAAACTTTTGGTTTTTCATTTGGTCGCGAAGATATTTGGGAGCCTGAAAAAGATGTGTACTGGGGAAAAGAAACAGTCCCATTAGCTGTCGATAGATACAGTGATCCAAAAGATCGTTCATCATTAGAGGCGCCTCTTGCAGCATCTCACTTTCAATTAGTCTATGTTAATCCGCAAGGAGTAGAAGGTATTCCTGATCCGCTAAGAACAGCGATGGATGTGCGTGAAACTTTTTCAAGAATGGGAATGAATGATGTTGAAACTGCAGCACTTACAATCGGTGGACATTCTATCGGACGAGCGCACGGCAATGGGGATCCTACAAATTTAGGAAGAGAGCCTGCTGCAGCAGAAATTCATGAACAAGGATTTGGTTGGAATCAAGAAAATGGAACAGGGGCAAATCAAATTACTTCAGGTTTAGAAGGCGCGTGGACAACACATCCTGATAAATGGGATCATCAATATTTAGATCTTTTACTTAATTATAAATGGGAGAGCAAAAAAAGTCCTGCCGGAGCTTGGCAATGGGAACCTATTGGTCTTGAAGAAGAAAAAAAACCAGTAGATCTTGCAAACCCTAAAAAGAAAGCAAGATTAATGTTCACGGATGCTGACATGGCAATGGTTATAGATCCAGCATATAAAAAAATTTCAGAACAATTTTATAAAGATCCAAAGTTTTTTGAAGACTCCTTTGCAAGAGCTTGGTTTAAATTAACCCACAGAACTATGGGCAATAGAGACAATTATATTGGCCCTTGGGCACCAAAAGAAAATTTAGTTTGGCAAAATAATGTGAAGGCTCCAAAGAAAAAATATAATTTAGAAAAAGTAAAAAAAATGATCGCTGCAACAAGTTTAAGTGTGAGCGATTTAGTTGTGGTTGCTTGGGATAGCGCTAGAACTTATAGACGAACAGATAAACGAGGCGGAGCCAATGGAGCAAGAATTCGTTTTTCACCAATGAATAATTGGCAGGCGAATGAACCACAAAGACTTGCAAAAACATTAAAAGTTTTAGAAGGAATTGCAAAAAAAACAGGCGCAACAATTGCAGATACTATTGTCCTTGCTGGAACTGTTGGACTTGAGAAAGCTATTAAAAAAGCAGGTTCAAAAGTTAAAGTTCCATTTAGAGGTGGCAGAGGTGATGCAATTGAAAAAGAAACGCATACAGATTCTCTTAAAGTTTTAGAACCATTACATGATGGATTTAGAAATTATGTCAAAGCAGAGTATTCGGTTATGCCTGAGGAATTATTGTTAGAGCGAGCAAATTTAATTGGGCTGACTGCAAAAGAAATGACTTGTTTAATTGGTGGTATGCGAGTGTTAGGCACAAATTTTCAAAATTCAAAACACGGAGTTTTCACAGATAAAGTTGGGGCTTTAACTAATGATTTTTTCATTAATTTAACGGATATGAAATACACCTGGAAGCCAACGGGAAAAAATAGCTACGATATTATTGAGCGCAAATCTAATAAAGTTAAATTTACTGCAACTCGCGTAGATTTAGTTTTAGGATCAAACTCAATCCTTCGTTCTTATGCAGAATTATACGCACAAGATGACAATCAAGAAAAATTCATAAAAGACTTCGTTGAAGTTTGGACGAAAATTATGAATGCAGATCTGCCAAGATTAAATTAAATAAAAACTAAATTAATTGTAAATTGTCAGGACTTTAATCGTCCACAAACTCCTATTTTCAATAATTTTATCCATCTTCTTCACTGCTTAAAAATAGTTAAGTAATTTAAGTAAATTATTATAATAATTAGGTAATGTATTTATCTAAGACAGCCTTTAAACCTACTTTTTACAACAAGATCAGGTTTGGTCTACTTCAGTTTATTGTCCTTATTCTTTTGTTGCAAATCAAACCTGTTGTTGCAAAAGACTACATTAGTGAGCGATCTTACTATGAAGACAAGACTGGAAGAATGTCTTTTCAAGAAGTTAAAGGAAAAAAATTTGAAAAAATAGATTCTACATTAGCAAAGGGTTATAGCGACTCTACTTTTTGGTTAAGATTAAAGATTAGTCCGCTCGTTGGAACTAATTTTAGGAACCTCTTACTTCGAATTCAACCCAACTACATTAGTAGCATCGAGTTGTTTGATCCAGCCGACACAACAAATGCAAAAAGAGTGGTTGGAGATAACTATTCTCAAACTTCTAATGATTATAATTCTATTAATTTTAATTTTTTAATCTCAGGCTCAGACAAAGAGCGATACGTTTGGTTAAAAATAAATACAACGGGCTCTTATTTTGTCTCAACCCAAGCTTTAACCATCAATGAATTCATAAACACCGACCTGATCCAGCAGTTAGCATTTGCTTTTTATATTGGTGTACTATGTTTCTTATTTATTTTTCCATTAACGATCTGGATTAGAGACAAAGATCCACTTAATATTATTTTTGTTGTCAAACAGTTCGCAGCAGTAACGTTAGTCGTATTAGACATAGGCCTTCATCGTCTCATTTTTAAAGACACTAACCCTATTTTATTAAACTCGGTACTCAATTTTAACCTTGTGACCTACACTGCGGTGTTAATTGTATTCCATTATTTCTTTTTGAAAGATTATTATCTAAAAAAATGGGTAAAGCTTTTATTTTTGGCAGGACTTATCTTTTATCCACTAGCAGCTTTAGAAATTTTGGGCGGAAGCTTCAGCTATAGTCTTAGTTTGAACTCTTATGTTTTAAGTTTTATAGCCATTGCATTTTTCTTTGTTCCCTTTTTTGGTTTGGAGTGGGAAAAAATTAGCAATCCGATGTTTTCAAAAAAATCTATGATCATTATTCATCATAGTATAGCCATCACCATCCTAGTGACGACTCTAACTAACCTTGGTTACTTAAAAGGAAACTCTTTTTCGATGATACCGGGCTTGTTGAACGGATGTATTACCGGAATTGTATTCTTGTTTGTGTTACAATATCGTAACCGTATGTTCAGAGAGCAGGGAGTTAGAGAGATCGCTCAAGCAAATGCGATGACGAACTTCGAAAGAAGCAAAAGACAAGAGAAGGAGCGGTTTATTTCGATGTTAACTCATGAGCTTAAGACGCCTCTTTCAGTGTTAAGACTGGCTTATGAGTCAGGTGATGTTGTCAAAAATAACAAACATGTCGAAAGCGCGCTCAAAGATATCAACGATGTCATCGATCGATGCGCTCTTGAAGACAAGTTAGAGAACCAAGGTTTCAATCTTTTAGTAGAGAGACACAGCTTGAAGAGAACCGTCTACCAAAAAATTTCAGAATATGACTCTGCCGATCGGTTTAAGTTCACAGCTGACGGAGATTTGTGGGTCGAGAGTGATCTGAACCTACTTAGAATCATTTTGGGTAACCTATTAGACAACGCAATCAAGTATGGAGACGTCAATCATCCAATCTTGATCAATGCTAAGACAGAAAACCAATCCATCAAGTTTACAGTGAGCAACACTGTGAGCGAAGTTGGCATCCCAGATGAAGAAAAAATATTTACTAAGTACTACCGATCAGAAAAAGCTCACAAGAATACTGGATCGGGCCTTGGTTTGTATCTCGTTAGCAACCTAGCCAAGCTTTTAAAGGGAGAGGCCAAGTATTTTTTAAGCTCAGACCAAAAATTAATAACGTTTGAACTAACCTTACCGAAAAAAATATAGATGAGCCAAGATTTTACCATCGCCATCGTCGAAGATCATGAGTCTCTTCGTGAGATGATGGTCAATCATTTTAAAAAAGAGAACTTCAAAGTGTTCGGTGGCTCAATGGCTGAGGAGTTGGATGAATATTTTAAAAAAAATAGAGCCGACCTTCTAATCTTGGACGTAA
>Ga0209596_1003297_pt1 | contig 12773 bp, 15 predicted proteins | sample M_130807_MF_Meta_FD_187314 | JGI IMG/M metagenome (GOLD analysis project Ga0209596, IMG submission 187314) | Freshwater microbial communities from Lake Montjoie, Canada to study carbon cycling - M_130807_MF_MetaG (SPAdes) (version 2) | ecosystem: Environmental > Aquatic > Freshwater > Lake... | reverse complement strand
ATTGGTCACACAATGAAGTCATGAAATCTTTTCCTGACGTAATAAAGTTTTATTGTGGACAGCAGATCGGTGTTTATGTTTTAAAAGGTGATTTATGAGCAATAAAGTTATTGCCCTTGATCTGGATGGAGTCCTGACAGATATTAGTAAACAACTTGTTCAGTATGCTGAGGATAAAGATATTAAAATTACATCTAAGTCAGTAGCCAAAGCTTTGCTAACTCCTCATGGTGATAAAAACTTAGAGCATTTATTTGATAATAAAGCTTTTTGGTATGATCTGCTACCTATTAAAGAATCATGGCATAGTGTAAATGATTGGTTTATGAATGGCTATGACATTTTTTTTATTACGGCTAGAAGATCGGATAATTCTATTAATGCCATACATGGTTGGCTTGATAAGTGGAGTGTCATGTACTCTGATGTAATTGTATGTGATATGTACGATAAATTTAATTTTATTAACAAAATTGGACCTTCTTTGTATGTTGATGATAATCCATATGAAGTAAATAAAGTTCGGGCAATGACAACGGCACCGTCATATGTTTTTAAGACATGGTATAATTCTTACTTAATAGGGAGTTTGAACTCAATCAATTCACTCAGTGAATTGAAGATTGGATAGTAGTGACTGATTTCGTTCACTTACATTGTCATTCAGAATATTCTTTGCTGGATGGAATGTCTACACCAACTGACATTGCAAATATTGCTTCTAGCAATGGTCAGTATGCTGCTTCAATAACTGATCATGGGACTATGGGCGGTGTTTTAAAGTTCCAAGATGCTTGTAGAAAGACTAACGTCAAACCGTTGTTTGGTGTTGAAGCTTACTTTGTTGACTCTGTTAATTCCGATGGTGATGGTCGTCATGAAAGATTCCACCTTATTCTTTTAGCAAAGAATGATGAGGGGTTAAAGAAGTTATTTAAAGCTAGTCAGATTGGTTGGACAAATAACTTCTATTACAAGCCTAGAGTGGACTTTGATCTATTAAGTGATTTAGTTGATGATGACATTGTTGCTTTGTCTGGTTGTCTAGGTGGGGCTATTGCTAAAGCAATTGATGCTGGCAATACTAGTCGCGCTGAATATCTGTCGGAACGGTTTATTAAAATCTTTGGGGATGATTTCTATTATGAAGTGCAGGCGTGGAATCCACCTAAGATTAATAAAGGTATCTTGGATTTGGCTAGTGCTTTCAATAAGAAGCCTGTAGCGACTGCTGACTGCCATTTCCCGACAGTCCATGATCGTGGTGACGAGGAAGTTTTGCTGATGATCTCTCAGTACCCTTCGTTGAACGCTGGTGACTTGCGAAAGGCTAAAGAAAACTGTCGCCATGAGGGTAGCACTATTGAGAAAATCAATGCTATGTATCCAGATCGCTTTTTGCGCTTTGATGAGATTAATCCTTATATTGCTTCTGCTTCAGAGATCCAATCGTGGTTTAGTACTGTTGGTTTGGATAGGACAGATATCTTAGAGAACACGATGGAGGTGGCACAAAAATGCACTGCGGAGATTGCTGTTAAGCGGAAGTTGTTGCCTAAGTATTTGAAGGCTTTGGATTCGGATGAGTATTTGCGTGAGATTGCTGTGTTTGAGCTTGGTCGGCGTGGGTTGTCTGAGGAGTATGGGGTTAGGTTGGATGAGGAGTTGGGGATTATTGCTCGGCTTGGTTTTTCTGACTATTTTTTGATGGTTTGGGATTTGATTAAATGGGCTGATAATAATAATGTTGGGCGTGGTCCTGGTCGTGGTAGTGTTGGTGGTAGTTTGTTGGCCTTTTTGTTGGATATTTCTAAGGTTGATCCTATTAAGTATGGTTTGTTGTTTTCTCGTTTTTTGAATCCTGAGCGTAATGATTATCCTGATATTGACTTGGACTTTGAGGATAAGCGTCGTGATGAGGTTAAGCAGTATTTGAGGGATCGTTGGGGTAAGGATAATGTTGCCGCGATTTCTATTTATGGTACGTTTAAGGCTAAGAGTGTTATTAAGGATATTGCGCGTGTGTATCAGGTGCCGTATGAGGAGATTAATAATATTACGCCGTTTTTTGAGACTTTGGATGAGTTGGAGGGTTCGGCTAAGGGTCGTGTTTTTGATTCTAAGTATCCTGATATTATTCCTATTGCTCGTAAGTTGGAGAATCGGATTCGTACTTCTGGTGTGCATGCTGCTGGTATGGTGGTGTCGTCTGTGCCACTGAATGAGGTGTGTCCTGTTGAGAGTCGGAAGAATCGTGGTGATGATGAGCGTTCTATTGTTACGGCTTTTGATATGGAGGATGCTGAGGCGGTTGGTTTGATCAAGGTTGATATTTTGGGTTTGAAGATGGTTTCGGTTATTAAGGATTGTTTGGCTAAGGTCAGGGAGAGGCATGGTGTTAATGTTACGGATCTTTCTTTGGCTTTGGATGATGATCTTGTTTATAAGAATTTTGATGATGCTAATACGGTTGGGATCTTCCAAGTTGATGCTTCGGCTTATAGGAATCTTATTGAGCGTATGGGGATTTCTAATTTTAATGATCTTGCTGTAAGTAATGCTTTGGTTAGACCGGGCGCTTTGTTGTCTCAGGGTCAGAAGTATATTGACTGTAAGAAGGGTAAGGAGAAGCCTGTGTATCCTCATCCTTCAGTCGAGGGTATCTTGAAGGAAACTTTTGGTACGGTTATTTTTCAGGAGCAATTGATGCAGATGGCTGTGAGTATTGCTGGGTTTACTTGGGCTGAGGCTGACAAGTTACGTAAGATCATTGGTAAGAAACGTGATGCTGCTGACTTTGATCAGTATCGTGATAAGTTTATTAGTAATGCTATCATTACGCCTAAGGCTGCTGAGAAGATGTGGTCTGAGTTTGAATTAGCATCTTTGTATATGTTTAACAAGTCTCATGCTGTTGCTTATTCTATGTTGTCGTATCAGACGATGTGGTTGAAGGTTCATTATCCGATTGAGTTTATTTGGTCGCTTCTTTATAATGAGGATGCTCAGGATAGAATTACGGCTTATTTGATGGAGGCTAATCGTATGGGTGTTAAGGTTAATCCGCCTGATGTGAATTTGTCTAATGAGTCGTTTTCTATTGATGATGATGGTATTCGTTTTGGGCTTCGTAATGTGAGTGGTTGTGGTGGTAGTGCTATCACTGAGATTCTTGAGTTAAGACCTTTTTCGTCTATTGAGGAATTTAATGCCAAGTGTAGTAAGAAGCGTGTTAATACTAAACTTCGGGATAGTTTGGATAAGGTAGGGGCTTATAGGAGCCTTGGCTATACTTCGGCTTATGATAATGAGAAGTATTATCTGCCTATTTTGGGTTTTGCTATCAATCTTAATCAGGATGAGAATGAAATTGATAAGTATGTGAAGCCTTTGGCAGACTTCCATGAGATTAACTCTCCTTTGACCATTGTGAAGGCTGTGGTGCGTTCTACTAAGAAAACCCCTCAATACCTCCGTGTTGAAATAGAAGATCAATCTGGCTCAACTACGATCTTTTGTGACAGGAACGCTGAGATCTCAAACAGACAGTTGATTTACGCCTTGATCGGGGACAGAACGCTTCATATGTTCTGTGATGCTTATGAGTGCCATAACTCTGAAATAATGGAGTTAATTAGTATGATGGATAAAGGTCTTGAGCATGACTTAAGCTGGCTGTATCAGGAAGAATTAGGCATTTGTGACTCTGAAGAAACAGACAAGGCACTTGTTCACGTATTTAGCAGTAGGTCTTTTGTGACTGCTAAGGGTAAGAACATGGCTAATCTTTACGCCTGGGATGGTCTTAAAATTATTAAGATTGTTATCTTCCCGATGGTGTATGGGAAGATCAAGCATGTTATTAAAGATAATGGCTGGTTTGCTGTAAAAATGTCTAAGATTGTTGAAAAAGAAGCACTCACCCGTCTTGACTCGTATAAACTTGCTACTGATACTTCAATTATTTCTATTGGAGATTATATTGAAAGAAAAGGGCTGCATGCCCCCAACAATAAGGAGATGAAATGATACAGGCTTTTAAAGAAGAGATGAATGAAATTAAGTGGTGGCACCCTATCCCTATTGGTGATGTTGTAACACCCGGAATGAATACCGAAACAGAAGATACATTTAATAATTTAGGTATCCCTGAAGATTTAACTGGTAAGACAGTTTTGGATATTGGCGCATGGGATGGGTATTATTCATTTGGCTGTGAGAATCGTAATGCAAAGCGTGTTGTAGCCTCTGACAGATTTGTATGGGAAAACAATGAGATTAGCGGTCATTGGTGGAACAATGATAAAGGTTTCAAGTTTGCTCACAAACATCTTGAGTCAAATGTAGAACAACTGTTTGCTTCTGTTGAGGAACTTAATCCAGAGACTCATGGTAAGTTTGATATTGTATTGATGCTTGGAGTTATTTATCACGCCAAAGATCCTATTGGTTACTTGCAAAAAGCTTTTGATATGTCTAATGACCTTGTTGTCATTGAAACACACGTAGATCTTTTAGATCTTCCATATCCAGCTGCTCGTTATTATGTTTATGATGAATTGAATTCTGATAGTACAAATTATTGGGGACCGAACGCTCTAGCAGTTAAGGGAATTATGAAAGATATTGGTTACAAGAATATTACAGAAAAGCAATTAAAAACTGGTCGTATGATCTTCACAGGGATGGTTAAATAATGTTATTCATAGATAAGCGTAAAGGCGACAAGATGCCTGAACATGAAGTTATTCCGACACCTAGTCTTGCATTAAATAGAGCTTTAGGTGGTGGACTTAACTCTGGGGCAACTCATTTGTTTTGGGGTACGCCATCGGTTGGTAAAACAACTATGTGTTTTAGAATTATTTCTCAAGCACAAAAGATGGGCTATCGACCTGTGATCATTGATTCAGAGTATTCTTACTCTGATGTCTATGCTCAGAAGTGTGGAATTGATATTGATGATGTTGTTGTGATTCAATCAACTATTGTTGAAGATATCCTCAAGAGCCTTGTGCCATATTTAAATCATCCTGACGAAAAGCACATCTTCTTATTTGATAGTCTTTCTAATATTATTAAGGAAGAATTTTATGATAAGCCTGACGGTGGTAAAGCATTAGGATTACAAGCACGATCACAAGGCTACTTTTTGCAAAAGCTGGTTAATCACCTTCATAAAGAAAAAAACATTATGTTGTTTGTCGCTCATCAAACTGTTGATTTAAGCGGAATGTTTGCTGTAACTAAAGCAAAGATGGGTAATACTGTTCATCATAATATGCATAACATTGTTAAACTATTTCTTTCCATGTCACAAAAGGAAATGGAGAGAGATGACTCAAGTCGTATCACTAGTCAGCGCGCTACTTGGACAATTGAGAAAACTAAGCAGCTTCCTACTATTGGAACAACTGGTTATTATTATGTTCTTCCCGATAAGGGTATGATTGATACAGAACGTGAACTTATTGACATGGCAATTGAAGCCAATATTATTCAGCGTCGTGGTGCTTGGTATGCCTATGGCGAGAATAAGTGGAATGGTATGTCATCTATTGATCTAAGCGATGTTGAAAGAGAAGAGATCAAAAAAATCCTGATGGAGTCGTAATGATTTTTTCAATGCATACAGATCAACATATTAAAGATGCTAATGGCATTTTTGGCTACTCTTATGGCTATTACAAAATCTGTGAGCATTTTAGTAACTTCCAATACAAAAATAATAAATTAAAAGTTGTACAAAATTCTCCATCATCACAAATACAAATGTTTTATATGGAACCAGAGTGGTACAACCTAAAAACTATGACTAGTTTTCGTGATCCAAGTTTCAATAAATTTTATGATCATCAATACAAGATTTATGGCACTCACTTAGAAACAACTAGAGTGTGGTCTCATTGGATTGATTCAATGAATGAAGTTGATGAAATATGGGTAGGTAATCAATTTGCAGCAGATGCTGTTGGCAACTCTGGAGTTAAAACACCAACTTTTGTATTTGAACATGGAATTGATGATAAATGGAAGCCATTTAAAAGAGGCCAAGGGAGTAAGATTAGGTTTCTTCATGTTGATTCTGGTTCTCCAAGAAAAAGGGCTGATCTTGTTGAAAAAGCTTTTATTAGTCTTTTTGGTAACAATAACGATGTTGAATTAACTTTGAAGTATCATACCGATCAGTTCTCTGGTGATAATGGTATTTCGTCTTTGTTTACTAACATTAACAAGATATTTAAAACTTTATCTGAAGATGAAATGATTCAGTTATTTAATGACCATGATGTTCTTCTTTATCCGTCTGAAGGTGAAGGATTTGGATTTATTCCACTTCAGGCTCTTGCTACTGGTATGCCAGTTATTTCTACAAGTAGATGGTGTTCTTATGATAAATACTTTAAAGATAATATTATTGATTCTACTATTGGTCCAACATCATACTCTGGTTATTTTGAAGGTGAAGTTGTTTTAGCAGATTTTGAATCTTTAATGCATCTAATGTTGAATGCATATAATAACTTTTCATTTCAATGCGATTTTTATTATAAACAAGCGCCATTGATTTATCAAGAATATAATTGGCAAACTAGAGCCGACTACATGTTAAATAATTTAGTAAAAAGAGTCGGTATTAAATCATTTAAAGAATTAGATCACAAAAAAAGCTTTTATGTAATGTATACGGGTAATGGAAGTTATTCATTGCATAATGGAATAAATTTTACAAAAGATGATCCAATTCACCGTGTTCCAGAGGAAATGTATAAATCGTTACTTTCTCAACCTATTTTTCAGAAGCCGACAGAACAAATTATTTGGGATTTAGAAAATAAATTTTTGCTATCTTCAAATGTAGGCAAGTGATGTCTTCAACTCTGCTACACTCTGCTATGCCAACTGTAGGAGGTGGTCTTGATGAAAAGAGATGAAAAGCAAGAAATCAAGCGTGATAAGGCTAAAGCGGTTAAGAACTCTGGCAGAGGCTTGAAAAAAGGTGATGCTACCTATCACAGTTTTGTTCTTGATTATAAGCACAATGCTTCTACGTTCACTTTGTCTAGGGAAGCTTGGATAAAGATGCGTAAAGATGCATGGAGATCCAATTATAAATATCCGTGTATTTCTGTTGTTCTTGGTGAGGATTCGGATATCAAGGTTGCTATCATTGACTGGGATGTTTTTAACGACCTTATAGAAGGGACAACGTATGAGTAAAGTAATTATTGCAATTGGAGTCATTTTTTTTGGTTCAACATTTGCATCAATGTATTTAATGTATAAAGTTTATCAAGAAATAGAAAACGACGATTGGACATAACATGGAATTAACATTTGGAAGTTTGTTTGCTGGGGTCGGAGGTTTTGATCTTGGTTTTCAAAATGCTGGCTGGGAAAACAGTTGGCAAGTAGAGTGGGATAGTAAGTGTCAATCTGTATTGAATAAGCATTGGCCAGATTCAGATAAGTATTTTAATGTTGAAGATGTTGATGGCTCAAAGATTAAGCCAGTCAGTTTGATTACCTTTGGTTCACCGTGTCAGGATTTGTCAGTTGCTGGTAAGCGCGCTGGTCTTGATGGGGATAGATCCTCAATGTTTTATGAAGCAACTAGAATCATCAAGGAGATGAGAAATGCAACAGGAAATGAATACCCAAAAATCGCAATCTGGGAAAACGTACCAGGTGCCCTCACAAGTAATAAAGGAGAAGACTTCGCAGCAGTCATTGACGAAATGGCAAACATCGGGGCATTGGCAATTGAATGGCACATCTTGGATGCACAATGGTTTGGAGTCCCACACAGAAGGAGAAGATTGTTCCTTGTTGCTAGTTTCTGTCCTACAATCGTTGGAAGATGTGGAACACAAATACTACCTGTCCCCCAAGACAGCGACGGGAATCTTAAGAAGAGCCGAAAGAAGAGGAAACAAGCTTCCACCCATGCTCTATCAGGCTCTGATAAAGTTAGCGGACCAACATACGGATTCAATCACAAAAACGGAATAGATCCACAAGTATCAGAAGAAGTGTTCCCAACAATGCGTGTTGAAAGTGGTGGTAACTCTGTAGCGCAGCCTATCCTTTATGGTAAGACTGGCTTTGGTAATTACCAAGAAGGTGGTTCAACATTTAGGGCTACTAGTCATAAGAGACCTGATGAAAACTTTGTCATGCATACTATTGAATCTTTTGTAAAAGTTATTCGTTCAGGTGCAAGAGATGCTGACGGTAATTTACCGCCAGAAGTCTGGCGACAAGAAGACGTTAGCCCAACTTTGAACGCTTTTGATAACAATAGTGAATCGCGTTCAACTGTTCTGATTGTTGATGGAACAAGAGTTAATGATGTTCGTGTTTATGATGATGGTATTGTTCCTACATTGATGAGCAGAATGGGCACTGGCGGTAATCAAGTTCCTTTGATTGCTGAGCCAGCAACTGCTATCCCCATTCAGGGCACGATCATTGGTCGCTCAGACTCTGCTGGACCAGCAGGGAAAGGGTTTGGTGAACCAAATGACCCTTCATATACATTAGACACAGTATCAATGCATGCTGTATGCACACCAGAATTGATTCTAAGAAGGCTTACGCCTGTTGAATGTGAGCGTTTAATGGGGTTCCCCGATGACCATACAAGATTTGCCGACAACGGTAAAGAGATTAGCAATACTAATCGTTATAAAATGATTGGTAATGCTGTTGCTGTGCCAGTTGTTGAGTGGATTGCTAATGAATTAAATAAATATTGTTACTAATAGTGATACTATATAAAGGAGTATTATGGCAGATATAATTGTAAACCCAGACTGGTTAGCCGAACAGATGGGCGATAAAGCTGAAGAATTCTTAGAGTCTATGAGAATTGTTCAAGACATTATTGAAAACCCAGATTTCTACGTTGGAGCACAGGCTTTGAAGTATGCCAATGTTCTTGCCGGGTATAGAACCATGATGATTGTTAAATCTCAGGTTTATAAGCGCAAGTCAAGTATTATGGGTGAACAGGATAAGTTTGTCAATGATATTTGGAAGACTATGTATGAGGCATTGGTTGAAAATATCAACGTGCTTAAAATAATTGGAAAAGGAAATAACTAATGAAAGCACTTAAGGCCTTAAAAGCACCAAAAGAAGAGTCAATTCCTAGAGAAGAAAGTATTGAAAAATCATCTGCTGATCTTGAGCATGAATTAATTGAAAAGATTGATGCATCATTTCTTGATAGAAATGAAATGAAAACAAAGAAAGTTGGTGGATTTCACCCTAGTTATACAAATCAATGTGCAAGATATTGGTATTACTTGTTTAATGGTGTAGAAGTTGAAACATCATTTAATCCACAAACTTATCGTATTTTTGATAACGGACATAAAGTTCACGAACGTATTTATAGTTACTTGAATCATATGGGTATTCTTGTTGGAGAGGAAATTCCAGTAACTTATGATGATCCGCCCATTGAAGGCACTGCTGATGGTATAATTGACTTCTACGGGCGAAAGCTTATTGAGATAAAGTCAATCTCAATGGAAGGTTTTGAATATAGGAGAATTTATAAGAAGCCAAAGGATGATCATGTTAGGCAAGCACAAATCTATATGCGCTGCCTAGATCTACCACAAGCTTTTGTTATTTATGAAAATAAAAATAATCAACAAATTCTACCAATCTTGATTGATAGAGATGATGCTTTTATTGACAAATTATTTACGAAATACAGGAAGTTTTATAAAAACTTCACAGAGAATACGATCCCTGATCAACCATACAAAATGACATCTAAAAATTGTGGTTCATGCGATCTGTATTCTCAATGCTGGTCAGGTACGAATGGAAGCAAGAAAGAAGAGCACGAACCTTTTTAAAGAGATTTTTTGTGCTAATGATGAATGCCTTGTAAGTTTTGTCCCCAAGACTTACAACGGCATTTATTGTTCATCAGAGTGTAGAAAAGTAGTTACTAATAGGAAGCTGCTTGAAAAGTATTATACTGATAAATCAAATAAAACTAAGAAAAGAATTTGCATTACTGAAGATTGTTCAACAATCTTGTCAAGATATAACAAAGAAAAAATATGCGAAAGGTGTAAAACTGAAAGATATATTGCACGACTTGTTTCTTGGGGTTGGGATGAGCAAAAAATTAGGAAAGAGATGTTATGACTGTTTCCTCAATGCTGTCCACAATGAAGTCATGTCGTGTTATCTCTTTAGACCCAGCTTCTCACTCTTTAGCCTGGGCTGTTCTTGATATGAATAAGAAAGGTATAACAATAGTTGCTTGCGGTAAGATTGATTACTCTCTTATCCCTGAGATTTCTAACAAATTTTCTAAAATTAAAAAAGAAATGCCTTTGATTTGTGACAAGTATAAGCCTGATGTAGCAGTTATTGAGCAATCTATTTTTATACAAAACTTTCAAGCAAGCCGTATTTTGTCTTATATAATTGGTTTTACATGGGGTGAGTTGGATGACTACTGTAAGATAGTTCAAGACGTTAATCCTTTAAAATGGAAGTCAGGTATCGGCTATAAAAACCTTACAAAGAAAGACACTAAAGACTTGAAGGATAAGTACGGTGAAAAAGGAATACAAAAAAGATTATCTGATGAAAGAAAACAGCGCGTCAGAACAATATTGAATAACGTATTCCCAGATTTTGATACGACTGTTGTAGATAGTGACATTACTGATGCCATTGGTATCGGTTTATGGTATGGAGTATCTAATGGCTTTAGAACCTTATAAAGATAAAGAATTTTTATACGAAATGTACGTTAAAAGGCGTATGAATCTTACAGATATTTGTAAGTTGTTGCAAAAGAATTATAATGTTGAGTTAAGTCCTCAAGCTTTATATAACTGGGTCAAAAAGTATGATTTATTGAAGTATAGAGGCAAGGGTCGTAATCTTAAAAGTACGTCTAATCGTCGACCTAAATCTCCTATGCAAGAGTTAGTTGAAAGAAAAAGAAGAGAAATGCAGAAAGCTAATGCTTTGAAAAAGAAAGGTAAATTTAAATGAGAAGAAATGTAAGTATTAAAGACATTACAACTTTTGCTCACCTAGATATGATCTATAATCAAATCAGGGTTCTAGAAGCAAAGCAGAATGCTACTGAATCCAAATGTCTTGGCTCTGGTGGTTGCTGCAAGATTGGCTTAACAATTCCAATGATGGAATGCGCCAGTATTGCCTTTCATATTCGTCAAGAATATTATTTAAAAATGGAAAACTCTGGCGAAGATGAAGCAGATAAGTGGATTATGTCTGTCATAGACGCGTTAAAAGATGCGATGCATGATGAGACCTATAAGCCTGGTGGTGAAACTAAAAGACATTGTGCTTTCTATAAAGGTGGTTGTACCATCTATGGGTTTAGACCACTGGTTTGTAGATCGTTTGGCACAATAACTAATGTTGATGACTATTGCCCAAGGATTAGAAACGAAAATGGTTCTCTTGATCATTATGGTGGTCCAGCAGTGAAAAGAATTGTTGAAGACTACCAGAGTTTATTGAAGCAGTATGCTTCTGATAAAGATCAGAATTATAACCTGACAGTATATATGCCTTTAGGTGTCCTTAGTTTCCTGCTCACAGATGAAGAATTAATGGAATTAAGAGACTCAACCGATGATAAATTCTGGAATGGCATCATTGGCTGGTTTAACTATAGAGTTGAATTCACTAAAAATCATGGGTACCCTCTAGATGTTTTGAAGAAAGAGTCAAAAGATTCTAAAATACCTATTGCATTTTCCATTGAAAAATAGTTTTTATTAAAATATTAGTCAGGAAAGGGGGTATAATGTCAATAGAGATTGAAAAAGTAGAAGAGTCAGATATTTTAATTTCTGATTTAGGTTCTATTAAGCTTTATAAGGTTGTTGAAAATAAAGATGATTTACTGGAGAAAATTAGCGAGCAATCTAGCTGACGGTTATACGTATGCATCTGACAATATATCCTCAAGACTAAAAGACGTAAAAGTCGTTGGTCTTGAGGATATTTGTGTTTCTGATCATAATGTTAAAAGTATATCTGTAAATATTAATTCTGGTATACAGTTCATACCAGAACCTGACCGCTCTTCAATTCTAATAAACAATTGTTTGCCATGTGATTATAGTTATAATGGCGATTATGTTGTTGGTTTCACTTATTGGGAAACAACTATGCTGCCACCTGAATGGGTAGTTGAAATGAATAAATGTGATGAAATATGGACAACATCAGCCTGGGCTAAGAACTGTTTTATAAATAGCGGGGTTGTAGTGCCAGTGTTTGCTTTTAATCTTGGCGTTGATACTAATATTTTTTATCCAAATCGTAAGAAAAAGAATAACGACTTCACGTTCCTACACATTGGTAGCCCGTCTACTAGGAAGAATACCCAGCTTGTTGTAGATGCATTTTTAAAATTGTTTAAAAATAATGATAGATACAAGTTAATTTTAAAAAGTAGAGGAACTCCTGACGCTAGATACTTTGTTAATGGCGATAATGCTTTGGGTAAGAATGAGCAAATTAAAGTAATAGAAGATTACTTAAGTGAAGAAGATTTGGCTGATTTAATAAACTCGGTTGATTGCTTTGTGTACCCAACAAAGGGCGAAGGTTGGGGGATGTCTCCTTTTCAATCTATTGCTTGTGGTATTCCTACCATTTGTACTAATGAAACGGCCTGCACTGAATTTGCACACCTCTCAGTGCCATTGAGCGCCCCTCTGACATCATCTGGTCAATTCGGTATTTAT
>Ga0209596_1003296_pt1 | contig 12781 bp, 11 predicted proteins | sample M_130807_MF_Meta_FD_187314 | JGI IMG/M metagenome (GOLD analysis project Ga0209596, IMG submission 187314) | Freshwater microbial communities from Lake Montjoie, Canada to study carbon cycling - M_130807_MF_MetaG (SPAdes) (version 2) | ecosystem: Environmental > Aquatic > Freshwater > Lake... | reverse complement strand
CAATTTCGATGTTTTTGCTGCGTGTAGGTGTTGGAGCAGTCTATTTAGTTGTCCGCGAATAAAGAATAAACTTTAGTTTCTTCCAATTTGACGCACTACAACACCATCTTGACGAGGGATATAGCCCCAAGGGTCTATTACGTAAGAACCCATTGGAAATTGTATTTCCTGATATCGGTCGTGTTTTACACCAATGATATAAACAGCCGCTTCCTCAGTCTCATCCTCGCACCATTCAGAATCTAATGGTAGGAATGCCATTAGGAGTCTTGAAGGCGATCCAACGGTGAGATTTGTATTTGGTTTGTATTCCTTACCTAGTAATCGGATTGGTAATCCAGTAACTGATGCTACGTCGGTTGCAACACTTGCAACCCACTTTGTTTGGGAATCACGAGTTTTCATTAGCCAACCAAAAATGTCTTCGGAAAGTTCAAGTCTTGATGCTAGCCAACTGAGTGCAAGTTGATCTCTCGGATGGCATCCGCCTCCGTCACCAAGTCCGGGCCTGAGATATTTAGTTGAAATAATTCGGTCTGTTGCAAAGGCAAGCGTATCAATTACCCGGTCTGCGTTTCCACCAATCTTCTCGCATAGCTCGCCAATCGCATTTGCAAAAACTATTTTCATACCTATAAAGGTGTTGTACGACATCTTCACCATTTCACATTCAATAACAGAGATCCGAACTATTGGTTTGTTGTGAATTTTTGAAACGACATCAGCAACCACTTCGTAGGCCTCATCACTATCAGTACCAACGAGTACCATCTCAGGGTTTGAGAAGTCGTCCATTGTTGTGCCCATAGCAATGAATGCTGGAGAATAAACAAACTTAATAAACTTGTTTCGCGCGACTAAAGGAACGATTTCCCTATCGCAGGTTCCTGGTAGAACTGTTGATACCACTACTAATGTAATGTCATGATCTGCACAATTCACAATTGACTCGACAGCAGACACTAAAAATCCATATTCAAAATCACGTCTTTCGTCTGGTGTTGGAGTGCAGCCTTCGAAATCTGGTGCATGAGGCGTCTGAGCTGCTACATATACCACATCTGAATTTTGAACCACCTCAGAAATGGTTGAAAACCAAGTTAGTGTGACTCCACTCCGAAGTGTTTCCTCAACTCCCTTTTCTTGAAAGGGGATCTTCCCGACCTTCAGATAGCCCTCAACTGCACCGTTGATGTCGGTACCGCAAACCTTGAAACCTGCTCTCGCTTGCACCAATGCACAGGGCAATCCGAGCTTTCCCAATCCAACCCAACCAATTCTCACAGCGCTCCTTTGATAGTAGAAAAAACAAACAAAAGTATTATCCGTAAATCATAAAGACAAATCTCGAACATTACGTTGCAATAACTCTATCTGTATTCAGCTAGTAGCAAACAACAAACCAGAGCTTCAAAAGCATTAAAACACTACGTATTGAGAGCTGAATCATGAATTCGGACTGCTCGAAACAAAATTCGAAGTTGATTGAACTATTATCTTAACAGTGAAAGACGAATTCAAATATCTGAGGTCAAGGAGACATTTTATTTTCCAAATTTTGTCTTGCTTCAATCGAGTTATTTGGCATTTTCTTGCCGTTCGAATATGGTCAAAAGTTGAAACCATCACAAAAGATTCTTGCGAACCAGCGATCAATGTCTTGTTTGTATACAGAGATTTTGGAAATTCTAATTTGAACGCTCTCGACAATATTGGTTTAAATGTACGGGATATTCTGAGGGATAAATTACAGTCAAAATTGAACATAAAGATACGTTACGGTAATGTTTTTTTAGGCAATGCAAAATGGTTGAGAAAGCAAATCGAAGAATATAAACCAAATTGCTTGGTTATTGGTGATCCTCAACTCATCGGTATTCCTGGTCCCTTTGGATTAATTCAAACATTTCTACTTATCAGATATTGCCGTACAATCCATTGTTCAATCTCACTGCTCCTATTCGATCTACCTGATCCTCAAGGTTCCTTATACGGGTCTGTTATTTCACGTTTTGGTGGAAAGGTTTTTAGTATTTGCAATGATCAAATCGAGTGTTTGAAGTTTTCCAACATAGTAAATGCCGAGGGTCCCGCGCTGGAGATATGTTTCAGGCCCAAACTGGAAACGAGGGTAAGAAGTCAACATAGGTCAATTGAAGTTCATCTTCCGAGACCGAGTTACTCACCACGAAAGGAATTAGTTGAAATTATTGCGCCCCAGTTATTGAGCAATGGCATTAAGTATTCGACTGGGGGGAACCTTGGAACTTTATCAGAATTTGAAGACAGTTTAAATCGCACAAAGATAGTTGTGGTTACAAATTCAATAATAAGTGATTGCGTAGGAACATGGCCATTGCCCGACGGTCCTTTTAGCCATGCCGTATCCTATAATTTTGAAGCGTTACGAGCAGGTGCACTCCTTCTGTCCCAGGATTGTGATGCAGTGAGTCATTTACTTAAAGACGGAGTCGAATATCAGTCGTTCTCTGATCACATAGATCTGTACAGGAAAATTAGTTTTTTTCTGAATAATGAAGATTTACTTGACAAAATTGCCGAGCAAGGCAATATCAAATATAACCAAGTTGTTTGCCAACAGTCCATTTTAAAGTCGCTGCTAAATTGTGACGATCTAAAATAAATAAGGTTGGATGTATGAAATCAGTAGATGTTTGCATACCGGTATTAAACGATTTAGAAATAGCGTATTCCCTGCAGTCAATAATTGATAGTGGATTTGCCGACTCAGTCGTGGTGTGCATATCAGACAATGCATCCGAAAATGATCTCGAATCTATTGTTAAAAATTATGCATCGCAGCTAGAAATCGTTTATTCCAAGTCTGAGATAAGAATAAGTTTTGAGATGAATCTATTGAGGAGTGCCCAATTGGGAACGTCTGAATTCATAACATTTTGTGGTGCGGGCGATGAATACATGGGACATGGACTGATGGATGATGTAAGAATTTTAGAAGAAAACAATGAATTCTCATTGTCGGGTAGTGCGCAATTAATAAAGAATTTAGGCGTTGTGCGTCGTATTGCGTATGGATTTGATCCACTAGCTGATTTTGACGTTATCAATGAAGCCGTATTGCTTGATTGGATTTTCAATGGACCGCTGTCTGGAATAGGTGGGTGGGTCGTTAGGCGATTTGATCTCAGTCAAGCGGTTAACCTTGTCGGCACCAAGATTGAAGGCACCAAGTTTCCTCAAATCATCTTTGCGCTATTTCTACCAAGATCAGGGAAAGTAATTCAAACAAATTCTACCTGGTATATCTCAACTTACGAAATGAAGAGATCAAGAATGCGAAACTCCATCTATGAAAATGTCGACTGGATTGAGCTGATGATGGGAATTAGCACTGAGCTCCCGAACTTCGACCGCATTCGTAGTTATCTGCATAAATTGGTAACAGCAAATTTTGTTGGTTTTAAGGCTTTTGGCAATCAAGAGACGTTACGTCGATCCAAATGTTTAGCTACAAATTATGGAGGATTAAAAGGCGTATCAAAATTAATCTACTGTGTCACAAAACTAGTGCCCAGCTCGATTTGTTTGGCGTTGGTTTTTGTAAAGCGAAAATTGCTATTTCTGATGTCTTCAAAAGTCACTCATTTTAATTAGCTCTCTGAAACTGGTAAAAAATAAATAGAAAGTGCGCCAAGAGTTCCGACAGCAAACATTAACAGCGGTATGTCGCTTAATTTGGAAGCGTGACCGAGAAGCAATGTTTGTGTGAGAGCTAGCAGAAGTAAAACCCCAATAAGCGTGTTCGGGTTTCTGGATATTCGCAGCTGACCCAATGCGATTAAGCAGGCCCACGGAATGTATGAAATTAAGACGGCGGCTTGAAAAAAGCGAGCAGTTTCAAACTGTGAGCCAAAAATTTGTATTATAAAATTTGTTGATACTGTCGCAATCGTTACAAGTAGGCCAAGCGTAATAGCTGCAAAAGAAGTCCTATTGAAGATGCGACGCATTGACTGCTCTGACTGCTTATTAACAACCGATTTCGGAATGGCGTAAAAGCTAATGAGCATTGCAATAGAAGTCATGGCTTTTCCAATAGTTGCGCATGACGCATAAAGTCCAGCGTCGTGGTTGGTAAGAGTTATTCTGGTGATTAGTAAGTCCAGTTGAAGACAAATCCACATAAGTAAAAATACGAAATTAGCACTCCATAGTTTGCCTGACTTGAGCGAAGGTAGTGAGAATACGTAGTTTTTGATGAGTATCGATCCTATGAGAATCGTCGGTACGGCTGATAGATAAATTGCTATTGGAAGAAATTGAGGGGTTCGAATAAAATTAAGATAAATACCGACAAACAACAGTTTGGAAATGGTGTTAACTACTGTCAAAACCTGCACTGTTTTGAATCGAGCAAGTCCGAATAGCGCTCCATCAACAACTGACACGGCAGCAGATATTGGTAAAACAATAGCTAGTGATGCAACAGTAAGCCGATCAATTCCGACGAGGTGTGATGTCAGAACCGAAAAAGGAAACCATAAAATTCCCAATAAAGCACCTACTCCTACAAACGGATTTAGGAGCGTGCGATTCAGGGTCCAGCGTTTAGCAGATACAGTTGACGCACTTTCAGCGGTACTGTGAGCAATTGCAATTTGAAATCCCCCGATAGTCAGAGACATTGATCCTCCAATCGCAAGACTCGTGGAATAAGTAGAAAAATTATCTGGGCCTAGATAACGACCGACAATGGCGACAACGACAATATTCATCAATGCATTAAAAGCCGATGCGATGATTACAGCTAGTGAAGCTTTACCAGCAGAACTTTGGGATAACCGAAACACATTTGGAATAAATGCTGGTAGGTATTTTCGTACTAGCACTGATCCTGCCTGCTTTTATGTTTCATCTGAAACAAATCTCATGGAGCAAAAGTGAGCCATACTTGTCTTTTCTAAAAACCCGCCGCTTTGCATAATTATTGCTTGCATGCCAGATACAAGCTCCTGGATGCGGTCGTAGGGATAAAGCATCAAATCCGACCGGGTAGGAGGAAAACCAATTCGAAATCGGAGAATTTCCTAAATTATGATGTAGAAAACGGGATCCGATAGCCGACTTTTCAGCGGTACCCAAAGAGGAAACGTAATCTTGCACGTCAGCTCTATTTATCTGATTGTCGGAATTCTCATGTACTGACTTTTGGTGGTCAAGGTGAATCATGTTCGCATGTTCCATATCAACTAAAAACATTCCAGAATACGAGCTTGAAAGATCCACAAATGTATTGCCATCAATTTCCATATTCGAGACCGAGTTGACATTTGTTGATTTGTTTTGATCTGTTGACACCCAATTCTTTCGAAGTGAATGCCATTCGACGCGGAGGAATCCGGGACGGAGACCAAATTTTGACAGCTTAGATGTCCATTCTAAAAAATAATCTAGATTAACACGATCAAAGATTTGATCGTGTTCAAGATATAGGAATAGATCGTGTTCAGAGGCTTGAGAGACGTCCTCTAAAAATTTGGATTTGTACAATGTGGTTAGTGAAAACGGATCGGACAAGATCGGAGGTTCAGAAATTACTAAGTTAAAGCTTAAATCCGTACCGTAAGATCGTGCCCGTTCATAGAAAAGCCGCAAATCAAGCTCAGGTTCAGCATTACAGAAAATATTAATAACGGTTCTGGGCAGACCCAAAGTTGATAAATTCCAAAGCACATGCATTATTGGATGAGATAAACGCGGAACTCCGACTCCTTGGATTCGTTCAACTAGGTGTTCACCAATCTCGGACAATTCATTAAAAAGCTTTCGGCCCGGTGTTTGTCTTTTTGGTTTGACCCAATGCGTTATATATACATTTAGGTTTTGGACTTTCAATTTATTTCCAATCATCTTAATAAGTTAGTTCAAGATAATAGAAGGACTTTAAAATAGACATATTCAGTTTGAGTCCTATCGCATTAGAAATCAAGGGTGGTTGCTAAATCCTTACTAATCGCGCGATGTACTCAAGCGATTTGGGCTTTCAGTAGCTCTGTAAGCAGTCCTGTATTGCCAAGACCTTACTAAACACATGGAGTTAGTTCAGAGCTAATCGATCTAGGTCGCCAAAGCGGAATTAGAAAATCTTTTTTATAAACCGTGACCGCGAATAAGACAGTGCCAGCCAAATTTGGCTTTCATCGCAGCAAATACAGCAGGGGGCATCAATTCAAAATAGGGATGTATTGTGTATTTATAGTTCAAATAGTCTTCAATTACGTACGGAAAGACATGGTCTTGATAGATGCTGTTAATTGCAAGGCCCGAATTTGCAAATAGTTGAGATATTTCCTCTTTTGTGTACGTATTAGCAATTGGGCAACCAAATTGAGCTTCTGGCTGGTCCAATCCGGCATCAATCATGGCTGATTTCCAAGAATTGGCTGCATACACCATGATTTTTAGCTCCGTCGACTTATTCGCGACTTTGGCGATTGACCTAAGAGCATTGTTAATGCTGGGTGTGTGATGCAAAACACCGAATGAATAAATCAAGTCAAACTCACCTTTAGAAAAAATTTCAGAGCAAGTCTCAACATTGCCTAGAGTGAGTTGTCCCTCGAGGCCATAAATTTCAAATCGCTTTTTTGCAATGCTTAGCGATTGAGACGACAATTCAATTCCAGAATAAAATGCGCCAGCTTTCGCAAACCGGATTGCATCAGTTCCTATTCCGCAACCAAGCTCCAAAACACGCAGACCTCTATATTTCTCAAATTCGGCAAAATTCAGGATATGAGGCTCTACTAGGTACCGACGTGAATCAACTTCATCAAAATATTGCTTAGTTCCAACATCATGAGAAGAATGCCTTATATTGCATGGGCGATTATCCCAGAATTTTTCAACCTCTTGAATAGATTTCGACATGATCAAGTAATTTCCAGGGTGTGTTCCATTGGCGTTCCTTTTCGGCCATACCAAACTACTTCTCGAGCGTAATCTGCAAGTGAGCCATAATCCGTACAAAGAAGACGCCGAACTTGTACATTGCTTTCATCAGGCAACCTTGGCATCCAATTGTCGGAGGAATCGAATTCATCCAAAAATTTTGGAATATCAAATCGCAGAGTTCTACTCGCATTAGATGCAAAGGGAGAAATTGTACTCAAATTCTGAAATTGTATTAGCTCCATAAGTATCGCTATAGGGATCTGTGGATATATCACTATCAAGAAATCCTCAACCCACTTATGTTCCGTAGCGGCAACACAGCGAAGATAAAAAATCTCCTCGAGGGGCCACACAAGTTCACCGAAGGTGCGATCTCCGAAGTCAAAAGACCCAATGCCAACTCGGACATTCTTACACATTTCGTCCAGCGTCAGTAAGTCCCGCCAAGGTCCCGATTTAGTTTCTTCGATGTACCGAATAACGGAATTATAGAAATCAGTATAGGAAATTCCAGTAATTGCATGAACCCCTTTGGCTATCTTTTGCATCAAATTCATACAGTGGAAGGATTGAACGACTACTGCGATCTTATTAGCCGAACACCAATCCTCAAATTTCAACGTGGACGTAGAGATAATGATTTCATTTTTCTCTACGATTTCGTCGTCATCTGGACTGCCATGTAGTAACAAAAGTGGAATCACTACAGTTTCAAGTTGGTGCTCAGTTCTCTGCTTTTCGCTATTCAACTCTGCATTTGGCAACATCATTGCATGATAAATATTTATGGAATCATGTTGTCCTGCTAACAATAACTCGTTAATACCGTTGCAAAATGTCTCAAGAGTTTCACCGGGTAGACCGAGGATAATCTCTGTATAAGTCGGTATCTGGGCACTGCGATATTGTTTAACTAGGTCCGAAAACAAGTTCACTTTCATGTTTTTTCGCTTAATAATTTGCAATACGTCAGAATCTGTTGACTGCAAACTCAAAGTAATACCTTTACACATTCCGCTGTCGTTGAGCAACGTCGCAATTTCGAAGACTCGCTGATTGGAATTTTTGGCAAAGGCAGCCCTAAACTTTTTTGGAAAACCGTATTTGTTTTTCACACTTACCATTGATCTAGTTAATTCGATGTCATCACTAAATAGTCCATAGTTTGCATCACAGTTGTATATGAGGTCTATTCCATTGACTCCCATCCATTCAAATTCAGAATCAATTCGATCCTTTGGAAAGCGTCGCACTCGAGACATTGTTGCTGAACCCCAGTCGCAAAAAGTACATGCGTAGGGACATCCTCGATGTGTTTCTTGCGAAGCTTGGAATGAGTACTCGGGATGACTGACCAATAAATTATCAAAAATTCCAAGCGGATACGGAGAAGGCAGAGATGATAAGTCGCTTAGCCTTTCAGCTGGTCCTGTCGCAATGATCTTTCCAGTTTTTTTGTCGTGAAGCAACATTCCTGGAGTTGCGAATTCGGTAACACCTGAAATGAGTTCATGCAGCAATTTTTGGAACGTAATTTCACCTTCACCAACGACTACGGCGTCTGCGAATGGTAGGTGGGTTTCAAAAAGCTTCGAGTCATTCATGGGCACTTGTGGCCCACCAAAAATTATAAGGACATTTGGGTGGGCTTCACGTAATTTTTGCGCTAGCAGTTTGTTGTATTCCCAATTCCAAATGTAGGAACTGAAACCAACCACGTCGGAATCAACTATTTGTTCAAGAGCCTGTTCTATTGGCAGTCGTTGGAAAATAGTTTTACAAAACTCAATCTTCGAACTCAGGTATTCGTTTTGGAGGCAGGCAGCCTCAAGACATCCAACCGAATAGGGAAGGAATGCGTTATTTCCGTAAAGATAATTAACTTGAATTAGTTGGACTTTAATTTGTGCTACCTCGCGATTTCGTTTTGGGTGTATTATTGAGCAACTTCATTTTTGGGTTATTCAAGTCACGGTCAGATATTATCAAGTTTGCTGTACCGTTGTTTTCAAGAACACTCGGGGCTAGAAATTGGATTTGCTTTTCCGCTGCTTTGTTGGAAATTGGAGCCAGAAACAGACTTCTTTTCGCATCCGATTCTGCAACTACATTGCTGTTAACAATAAATTGGCCAATAGTTGGCTAAGTTCCATTTAGGGTATGCGGTTTTTGCCAAATTTCATTTATTGAAAGGTAAACCAATTTGAAAATTGCGGTATTAGTGCCCACCTACTTCGGGTCTCAAACTTTGAGGAAGACTTTGGATTCGCTAAAAAGTCAGACGTGCTCAGATTTCAAGGTTTATATCTCAGACGACTCAGGGGCAAACGCAGGTTTTGAACTTGAATTCTTAAGATCCATTGTCAATGAATATTTGGGCGATTTCGAATTGGATGTTCAATTTAATCCAACCAATATTGGCTACCCTAACAATCTCATTAGACTTGTTGAGAGCAGCACTGAAGAGCTATTTTTTTTACTTGCTCAAGACGACATGCTTTCGTGTGTTGCTATTGAAAGTTGTGTTAAGGCACTTGAGCAATTTCCTGAATCAAATGCAGTTAGTCGTCCATATTACTGGTTTGACCGTTCGCTAGAAAAGCCAATTCGACAGATTCCTAATTTGGGATCAACTTTTCCAGAATTAGTCACGTTAAAAAGTGAATGGTGGAAAGTGGAGCGCACCCTTGTTGCGGCAAGCCAATTAACAGGGTTGATGTATCGCCGAAGTGGTTTACGAGAGCCATTTGTTAATTCCATTTTCCCAGCCCACATATACCCATTGGCAGGCGCATTAAGGGATGGAGGGGTTGTTTACCTTCCATACCCAACTGTTGCAGTAAGTGTTGAACATAGTCAGACAAGGACGCTCTCTTCTATATATACCGAATCTCCCGCAATGGCCTGGATCACGCTATATCGGAAAGTATTCGCTGGTGATGAGTTTACAGCTGTTCGAGTGAATGGAATTAAGAGGCATATGGGTAAAAATTTTGTTGGTTTAATACAGATTCGTTCATTCGGTAAGTACCGCTATTTTCTTCGGGAGCTTGGCGTGATGATGGGTGCCCGTAGGTTTAATTTGATCGATCCTCGATTTATTTTCACCGCCTTGGGTTTGACCGTTTTGCCGAGGAGAGTCATTATTTTTTTGGTTTCGAATTTTAAATCAAAAGTCATTGGAAGAACTCTCACAGATGTGAGACTCGCAACTGAGAAAGATGCGTGGTGGTTGTGAATCTCATCGATTTGCTACGGAAGTCATCAATTATCGGGAAATTGATTCCAACGCTTGATATAGAATTAGATCACAACTTACGAGATTGTTCGACGGTCTTAGACCTTGGGTGTGGACCAAACTCACCGGTGGGTGCGCTTAAGTATCTGACTACGCGAGTCGGGGTAGAGCCATTTGGCCCCTATCTTGAACTTGCTAAATCACGCAGCACTCATGACCAGTTTCATCAGAAATTGATCACCGAACTTGATTTTGAGCCTCGTTCGTTTGATGCAGTAATCATGATTGATGTCATTGAACATATGACTGAAGAAGATGGGTTGAACGCTTTAAGGCTTGCAGAAAAGTGGGCACGTAAGAAGGTGATCATTAATTCGCCTAATGGCTACATTCCTCAAAAGAGTCTTGACGGAAACCCCTTGCAAGAGCACAAGTCGGGTTGGTCATATTCACAAATGAAGGAGTTAGGTTACATCTCGCGAGGCTTAGCCGGGCCAAAATGGTTGAGGCAAGAAGTTGAAGCAGAAACAATGGGTGATGACTTATTGACCTCAATCAGGTTTCGGCCAAAGATATTTTGGTTTATTGTCGCAACCATTTTTCAGCCGATTGTGTTTCGTTTTCCAAAGTTTGCTTTTTCTTTGATGAGTGTCAAATCACTTGATGGAACAGTCAATTCCTGAAGCAACTATTTGTTTTATCAGTAACTCCGTATGTTCTGGGCTTTTGACTTCAAGGACAACCTGAATGCCGGTTTCTCGGGGATGCAGTTTGACGCCTTCACGAATGTGTTGAACTTCAATTACATTTGCATCATTTTTGGCGCATACGTCAACAAGTTTCGCTAGCGAACCTGGGCGATCGGGTAGACGCACGAAGATTGTAAGTCGACGACCTTCGTTTGTTTCATTTCGGCGAACAAGGTTTGGAATAAGTCCGATGTCAATGTTGCCACCAGACAGCACGATGCATGTAGTTCCATTTTTTGCAGGTGTGATTTGATTGGTGAGCAGTGCGGAAAGGCCAACTGCGCCACCACCTTCAACAAGCATTTTGGTATGTTCCATCAAGATGACCACTGCATCAGCAATCGAATCTTCGTCCACTTCAATAATTTGGTCAACCCATTTATCAATAATTGGTTTGGTGAAGTTGCCCGGTTGTTTGACGGCAATGCCGTCGGCGAGTGTAAGTACTTTGCCGTCGGGAGATGTGCCGTGAATGAAAGGTGCACAGACAGAAGCCTGTACGCCGATGATTCTGACGTTGGGGCGTTGTTGCTTAATTGCCAGCGCTGTTCCGCTGAGTAATCCGCCACCTCCGAGAGGAATGATGAGCAGCTCGAGATCGTCGATGTCTTCAAGTAGTTCGAGACCGAGCGTGCCCTGACCCGCAATTACATCTGGGTCGTCGTAGGGATGGCAAAACGCCATGCCCGTTTCTTGTGCGTGGGAAAGTGCTGCGGCAACTGCTGTGTCAACACTTTCACCGCCGTCAAGCACGGTTGCACCGTGGTGTTTGGTTGCGGCAATCTTTGAGAGCGACGCGCCCTTAGGTATAAACATGTCGCACTTTGCTCCAAAATGTTTTGCAGCAAGTGCGAGGCCTTGCGCGTGGTTACCTGCGCTGCCTGCGACTACTCCCGTTTCTTTGGCATTGCCCAATTGGGCAAGTTTGTTCATGCCACCTCGAATTTTGAACGAACCCGTGCGCTGCAGATTCTCGGCCTTGAGCACGATGGTTCCGCCGAAGCGTTGGCTGAGATATACAGATGGCAAAACGGGAGTATGGAGCACTACCTCTTTGCCGCGTTCGCGAGCCGCCACAAACGCTTCATTCGGAATATCTATTGGTGTTGGGTTGCTAGTCGCCATGCACCGACTACCGTACCTCTCATGCGTGCCTTGCTCTTAGCCAATTCGGGTGATGCCGATGCAGGCTTTGTCGGACAGCGATTTGAGGACTACGACTTTTCTTTCACAACAGTTCACCGTGAATACCCGCACGAATGGCCATCGCTTGATGGCATCGACCTTGTTTTATATCTTGGCTCTAACTGGTCGGTCTACTGGGACAACGTGGCAAAGAATGTCGCAGCAGAGTCCGAGGTCATCCGCGAGGGTCATCGCCGTGGAATTCCACAATTTGGCATCTGTTTCGGTGCGCAAATGATGTCACATGCACTCGGTGGAAGCGCTGAGCGAGCCAAAAAATCAGAGGTTGGTTGGCACGAAGTAATAGCCACACCTACTTATGGAGTCTTGGCTGGTTCATGGATGCAGTGGCATTACGACACGTTTTCTGCACCTCCTGGCGCTCAGGTCTTGGCTCTGAGCGATGCTGGCCCTCAGGCAATGCAGATGGGGCGTTCGTTTGCGACCCAATTTCACCCAGAAGCCAACGAGGCCATCATTTCTCGGTGGATTAGTGGGGAGGGTGCAGCCGAACTGGCTGCATTGGATATGACTCCAAGCGCCTTGATCGAGCGAACGCGAGCGGAGGTCGAAAGGTCTGGCCCTGCGGCTGGGCTGATTGTCGATTGGTTTCTGCACAACGTCGCTTCAACCCCGATCCCCAAACCAAAGGCCCGCGGGCACTTGTTCACAA
>Ga0209596_1003295_pt1 | contig 12782 bp, 10 predicted proteins | sample M_130807_MF_Meta_FD_187314 | JGI IMG/M metagenome (GOLD analysis project Ga0209596, IMG submission 187314) | Freshwater microbial communities from Lake Montjoie, Canada to study carbon cycling - M_130807_MF_MetaG (SPAdes) (version 2) | ecosystem: Environmental > Aquatic > Freshwater > Lake... | reverse complement strand
GTCAATATCAATATATTATTGCCAAAAGCTCTAAATTTAATTCAAAATATGCCTTTACCCGCTTGAGTGTAATTTATAGATTCTAACTAAACCAATTCTGGTGATTCAAAAACAACAACTCTAGACTCGATATCAACCGTCGGAAAGAAATCATTTTTAAAAGGAAAATTGTCAATTTTTTGGAAGCCAGCGGGGATAAAATTATCTAGAAATTCAATCTCAATTGCGGTTGAAGAACCGCGACTAAAAACATTAATAATTTTGCCAATTTCTTGTTTTTGTAAATTAAAAACATTTAAGCCAATTAAATCGGTAATATAAAATTCATTTTTTTTAGTTTTGGAAAAATTTTCACGATCGGTAAAGAGTTCGACGCCTCTAAGTAATTCAGCTTTATTGCGATCATCAACTCCGGCAATTTTAGTAGCGACGATTTTATCTCCCGAAGAATTAAAGCCAATGGCAGTTTTATTGATTAATTTGATATCGATTTGATTATTTTTTGTATCAAAAATTGGGTATTTTTCAAGATTTTTAACATCGTCGCCGAAATACATAATCTTGACTTCGCCCTTAATTCCTCGAGCCGAAATAATCTTGGCAATTAAAATTTTTTTGTTCATAAATATTATAAAATTTCAAGATGAAGCATGTCATCAAAAGTTGGGCGACGACGAATAATTCTGAAGTTATTATCATCAACCAAAACTTCTGGTACCAAAGGACGACAATTATATTCATTCGACATTGAAGAGCCATACGCGCCAGCGCTACAAAAGGCAAATAAATCATTGGGTTTTGGAATAAAAACTTCGCGATCTTTTGCCAAAATATCGGTTGTTTCACAAACTGGTCCAGCAAAATCAAAGATAGCTTTGAATCCAGCTTTTTTTTCAACTGGTAAAACTTCGTGATATGAATCATAAAGGCCGGGGCGCATTAAATCGTTAATGGCGCCATCGATTATAACGAAATTTTTGCGCGGAGTTTCTTTTAAATAAATTACTTTAGTTATTAAAAGCCCAATATTTCCAACTATGGCGCGCCCGGGAGCGATCGTAACTTTAACATCTAAATCTTGAATTGTTTCTTTAATTAACTCGATATATTCATAAATATTAATGGTTTTATCGTTCTGGTAGTTGATTCCAACACCACCACCAAAATCTAAATTTTTTATTTTAAAACCTTTTTTAATTAAATTTTGACAAATTTTACGAAGCCTTTCGAAAGCAATTTTAAAAGGCTCGAGATTGGTAATTTGCGAACCAATATGCATCGATATTCCGTAAATTTCTAAGGCGGGAAGTTTTGAAGCTAAAGCGTAAATTTCTTCAACTAAATCAATATCAACTCCGAATTTATCGCCTTTGCGTCCGGTAGAAATTTTGTGATGAGTTTTAGCGTCAACATCAGGATTTACGCGCAAAGAAAACTTGGCAATTTTATGCAAATTTGAGGCGACTTCATTTAGCAAAAACATTTCCTCAGCAGATTCAACCGAGAATTCTTCAATGCCATTTTGTAAAGCAAAAGTTAAATCTTCGCGAGTTTTGCCAACTCCCGCAAAAACAATTTTTTTAGGATTGATTCCGGCTTTAATTGCTCGATGAATTTCACCGGCTGAAACCGCGTCAATTCCAGCTCCAAGATCAGCTAAAATTTTTACTAAATGAAAATTATAATTTGCTTTTATGGCATAACAAATTTTGTAATCAGAAATTTTATTGCCTGCAAAAGCATCGACAAAATTTTGATAATTTTCGAATAAAGTTAAGCGCGAATAGCAATAAAAAGGTGTTCCGACTTGTTTAGCAATTTCTGAAATTGCCACATTTTCGACAAATAATTCATTTTTATTATGTAGATTTTTATAAGATAAATATTTCATTTTTACTCGTAAGTTGAATACATATAAGGGGTGATTGAATCGAATTCTGCTGAGCAAGAATCGACTCTTTTATAAATTGGATGGATATTGAGTCCGCGCCTTATTTCTCTAGCCTCTTTCTCAGTAATTCCAGATAATTTTGCTAATCTTTTATCAGAAAATCCCATTCTTTTTAAATTTAAAAAATCTTCGTAATTGTTTGGTAAGCCGTCTTTTTTAATTTTATTTTCAACAATGATTGCCGATTCGATTTGTTCAATGAACCATGGATCGTAACTGCAGATTTCGTTGATTTCTTGAGCCGAGATTCCTTCGCGCAAAGCTTGTGCGATTAATAAAATTCTATTTGGAGAGGCGATTTTTAATTTTTGACGAATTACTTTTCGGCGTTGTTCATCATCTTCGATTAAGATTTTTACTTCTTCGAGGCCACTTAAATTTCCTTCCAAAGAACGCAAAGCTTTTTGGAAACTTTCGATGAAAGAGCGTCCGATCCCCATAACTTCGCCAACTGATTTCATTGAGCTTGATAAAACATTGTCGCTACCTTTGAATTTCTCGAATGTAAATTTAGGGATTTTGGTTATAACATAATCGATGGTGGGTTCGAATGAGGCGGGCGTAATTCCTCCCGTAATGTCATTTTTAATTTCATCGAGAGTAAATCCGACTGCTAATTTGGCGGCAACTTTGGCAATTGGAAAGCCTGTGGCTTTTGAAGCGAGAGCTGATGAGCGTGAAACGCGTGGATTCATTTCGATAATTGTCATCTTGCCATTTTTTGGATTAACCGCGAATTGCACATTCGAGCCTCCAGTTTCAACGCCAATTTCACGCAAGACGGCGATTGAAGCGTTACGCATGTTTTGATATTCTTTGTCGGTAAGAGTTAAAGCTGGTGCCACGGTGATTGAATCGCCGGTATGAACTCCCATCGGATCAACATTCTCAATCGAACAAATAATGATGGTATTATCATTTTTATCGCGCACTACTTCCATTTCATATTCTTTCCAACCGATGATTGATTCATCAATTAACACTTCATGCGTTGGTGAAATTGTTAAGCCATAAGCGACAATTTGTAAATATTCTTCTTCGGTGTAAGCAACGCCACCGCCGGCGCCACCCATGGTAAAAGAAGGGCGAATAATCGCCGGCAAGCCAACTTTTTGCAAAGCTAATTTGGCTTCTTCTAAATTATGTACAATAGAATTTTTAGGAGTTTCCAAACCAATTTTTTCCATGGCTTTTTGGAATAAAGCCCGATCTTCGGCTTTTTTAATCGCTTCAATCGAAGCGCCGATTAACTCAACATTATATTTTTCAAGGACGCCATTTTTTGCCAAAGCAATGGCGCAATTTAAAGCTGTTTGTCCGCCAACCGTTGGTAAAACTGCATCGGGACGCTCTTTACGAATAATTTCTTCAACAATTTCTGGAGTTATTGGCTCGATGTAAGTTCGATCAGCAACATTTGGATCGGTCATAATTGTTGCCGGATTGGAATTAACCAAAATCACTTTATAACCTTCTTCGCGAAGTGCTTTGCAAGCTTGAGTGCCGGAATAGTCGAATTCACATGCCTGGCCAATCACGATTGGTCCCGCCCCAATAATTAAAATAGATTTCAGATCTGTACGCTTTGGCATGAAGTTTTGTAATAAAAATTTTGAATGCAAAAATATTTTATAAATAATATTTTTTGCTTTGAAAAAGTCAAATGGTGGTGATTAAAAATAGTATAATTTATTTACTTAATATCCGAAACCACATTTTTTGTAAGGGTTAGGCGCAAAGCATTAATAATCGCAACGACATCGATAATTTGTTGGGCAATCGCCCCTTCAGAAGGCGAAATTAAGCCAAAGCTGGCGAGAATCATTCCTACGACACTAAAAACCATGCCACCAATTGCGCTTTGTAAAATTATTTTACGCGTAAAAATGCTAATGTGAATTAGTTCGTCGACTTTGAGTAAATTACTTTCCAAAATTACCGCACCCGAAGATTCTGAGGTAATATTATTGCCTTGACCAAAAGCGATGCCAACCGATGCCAACATCAATGCTGGCGCATCATTAATGCCGTCGCCCATGAATAAAGTTGGTGCATTTTGAGTTTCCTTTTTAACAATTTCAAGTTTTTGTTCAGGACTTTGTGAGCTAAAAAAATTATTAATACCAAGTTTTTCGGCGAGATAATTAACTTCGCTGGCGCGATCGCCCGACAATAAAATAATTTTTTTAAAATTATGATTAGGAGCTAAGTGACTAATAAATGATTTACTTTCTGGTCGCTCCAAATCACGAAAATGAAGGATTCCCGCCACTTTTTTATTAATAATGATAACGCATTCCATGCCATCGGATAACTCGGGCAAAGGAATTTTTGAGGGCTGAAATTCATGAATTTTTTTACGGCTGGTGATGATTATTTCTTGTTCGCCGATATTGCCAATCATGCCATAGCCGGGTTTTTCTGAAATATTTTGAGCGTCGAGTAAAATTAAATTGCGCTTTTGCGCTTCTTTTAAAATTGAACCGGCCAAAGGATGGCGAGAGTAGCGTTCGAGGCTAGCAGTTTTTTGTAAAATTTCATCTGCAGAAAATTCATCGAGAGCGATAATTTCGGAAATATTTGGTTCGCCGAAAGTTAAAGTCCCGGTTTTGTCAAAAATCGCCGTCGTGCAAATTGATAATTTTTCCAAAATGCGTGCATCCTTGATTATAATGCCTTGACGCGCCGAAATCGAAATAGCGCTAATAATGGCAATTGGGACCGCAATCAACAGCGGGCAGGGCGTTGCGATTGTTAAAACCGCTAGAAAATTAGTTAAATCGTGAGTGAAATAATAAGAAGTTGAGGCGATAATTATGGTTATTGGCGCAAAAATTGCTCCAATTTTGTCGGCAAGTTTATGAATTTCAGGCCTTTGTTCCTTGGCTTGTTTCATGACTTCCATGATTTTTCCATAGCGTGAATCGGCGGGTAATTTTTCGGTTTTTATAACGAATAAAGATTCGCCGTTAATGGCGCCCGATAAAACTTTGGAGCCAATAGTTTTGGAAATTCGATAAGGCTCACCCGTTAAATATGATTCATCCATCGAGCCTCTGCCTTCAACCACTTCGCCATCAATTGGGCAAATTTCGTGAGGAAAAATGGCGATTAAATCATTGATTTTAATTTTAGCAATTTCGGTATCAAAAAAATTATTTTCAGATTTTAAGTGAGCAATTGTTGGCATTCTTTGAGCAAGGGCTTCTAAAACAAAAGACGCGCGATGCGAGGCGAATTCTTCAAGCGCTTGCGAACTGGCGAGCATCAAAATAATTAAAACTCCCGCGACATTTTCGTGCAAATAAATTGCCAAAATTAGCGCCATGAAGGCAATTAAATCTGCGCCCAAATTGCCTTTTATAATTTTAAGAAATATTTGAATTAAAAGTGGAATTCCGCCAAAAATTAAAACAAAAAAAAGACTATAATTTTCATCAATTTCAAGCGCAAATTTAGCAAAATAATGAATTACTAAAGAGGTGATGGAAACAATAGAGAGTAATAGTTGCCATTTATCTTTGAGATAGCTTAGAGAAAACTTCATATTTATAAAATTAAAAATAGTTTTATCGAGGAAAAATTGATATTTTTTAGATTTTATGATTTTAAAATAAATTTAGCCATTTTAATTTCGATGTCAATTTAACGAGACTTGGCATTTATAAATCCGTAATTAAGTTATGCCAAATTTTCAAATGAAATAGTGGGCTATAAAGTCCAAAAAAATATGTTAAATTTGGATTTACTTTTAAAGGGCAATTGAGGAAGTTTGTGAATTTTATCCGTAAACTTTTTAATTATTTAAAAAATTTAATATTGTGATTAAAATAACTTGATCAATTATTTGTGTTTTTTAGTTTATTATTTAGCTTAACTTAATTTGGTGAGGCACTACTGCGCCACCCAATTGATCTGCTCTAGGTTTTTTGTTTAGAGGCCCTTCTTTCCCTGGCTCGGTATCAGGTCTTCTTTTTGATCCGCTAGCTGGATTTAAAAGACTTTCGATTTTAATTCTATTAGCACTACTTAAAAGACCAGTGATGGTATCGCGATTAGATTTATCTTCAATTTTATTTGCAATGTCAATGGCGGTTTCACCTTTTTTATTTTTTATATCAACCCTTGCATTTTCATTCATTAAAGCTGTGATTAATTGGATATTGCCTTTTGTGATGGCAATGTGAAGAGCTGTATCGCCACGGTGATCATTTTGTAAATTAACATTTGCTCCTGACTTTATGAGAGTTGTGACGACGCCAGGGAATTCGAAGAGAACGACCAAGTGAAGAGGGGTGTTGCCATGCTTGTCCCCTTGATCAACATTCGCTCCAAACTCTATCAAATTTTTAACTAAAGTATTGTTGCCTTTCATAGTGGCAAGGTGAAGAGCGGTATAGTTTTCTTCATTATCAGCTTTATTAACTAATTCAGAGGTCTCTTCTTTTATTAATATACTTTTTACGATTTCAGTTTTACCTAAATTAGTAGCATGGTGAAGAGCGGTTCTACCATCTTTATCGGGTATAATAGCATCAGCTCCATAATTTAGTAGAGCTTCGACGTTTTTAGTATTATCTGCGTAAGTGGCAATGTGAAGAGCGGTTCGACCATCTTTATCAGGTATTTTAGCATCCGCTCCAGATTCTAGTAGAGCTTTGACGTTTTCAGTATTGCCTTTGATGGCGGCAAAGTGAAGAGCGGTATAGTTTCCTTCAGATATTTTATTTATGTCTGCCGTTTTTGCTAGCTCTTCGATGACTTTAGAGTTGTCAGGTATAAAAGCAGCAATTTGAAGAGCCGTATAACCCTTATTATTCTCTGCATTAATATCCACTCTTGGGATTAAAAATTTTACTAATTCTAGGTTACGTTCCCTACAGGCATTATGAAGTCTGGTATTGCCATCAGAATCACGCAATTTATTTATATCTTGGTCAGAGGAGGAGTTGAAACCATTGTTATTATCTAGCATAATTTTCAGTTATTAAATTTATTTATCAAAATTAATTATATTGTTAAACTTATTTTTTCTTATCTTCTCTCAGCTCTAAGACTTTTCTCGTGTTTTATTTTATAAATTTATTATATAAAATCTGCAGAAATAATAATCGAAAGTAATAACTACTGAGTTTTTTTATTTAGTTCAAGGTATTTTTTATTTTGATTAAAATAAATTTAGAAATTTTTTTTAAATTCAAAACAGACCTTAAAAGTCAATTTATAAGAGCATGTATTTTTAAGTTAATCTAATTTAGAAAAACAAAATGCTTTAAAAATATTTATCGACTTATTTTATTGAAAAACTTATAATTTCTTGAAGATAAAATTTTTACAAAAAATAATTTAAATATGAAAAAAAATATTTTAAAAATCTTAATAACTTTATTTATGATGTCATTATTTTCAACGGGCTCTAAGGCAAAAAATTCAAAAATCGAGGATGTTTATCAATTTTCTTTTGTTAATTTCGATGAAACTAAAATCAATTTAGCCGATTATAAAAACAAAGTTTTATTAATCGTCAACACCGCTTCGAAATGCGGATTTACTAAGCAATATGAAGGTTTAGAAAAGGTATATCAAAAATATAAAGATCGCGGACTTATGATTATCGGGGTTCCAAGCAATAATTTTGGCAGTCAAGAACCGGGCAATAATGAAGAAATTCAAAGATTTTGCAAATATAATTATGGTGTAAATTTTTTAGTTACGCAAAAAGAAATAGTTACTGGAAAAGAGGCGCATCCATTTTATCTTTTTGCTAAAGAAAAGCTTGGTGCGCTTTCCTCGCCGAAGTGGAATTTTCATAAATATTTAATCGGTCGCGATGGCAAATTAGTCGATTATTTTATTTCAAGCACAACTCCCGAAAGTGAAAAAATTATTAACGCAATCGAAAAAGAATTGAAAAAATAATTATGAAAAAACCTTCAATTGCCATTGTCGGAGCAGGATTTTCAGGAATAGTTTTGGCGCAAAAATTAAAAAATATTGGCGAAGTTAAAATATTTGAGAAAGCCCGCGGAGTTGGTGGCAGAATGGCTTCACGCATTAAAGATGATTTTAATTTTGATTTCGGAGCGCAATTTTTCACTGCTAAAAAACTAGAATTTCAAGAATTTTTAAAGCCATTTGTTGAGCAAAAAATTTTAATGCCTTGGTGCGGAAATTTTGCTGAAATTGATAATTATAAAATTACTTATCAGCGCCAATGGCCACAAGAAAAAAATCATTTTGTGCCAACCATAAAAATGAATCAATTTTGTAAAGATTTGGCGCAAGACCTTGATATATCTTTACAAACCCGCATTGCAAAAATTGAAAAAAAGGCAAAAAAATGGCAAATTTATGACGATAAAAATAATTTTTTAGGTGAATTTGATTGGCTATTTTTTTCAATTCCAGCGCCTCAATTATTAGAGTTAATTCCGCAAGAATGTAATTTCTTTGAAGCCACAAAAAATATTAAAATGCTTGGTTGTTTTGCTTTAATGCTTGGATTAGAAAAGCCGTTAAATCTTCAATATGATGTTGCTTTAATTAAAAATTCGCTAATTTCATGGATTAGTTTTGAAAGTTCAAAACCGCAACGAAAAAATTCAGCTTCTTATACGATTTTAGCTAGAAATGATTGGTCTGATGACAATATGGAAAATGACATTGAAGATGTAAAAAAACAAATTATTGCAGAATTTACAAAAATAATTCAACAACCGCTCGAAAATATAATTCATCAAGATATTCATCGTTGGCGCTACGCTAATATTGCTAAACAAGAAAAAAATACAAAATTTTTTCTCGATAATAATTTACAAATTGGAGCCTGCGGAGACTGGTTAATTCATGGTCGCGTTGAGGCTTCTTATTTAAGCGCTTCGGCACTTTTTAATGAAATTTCTAAAAATTTAAAATAATTTTTAAGTTGAAAAATTCACAAAAAAATTTTGAAAAAATCAAAGAAAACCTTGTGGCAACTTATCGCAACATGGTGCAAAATTCTAGTTTGCAAATCGATTTTGATGAAAATCTAATCAATAATTTTTTTTCGTGGAATCAAAATATTGTTGATTTTCAAGATGAAAAATTACATTCCAAAATATTGTCTTTAAAAGCATTTTCCCCAAATTTTAATTTAATTAAAAACTCTGAAGATGATTTAGAAATTTTATCTTTCATGCGTCCGAGCGTTGATTTGGGAAGTTGTTATGGCTTATTTCACAATCCGCAAATTCATCAAAAATATAAAATTGAAATCAATAATTTAAATAATTTAAAAATTAATGTTGCCAAAATCTTTGATGATTTTGAAAAAATGCGAATTGTTGTTTTAGCGAGCGATAATTATTTGGGAGTCGTTAAAAATATTTTAGCAAAAATTGAAAATGATATTTTTTATGCCGATGCCTCAAACCTTGATTTGCTTATATTAAACAAGTTTTTTGCTAAGAAAGTTTTACCTAAAACTCAAGATTTTATAAAAAATTTACAAAATAATTTAGCGCCACAAATTGTACAAAAAATAATTGATTTAGAAAAATTTATTTATCAGCAAGAAAGCTTTGCCAAAAACTTAAAATTAATTTTAGAAGAGTTAATTATTGAAAATGAAGAAATTGACCAAGAGCCTTCTGAATCAAAACCCGAAGAACAAAAGAAATCATCGCAAGATTCTGAAAATTTTGGTGCCGAATCGGTCGAAAATAATTTAAATCAAATTCAAAATAACGAAGTTTCTGATAATTCTAGTGAAGAAAAAATTGTTGAAAAAAAATTAGAGGAAATGCCAATTTTTGAAGATGAAAAATTTGACGAAACCATTATTGACAAGCCGTCGATTGATAATAATAAAATTGAGTTTAAAAATCCTTACACAATTTTTTCTAATCAGTTTGATGAAATAGTTAATCCCAAAAAATTTATTAGCAAAATTGAACTTGAGAATTTGCGCAATCAACTTGATTTAAAAATATCAAAACTCAATACAATTTCTAAAAAAATGAATTTGAAATTGAAAAGAAAATTATTATCGAAGAAAAATACTTACCTAGATTTTGATGCATCGGGCGGAGTTTTGAATCGTAAAAAATTAGTAAATCTAGTTTTGTCACCTTTTATTGAAGATGTGTGGATTAATTCCAAAGCCCATGAATATCACGACACGACTTTAACGATATTGCTTGATAATTCAGGTTCGATGCGCGGTAATCCTATTGTGATGAGCGCGATGGCTTGTGAAATAATTGCCGAAATTCTCGAAAAATTTTCAATTAAAACTGAAATTATCGGTTTCACCACTTCGGATTGGAAGGGTGGGCGCGTGAGAAAATTGTGGGAAACTTCGGGTCGTAAAAAAAATCCCGGACGCTTGAATGAGTTGCGACATATTATTTACAAAAGCTTCAATCAAAGTTTTAAAAAGTCGAAAATAAATTTAGGATTAATGTTGAAAGAAGGGATTTTAAAGGAAAATATTGACGGCGAAGCCTTGCTGTTCGCGCGTTCGCGTTTAGCGCAACAAAGTGAAAAAAGAAAAATTTTAATGGTAATTTCCGATGGCACGCCCGTCGATGATTCAACCACTTGCAACAATGATGGCGATATTTTATCCGATCATTTGCGCCATGTTATTAATATGATTGAGAAGCGCGGTAAAATTGAAATTATTGGTGTTGGGATAGGGCACGCCACCGACGAATTTTATAAAAATTCTATTACGATTAGAGCCCTAGAGGATCTAGGCGATGTTATGATTGATAAGATTATTAATGTTTTATAATAATATTATTTTTTATTTATAACTTGATTTTGTTTACTAATTTTATAATTTCATTAATTCATAATTAATTGGTGGAAATTGACAATTATGCAAAATTTTTTAAACAAATAATATTTATGAAAAATATAAAATACGGCACTTCAGAGTATAGCTCTGAATCTTCTAAAGATTCTTCAGGATACTATGTTACCTAATCTTCAAGAATATCTTCGTTTTATAAGTGCGTTACAAAAAGCTATTTGGCCTCCCTTGGCAAATCCTCAAAATTTATCTAAAGTGGTAATTAATGCAACTCTTCCGGCATTTGTAAGAATAGCGGAAGGTAGAATAAATGGCGATACACCACCACCTTCTCCACCTCTTCCAGCTACTAGTGAAGTAGGAGGTTCACCCTCCGAAACACTAATAGCAGCAAAGAAAGAAGAAGAAGTCTATGGACGATCACTATCTTCTTCACCTTTTGAAAGCCAACCTTCTGATGAAGTAAATGATTCTAAACACAATAGTTCAGCAAGTATGAGTACAAAATCAGGGAATGATGCTAATTTTAATAATGAAAAACCATCAAGACTCAGAGCATTATTAGGGGACATGTCATCTTTGCCATCTGGATTATCTTATCTCTATCTTAAACTTAAGCAAGCAAATGGGAAAACTCCCGAAGGTGATGGTAAAGAAAAAAAATCAAATAATACTGAAGGAGAAAGCGTTTCCGCCTATGCTAAATCTCTAAAGGATCGAACCGATGAATTGGATAAACTGAGTGAAATATTTGAAAATGCGGGGCGCTTTGGGAAAGAAAAACCAGGTAAAGAATCTGGCCCTCTAGAAAGTTTGGAGGAGCTGAGGGAGAGGTTAAAAGCAATGGGTCATTTTACTGCAAAAGGAGGAGTCTCCATAAATCAAGACGAGGTATCATCTAATCTTCATACTGACCCCTTAAGATCTGGAGTCGATGTTCCAGACGTCGTTAGAAAAGTAGAAAAAAAAGTAACTTTTGGATCGGTATTAATTCAAGGAGGAAAAGAAAGTAGTCGCCATTTTTCGGCATTAGTTCCTGAAAGTTCATTGCAAACAGCCCCAAAACCTGAATTGGAAACATTAAGCCCAACACCCTCAGAGCTTAGAGCAGGGAAAGGTTTAATATATTTTGATCAACCCTCAGAGCTTAGAGCAGGGAAAGGTTTAATATATTTTGATCATCAACAAAACATCAAAAAATTAACTAGACAATTAAAGGGTTTGATTGAAAGTGAGATTGATGAAAGATGCAATCGCGATGACGCTTCGAAAGAAAGCGTGGCTACAAAATATCTTTTAGATTTAGCGAAAGTCAATCCAATCCGCATAGAAATATGTAAACAGATTTTTAAAGAAAGATTCGATAAAGAACTTGAAATGCCAGATAATTATAAAGCTGAAGCTAGTCCAGAAATTAATTTAGATTCAAGTAATATAGAAAAGGCTTTTAATGAATTAAATAAAGGTTATGAGAAATTATTAAAATTACATTCTGCCCATGATGTAGGCGGGCGTTTACAAAGAAATAATGAGGGCGTTGGAACTCAAAAAAGTGGGGATGTGGTGGTTCCTAAAAGTTCATTGCAAACAGGACTTCCAGAACAAAGATCTTCTTTGCCAATTCCTTACCCTTTAAATACTAATTCTGGTCATGATTGTCTGCCGTCACCCAGTGTTATTAGAATGCGCCCTAGTTTAACACTTAATATTCAAGCAGGCACAGCTGGGGATGGAAGGTTCAGCATCTAAAAGACCTGGTTTGGATTCAGCAAATAATGGTGTGGCAGGTACGGAAAAAATAACTAAAAGAATTGGGGATATTAATGCGGTGGTTCCTAAAAGTTCATTGCATAAAACTAGTAACGGAGTTACTAAATCAGTTGATACTAGCGCTCAGCAAGTTATTTTAGGGGAACCAAATCACCGCTAATCAAACATCCCCGATTTCTTTTTCGGGGCAAAGTCTGGAGGAAGTTTTTGCTGAATTTCTTTTGGCAATAAGCGATATAAAGTTTTAACTTTATCCGCGCT
>Ga0209596_1003294_pt1 | contig 12787 bp, 15 predicted proteins | sample M_130807_MF_Meta_FD_187314 | JGI IMG/M metagenome (GOLD analysis project Ga0209596, IMG submission 187314) | Freshwater microbial communities from Lake Montjoie, Canada to study carbon cycling - M_130807_MF_MetaG (SPAdes) (version 2) | ecosystem: Environmental > Aquatic > Freshwater > Lake... | reverse complement strand
CCGTCGCTAGGACAGCCACTGCAAGCGTACCAGTCGTGTCCGCCACCGTGACCGAGAGCGTCCCAAGAACCTCGGAAGAGATGGTAATAGACATGGGTTAAGCGGTGACTTGGTCGATGATGTTTAAACGCATGGTCTCCGAGTAGAAGACCGTCGTACCGTAGGCAAAGCGGACATCCCAGCGGGCCGAGCCTAAAGCCCAAGCGTCCGTTGAGGAATAGGAGGCCACAAAAGATAGGCCGTTGCCCGCCATCGTGATTGTCAGGGGGTACGTTGCGTTAAAAGCGTCGATGACCGAAGAGGTCACCGTGGTCGTTAGCAAGTTAGCCGGGCCGCCCGCCTCGGGGGTGTAGGTGACGGTCGCCGCGAAGGTCGTGCCGCGCTTAAAAGTGACTGAGGTCGAGCAGGTCATGGCGTCTTACTTATGCAGGGTTTGGAAGGGGGGAGGGTTAGCCGGGCATCCCGATTGGCGAAATGACGTTTGTTAGGGTTGTCGGCTTGGAGTACCCGCTCCAAGCGCCGTTCCAAGCGTCAGACTCTGCGTCATACTGAGGCCAGCCAGTAAACGGAGAAGGGTCTCCGGCGATTTCTAGGACGACTCCGTAGAATTGAATGATGTTTGGCAGGGTAATAGTCCCGATAAGTTTCTGGCTTACGTCCCAAGAGTTCGTCGTTCCGTTCCAAATGATAGAGGCAACTAAGACCCGTTGGCAGTTGTAGTTATATTGAATAGGGGTCGTCTGTCCCCCACTGATTAAATAGCCAGCGGGTGATCCGTCTACGTCTAGGGCACTGGCACCGATATAGCCGTAGAGTCTAATGCTGTCGGTCGTGTCAGCCTCTCCCCAAGGGGTCGTCTTGTCAAAGGCGTCGCTAGGTGTGATGCCGTCAGCCATTACCACTAAAGCAGGACTGCGAAACTCCGAGGCTTGGTTAAGAGGTTGCCGGACAATATAGACGCCCCAGCTGTCAGAGCCTTCGGCAGCTGCGTTGGCAATCGTGATAAACCCTTCCGAGTCTGCCCAGGGGCTAGAGGCATTTGTGCCCGTAGTCTTTGAGCCCGTAGGGTAAGCCCAGATGCCAGTAAGGTCATACTCGGCTGACGTTGCGTCTAGGCCTGTACCCGCCCAGACGTCTTGCGTGATCACGCGGCCTTTGCCCGTAAAGACATTGTCACCCGACACTAACACCTTGAACTGCTCAGGGGGTACGAATGGAGACGGGTCCGTGTAAGGCTGGTTGATGTCCAGCGTCGTTCCGTAACCCGAACTAGTAAACGAAAACCCTACTCCTGGTTGAATAGCCATTTAGATTAAGGGACGTTGATGTAGACGTAGTCGTCCCAGCCGGTCTTGGAATAACGGATCTCGTAGTTGACCTTGTATAGAGCCCCGAACATCTCGACGTTTACCTGAGAAAGAAGGTTAACGTGTCCAATGTTAATAACAGTTCCAACAGGAGCCCAGTCAGGCAAAAGGTCAAACGAGCCCCAAGCAGTGGTTGCCGATGCTTTGTTAAGGTACTCAAGAATGGATAGGACTGAGGCTTCTTCGGTCATGTAGATGACGCCCGAGTAAGTCGTCGTAGTGGCAAGGTAGTTTGTCTTGCCGTAGAAACTTGGATAAATGGGGTCGACAAAACCGATAAATCGACCGCCGTCTTCAGACTCAAAGCAGGCACCGTTTAAACCAGTAAAGGACAAAGTCGGCTCACCCTTGGGCGTTGCTTTAGACTGCACGAGCGGACCCAAGGTGTCGGCAGTATAAGGACCAGACCCGGCGATAACACCCGCGAAGGCTGCATCAGCGACAAAGAAGTTTGGGTGTGAGGTCAGCGGTTCGCTCGTCAGGCCGTTAGCCCCAGAGGTGTTTGGGTTCGTGAATAGACCGTCGTTAATAGCCGGGTCGATACCAACGTAGTCCACCGTGATCGTGCAGATGTTCAGGGAGTCCCAGCTGATACGCCACTTGTCGAGTTTTAGGTAAGAGTAGGCCGCGTCTGGGTGCGCCGTACCTTTGACTAGGAACGCGTCAACGTCGGTGGTCGTGTCGCCCTTAAAGACGGAGACCGAGGTGTTGAGGCCAAAGCCGTCAGAGACGACGGTCCAGCCGGATTGGAGAATGGGGGCGACGAGCGTGTCGCCTGTATTTACGATAGCCATTGGGTAAGATTATTTGCGACCGCTAATAGCCGGGGTATTGGTTGCGGGGGTTTTAGTAAAGTCTACGGGGACGCCGCCACCAGGTTGCTTGTTGTTCAGAGACTCAAGCAGGGCGGTCTGCTTGCGGGCCTCTTCGAGCTGCATGGTCATGGCCTCCATGACAGGGTTAGCGCCGACGCCGACGACGTTGCCAAAACCTTCGGGGGACTTGAATGAGCTTGGGCCGGTGGGTGATAGCGGATTATTTTTTAAGTCTTCAGAGATTAATGCTTGGACTTGGTCTTGAATGCTTTTGCTTTTTGAAAGCATACCAGAATTATCAACGCCTTGCTCCTTGCCTGTAATTGCACCCCTAACAGTAGGAAACATTGGTGGAAGTTGATACTTATTCACGATAGCTTGTCCTCGAGGATCGTTTCTTAAAAACTCCTGAGTAATATCTTCGCGGCTGACCTTTGCTTCTTCAACCTGTGCTTTAACTTTCTTTTCGTTGTTACGTTTGTTTGCGTAGTATCTGTCTTCCGCTGACATCAATGCATTTGTGCCATCAATAGCAGCACGGTTAGCATCTTCGCTTTTCTTTTGATTGTCCGCAATCATTTTGCCGATGAAAGCCAGCACCGTCGTAAGGATAGCCATCGGTCCAAGGAAGGATAGGAAGATGTCCTTAAATGAACCGGCAAACTTTTTACCGATGCCCTCAATCTGTTTATCAAATCCACTAATCGCTGCCTTAGCTTTATCGACGGCCTGTGGAACGTCGGAGGTCGCCTTAATGTTTACTTCTAGGGATTGGGCCATGTTAGTCGGTCTTCTCCTCTGCAGGTTTGGAAGCCGATGCCGCCCGTTGGGACTCCATGAAGGCCTCTTCCTCGGGAGTCATTATCTTAACCTCTGCCCCCTTGCGTAAGGCTAGGGCGGTATTTAGCCAGATGGCTTGGCACTCCGGCATCTCCCAAGCCCGCTGCTCTGGGATGCCCGACGCGATCAAGTTGGCGACGATAGCCAGGGGCCACGGCAAACCATTGTCGCCACCGCTCTTGCTCTTGTCCTGCTCCCAGAACTTCGGCCAGTCGTGGATTAGGATATACCCGGCAAAGGCGTTGAGCATGGCCTCGAACTTCTTGGGATGGTTATTAAGGTACGAGATGCGGGCCTTGTCGATTAGGCCAATCTCCCCGAGCCTTTCCTCAGCGCATACCTTACAGGCAAAGATAAGGTCGGCGGGGGTGATGCCGCGGTCTCCCGTGATCAGCGGGGAATTAAACGCCATTAGCCTGACGCGATACTTAAGCGACCAGGGGTAAAGCGAACGACCCAGCAACTTGAAGGGAGCCGGGTCGATAAAGGCGTTTAGGAAGCGATGGTCCACGCCGTGACTATGCCCCCACTTGGGGCTGGGTCAATTAGGTAGCAGGGACGGACTCGTAGACCATCGCCGTAACCGAGACAGAAGTGAAGTCCTTGTTAGAGCCCTTCTGAGAGATGCCGGTGATTGTGCCGACATAGGTAATCGTAGCTGACCCGCTTGTGTAAGCCGTGTCTGCGTTAACAACAAAGGTAAGAGGTGCGCCAAGCGTTGGCATACCAGAGGTCTTGATGATGCCGTCGACGGTAATCTCAGTTTTACGGTCGTCGTAGCGAGCCGTCTTAGTCAGGCCAGTCTCATCGGCTACCGTGCCGGACAGGTTAAAGGTGGCGTTGACGGAGTAACCTTGCACGAAAACGTCAGTAATATTTCCATCAATACCAAATAAGCAGGAAGTACCAGTATTTACGGCGGCCATATATTAATGTGAGTTTTGGAAGATTAAGGGGCCAAACAGGTCCAGACAGAGAAGGCAAAGGAGGTCGCCCAGCTGCGTTCATCCACCCCCTCGTCCTCCGATTGGATAATAACGTCATAGCAGGTTGCGTCCCCGCCCGCAACAAACGCGGCCTTAATGCTTGTCAGGTCACGCATATTCCCGACCAGGGCGGCGCACCGTGCCCGGTGATCGGCTAGGGTCGTGTCGTCGGCGTTCGAGAATAGGGTGATGCGCAAAGAACAATCATAGTTCCCGGCACCATCCGGCAGGCTGCTTGGGGTGCGTGCCGAGTCGCAGAGGACGACGGCCTTGGGCAAGGTCTGGGTCGCGGCGTTGTCTCCCGTGAGGAAGGACACCGTGGTAAGCCCAGTCTGGGTCGAGAGGTAGGTCGCGAGCGTAGACTCGACGATGTGACGGATGGAGGCGGTGCCCATAAAGGTTATTTTTTGTTAAACTTGTCGATGTCCGCTTGGACTAGGGTGCGGATTTTAGCGGGCATTTGCTTGATGCGGTTTGCGTAGACTAGGCCGAGGACGCCCGCTTGGTCGGCGATGCCGAAGATGTTGCCAGAGAGGTTGCGGATAGTGACGTCGGCTAACTTGTCAGAGAATTGGGTGATGCTCTGCCCGGCAACGGAACTGTGCTTGGTAATCCAGCCGGCGGCACGAAGGGCTGAACCCGCGTTCTTCTCGACGCCGTTAATGACTGGGCGGGGTAGGGACATCAGGGCTTTGTACCAGCCAGACTTGATGGCACCTACGCTCTCCTGGCGTTGGGCGATATAGGTATCTAGGTCAGCCTTCTTCTCGACGACCCGCTTGTCGAAGGAGCGAACCCCGCTCATGTTGCGTCCGTTCTTCCAGAGTCGCCCGTTGTTGCGCTGATAGACATGCCGATAGACCGCGTCGATGGCAGCCGTCCCTTCAAGGGGAGCCCCGTCCGAGCTGAGTGCCTGAGAGGCCACGCGGTTGCCGATGCGGTTAAAGTAGTTCTTAGCTCGCTTGAAACCTTGGTCCGTCCCGAAGCCCTTGTATTGGGTCGAGAGCATACGGGCCACAAAGGAGTTGGCGGCGATGATAGAGGACTGGGTCGAGGCCACCTTCCAGAACAGGCCCTGGTTGTTGTTCAAGGCTAAGGAGCCAAGGCGTTTAATGACGCGGGTCGCTTGTGTGCCGGCACTACCACCTGTTTGCGGTACGACCACCTTGTTCACATCTCGGTCGATGGCCCGCTCTCCGGCCTTCTTGGCGGCGTTAGACAGACCACCCCCACCGCCCTTAGTCAGCGGAGGGGTAAAGTTGGCGGCGTCCTGACAGGCTAAGGCGGCTTGCTCGAGGGTCGCGTCTCTGATGGTTTGCTTGCTCGCCGCGGCGAACTTCTGGATGGCGTCCACGAAGGCGGCTTGACTGGCGGGCGTGAGCGTGACCTTGACCACGGCGCTTACTGGTTGTCGTCGATGACGAGGAGCGTGATCCAAGCCGACGCGGGCTTATAAGTCTGGGTCGTGATGCGGACGTTAAGGCCGCCGGCGACGATTTTCTTCCCTTGGGCTAGGGAGGCGATGGGGACACCAGCCGAGAGTAGGGCTGCCGATGACCCAATAGACCCGTCTGGGAGGCTCCAGGAGGCTGTTACAGCGGGAACCCTTACAGTGTATTGGGTCCGCTCACAATACCCCCCCGCCTCTAGAACAGTCGTGACGGCAGGGTCGGAGATAAGGCACTGAAAGGTGATTGCCCCAGAGTTGGCAGAGCCAGCCACGCCGAAGTCGGCTATCATCTCCTTGGCGTCATTAAGAAACTCGGTCCCGTAGAGGCTCATGTACCTATGTGCTTTTTGGAATAAAACAAAAGACCCCCAAGGGGTTAGCCAAGAGGGTCTCGTTTATGCGGCTAGAGCCGCGTCGATTACGCCGTCAGAAGACGACGGAGGCTGGTAGCACGACCGACAGCGGCACCGAACAGTAAGGTGGCAGTCACGTTGTAGTAACCGCTCTGTTCCTGCAAGATCATGACCTGGACCGAGAGACCCGTTGCAGGGTCGGTGGCCTGAGACACATCAGCACCAGGGATTTCATTGAAGGGCAGGGCAGTAGCGCAAGCAATCGCGTCGGCACCGCAGATGAAGCCAGCAAGGTTTTCGGAGTTCGTAGCAAGGTTGCTGAACTGGTAGACCTGAGCGCCAGCGATGGAACCGATAGAGCCGGACGAGATGACGTTAGCACCGAGCTGGAAGGCGGCGATGATGGAGGCATCCGAACGGAGGTTGCTGAGGTAGGTGTTATTAACGACCAGGGCGCGCTTGTCGGTGGCCTTGGCGTCGTCGAGGGTCTTCTGAGCGGTGACCACTTCAGCGTAGGACAGAGCAGCACCAGTGACGGTGTTCGAGCTGTAGTTAGCGTTCGTAATCAGGTCGTTCACTTCGTCCATGCAAACCTGCGAGAGAGCGATAGCAGCCGTCTCGACGAAGTTGGTGGCGAAGAAGGCCACGCCGTACTGACGAATGTCGAGAGGCGAGAAGCGGCTCGAAACTTTAAAATGTTTTAGCGTTACCGAACTGGAGCTCACACTAGCGTCGTCGCCGGAGAGGTAACCAGAGGCACCAAACTCCGTTGCTACGGAGGTGCCGATCAGGGGGACCTGGATGACGGCGCCGCCGTTCTGGACGGAGGTCGTGAAGACGGTGGAGAAACCCGAGAGCATCGGGAGACGGTTCGAGAGAGCCTTGATGACCCCCACGGCGAGAACGGCTGGCGCCGCTGCAATACTGTTGGACATTTTATTATATTATTTGGGTGAGATAGGGTGAGAAAAAATTAGACCTTGATGCCCGCGTAAATCGCTTGGGCGTTCTTGGCGAAGTAGTCGGCCTTAGCGACCGGGTCGGTCAGGCTGTTGAACACCGCGAGGGCGTCCACCTTGGCGGCGACATTGTCGGAGCCAGGGATGATGGCGGTCGGTTCGACGCCTACGGATGCGGCAATCTTGGCGGCTTCCTTGGAGGCCGAAACCTTGGTGCTTTCGAGTTCCGCGATCTTGGCGGCGAAGGCGTCACGCTCGGCGACAGCCTTTTCGAGAGAGACAGTAAGAGCAGAGAGGGAGGCTTCCTTAGTGACGAGGTCCGCCTTGATGGCAGTCAGTTCGTCCACGGCGCCCACGGTCAGTTTCTCAACGGTGGCGCGGAGGTCGTCACGCTCGGCGGTTAAGGCCTGGGCGAGAAGGACAGCGGTCGAGAGTTTGTCTTCGATAGTCATGCTTACAGATGCCTTCTTTGGAAGATTAGTTTTTGCTGTAATGGAAGCGGCAAGGCCGTTCATCGGCATATTCTCGTCCTCTTCGTCTTCGCTTTCATCCGTAATTTCATCGGGGTCTAGGACGTAAACGCCTAAGGCCTCAACGGCAGCACGGTTGGCTGGGTCGTTATCAATAAAGTCGTCCACCTCAAAGCCTTCGTCGAGCAGCTTCTTAACTTCGCCGGCCTTAAACTCGGGGGCCGGAGTCTTACCGCCGTTCATAATGAGGCGCAGGTAGTCGAGGCCAGTAGCCTTGAGGTCTTCCGTGGTATTGGCACGATCAGACTCGGGACGATTAGTCAGGATGACGACAGGGTAGCCTTCGGCCTTGATGTAGTTGATGACGCGTAGCACGGGCTGACCAGCGTCTAAGATGGTCCCGTCGATGTCGGTGATGATGATTTGAGGCATAAAATTATTTCTTAGGAAGCACGGCAGGGGCAGGGGCGATGCTGTTCTCTGCCCACATCGAGACCGCTTCATTGAAGGAGTCCGCTAGGCCAGTCACGAGACCGCGCTGGGCGGCCTGCTTGCCAGAGAAGACTTGGCCTTCCATGTCCTCGGCCTTGACGAGTTTGCGGGTCTGAAGGACGGCGGCCTTGAAGTCGGCGTGGATTTCGTCGACCCCTTCCTGAAGATGGGCCTGATGGGCGTCGGTCACTTCGGCACCGGGTACGCCGATGGCCTTGTGCTGACCAGCCTTGATGACGATCATCTTAATCCCTTCGGCCTTGGCGGCTTCAGAGTAGTCGGCGACGACCATGTAGACGCCCACCGACCCGACCGTGCTAGAGGGGGAAGCGACGACCTTATCAGCTGCGGCGGCAACCCAGTAAGCGGCGCTTGCCATCTCGGTGTCGGTGTAGGACATCGTCGGCTTGGCGATATTGCGGACCTTATTGGCGAGTTCCTCAACGCCCGTCACCGTACCGCCAGGGGATGAAACTTGGAAAGCGATACGGGTCACTTGCGGGTTCATCGCGTATTCGTCGATGGTGTCGGCGATGTCAGAGACGTCCACGGCCCCCGTCATCTTCTCAAGGGGCGAAAGGCTCTTGCCAATCACGCCGGCAATCGGGATGACGCCCGTGCCGTCCTCAGCGATATAGGCCTTCGGAACTTCGCCGAAGAGCTGGGCCAGCATATCCGTAAAGCCGAACTTCTCCGCAAGGACGCGGTGATCGTCAGCCTTGGCAGGGTCGATAAGGAGGGCTTCGCGACCGTTCAGGCCGTTGAGTAAGAAACGCATTTTAGGAAGATGAGTCGGCTTCAGCGTCAGGCTGAGGGGTGGAGGAGGTTTGCTCGACAGTACCAGGAGCGGTGTTGATAAGCAGATTGGACAGGGTCTCGAAGGGGACGCCGTAGGTCTTGGAGAGGTCCAAGAGATAGCGGACGTTCTGGGCTTTAATTTCGGCCTCCTCCTCAAAGTTCATCCCGCGCTGGTTGTAGATTTCAGAGAAGGACAGAAGGCCGATGCGGAGGTCGTCGCGGTCGTTAGCCGAGTCGCGTCCACCGTCCACCGTCACGCTCTTCGGGGTCGTCCACGAGACTTCGGTCCATGACTCATCGTCGGGGAGTTCGCCGTTGGCGATGGCCTGACCGATGACGTAGCCCCAGGTAGGCTGACAGAGGGTCGTGATAATGACCGACTGATACTTACCGAAGACTCGCCCGGCCTTGGCGGTCACTAAGCGAACGGAAGCCCCGCCAATCTTGGAAGGGTCGGAGACAAACTCGTAGGGTAAGACGCGGACGATGTCGCGCTCAAGTTCTTGCAGGAAGCCGATGGCCTGAGAGCCACGGTTGGAGGCTAGGAGCTGGAGGTCTTCGCCGGGTTCTAGGGCGAGGATTTTACCACCCATTGAAGCGTACTGCTGGCCCTGCGTAAGAGGCGTAGACTGACCGAGTTCCGCACCCATGTCGGTCGGCATAAAGCCACCTGTCTTTTTGAGGACGCGGGTGACGTCGCCGTGGTCCTTCATGGCTAGGATTTCGAGGAGACGCACGTCCATATCGTCCTGCACTGAGTTGACGGCGCTCTGAAGAATAGGGATGCCACGGGCACCGCTGGCCCACTCCTGGTCGACAACGTGCATCACCGCGTTAGAGATAACGTAGCGGGCAGAGCCGTCAGAGCGGTAAATGGAGAAACCAGCAAGTTCGCCGTAGGGGCCGAACTGTACGCCGTCGTGCATACCGGGCGGGCATACGTCTGGAGACAATGGATCACCGACTCGATGGCTTTCCATCAGTTGTAATTTTGGAACGCCAAAAGCGTTGCGTGTCTTAATTGCCCAGCTGTCTCCGTCTCTGAGCATACCCCTAAGCAAGATATTCTGACTTTGGGCAAAGGAAAAGCGGCCGGTGATATCGCACTTCTTAGCCCACTCATTAAAGTAATCGTTATAGGCTTCACGAGCCTCGGGCGTCGACGCGTGAGACTGGTGCTTGATGCCGTCACCCACGGTGTAGAGCGTGAGGTCGTTCAGGATTTGATTGAACAGCCCGCTGTTGCGTTCAGCCCATCGACACTTTCGGACCATCGACAGTCGGTCGAACGGGGACAGGTCGCGACGGAGGTCACGAGGTGCAGCGCCGTACTGCCCGAGACGTAGGCGAGTCAGTCCCGTGCTTTGCCAGCCACCAGCCCCTGATGCTTGAGGTGCCGGGGTTCCCTTGCGGGCCTTGATGGGTAGACGCTTTTTGACTGCCATAAATTAGTTACGGATTGGGTTGTTCCAATTCGTCCGACCGACCGTCATGCGGACCGAGCCCGGGTACTGCTGGGGGTCGAGGAGTCCTAACGCGTACTGAGCCTCGGCGAGCATCTCCTTCGGTGGCATGGCAAACGACTTAGACGCCGAGGAACCGCTGTCGGAATAGGACATAAGGGTCTTGCCTTCGGTAATAAGGTCTACGGCCTTCGTGCGGATTGCTAAGAGTTCACACTCGGTGAGGCCGATGAAGATGCCAGAAGCCATATTACACTTGCAGAATTGGAAGTAAAAGGGGGCGAGCCGAGGGCCAACGATCCGAACCTCCAAGCCAATGTAGGTCCCCACAAACCCCCGACTCGCTTGCATTTAAAGTGATGAGGTCGGGCACGGTGTCAAGTTGTAGGTGCTTCGGCTTCCGTGGTCGTAGCCTCCCGACCGACGACGCCCCAGCGCACGGCTAGGAGCAGGGCGATGACCTCGCAGTCGAGGGCGTGATTGTCGAGGACGCCTTGGGGAAGTATCCACATCGGGCGACCCGTCCGCTTGTCCTTTACGCGGACCTCAGAGTTCAGCTGCTTGGCGTACTCCTCCACCGCGTCACGGGGGAAGGTGTGCAACTTGCGGACCCGTAGGCCGTGCAGGAGGTCTTTGGCGGCAGGCACCGAGAAGACAATAAACGAAACTCGCTGGGCTTGCCCTGGTACAATCATAGCCTGTGGGTCGGAATAGAAGCGGCGGGTCGTCTGTCCGTTTGACGAGGTCACCGCAAAGTCGTCGAGGTGCGAGCCCTTGGTAGTCTTCCAACCTCGCCGGCAACACTCGGCGTATACGGCTTGAGTCTGGTCTCCTGAGTCGACGGCGATGAGGGCCTTATGGACGCCGTGCTTTCGAGCTAGGTCGTCGAGGCCTGTCCACGTCTCGACCTTCTCAAAGGCCATTAGACGGCTCTGCCCGTTACGGCTCCAACGGCGCACGGTTGCCCAGAAGTGAAGACCGCCCTTACGTTGTGCGTCGATGCCCATCGTTCGGAAAGGGATACTGCCATCCGGGGCGTTCTCGCGGGTGGCGATTTGAGCCTTGGGGGTAATGACCGCTTCTTCGGCCCAGTCGTCGGCAAGGGCGTAGTCCGACGCGTTTACAGGAGCAAGCATGGTGCCCGACTCCTCGGAGTAGGCTAGGGCTAGTCGCTTCTGTTTAAAGATGCGGCGGGGTTCCTCGTCCCCGTAGATCACGGAGGCCCGCTTGGCCTCGAGCATCATCCGACCCAACTCGCCCCAAGACATCATAGCCAGGGCGTTGAGGTGCAGGCCGACGCGCTCGATAGACTTGCCCGGCTCTCGGGGTGCGAACTTGCCGCCAAGGTTTAGCTCGTAACGCGTCTCGCGGCTGTCCGTGTGGCGATGATTACAGGACCGACATTCGTAGGTCGTACCCACCTTGACCTTAGCCACGTCCCATTCGTCGCCGTCCTTAGCGTCCTCAGGGAAGCGGACGAAACTCCAGTCGTACGGCTGTAGCGTATTGCACTTTGGGCAGTTAAAGGACCAGTCGTGAATGTTCGTCGACGGCTGTTCGAGCAGCTGATGGAAGTCGTCCGTAGGCGTCCCGCCCTGACTGGCAAAGACGTGCTTACTGTTCCAAGAGAACTGAGTCGTGCGTCCCATCGCCTCTTCCATGTGCCCCTTGGGCCAGCGCCAACACTCGTCCCCAAAGACGTACTTAGTCGTGATACGCTGCAGGCTCGTCTTCGTGTGGGCTGACCGACAATAGATAATCATCCGCTGATAGTCGCCGACCGAGGACCGTGGCATATCGTCGGGCTTCTTGCGCTTAACGACCTCGGGGATGGCATCGAAGAGCGGACGGCACTGGCGTAGAAAGAAATCGTCGGCTTCGTCCTGGTTCATCTGAAGCATGAGCATATTGCCCGGGTCGTTGGCGATGAAGTATGCCGTCGATAGCCGAAGAGCCGCAGACTTGCCGGCTTGAATTGCCCACGGCAGCAGAACCTGTCGGACCTCGGGGTGGACAATATACCTTACCGCGTCACCGACCCACGGCATCCGCTCGTTACGGAACGGTCCCTTAAGGTGCGAGTCGGGTATCTCCGAGACGTTACGCTCAAGCCATTCCACCGGGTCTCCGCTCGTCGTCGGCCTCATGGCCTCGCGGCCTAGGGCTACCAGTTCAAACGTCTTCGGGGAAAGGGTCATTTAGTGAGATGGCTTCACGCGTCTTCCGCACCCAGTCCTGCAACGGCTTGATGGCCTGAGCAGGGTTTGCCTTATTGCACCGCTCTGCCACGTCCGTCGGCAAGTCGTCGAGGGCGGCAAGGATTTCGCCGATCAGAGTCTTCAGCGCCGTTGCGGCCTCGGCCTTGGAGATATATTCACCGTTAGCCAGGGCCCGCTTCTTTTGCTCGTCCTCGAGGGAGAGCAGAGTCTTCAGCGCTTGATTGAACGCCGTCTGGAGTTTGCCTTGCGATTGGTCGCCCGACTCGATGGCGTTCCGATACGCGGTACGAGCTGAGGCTACGAGGACGTGCTGCTGTCCAAGGATGTCGTCGAGGCTATGCTCGTTCAGCGAGGCGATCGTGACGCCAGCCATGCGCCGGGTGCGACCATCGACCTGAGCCTGACGCCACGCAGTCGCCGCGTCGACCGAGTCAATCGGCATTCCGTTCTTAACCAGGACCGAGACGCGTTGGCGGGTTAGGCCAAGGGCGTTGGCGATGTCGGTTTGACTGGGCATTGTAAATATGGCAAAAAATGGGGGGGCTTTTGTGAAAAAGGAACGGGGTGTCGGGCCA
>Ga0209596_1003292_pt1 | contig 12787 bp, 8 predicted proteins | sample M_130807_MF_Meta_FD_187314 | JGI IMG/M metagenome (GOLD analysis project Ga0209596, IMG submission 187314) | Freshwater microbial communities from Lake Montjoie, Canada to study carbon cycling - M_130807_MF_MetaG (SPAdes) (version 2) | ecosystem: Environmental > Aquatic > Freshwater > Lake... | reverse complement strand
GCCGTCAACGCGGTATGTATCGCAACCAACACGGCCAACAACCGTAGGAGCAACAATATATTTTGCTGGCAGCAGAGAAAATAGCACACCAATATGGGAATATGTTTATGACGAATTTGCTCTAACCAACAAAGCAACAAACGTAACAACGCACGTCACAGACCTAATACCACAATCAGTAAGATCAATAGTTTCAAGCGATAACAACAACACTATTATCGTGCTGCCAACCAATCTAAGCGCACTAAATAGTGCAAAATCGGCATTCAGCACAGGATTCGCAGCAATAATAGGTGTAGAAATGGCCTGGTCTGATCCAGATACATGGAACGAAGGACACCCACCGGCAGCCGGAACAAACGTATCTATAGCAACCGGAGATATAGTTGTATTCGACGGATACGAACCAGTATCGCCTTTATATGTTTACAAAAAATATGAAAGCGGCGGTGAGCTATTGCAATCTGCGTGGGGAATCTACGAATTTGCAGATGACCAAATTGAAGACGTTGCAATTATAAACGATTCACTATACATGGTAATGAGTCGGCAAACAGCATTTCCACAAACTTTTCAAACATACCTATCAATAAACGTACTTCCATTAACACAAATTCCAACGCCGCCAGGATCGTTCGATTACCAACCAAGAATGGATAAAAGGTTAGTACAACAATCAAAAACTTATGCCGGTGGAGTAACAAGATACTATTACATGGTTGAAAACCAAGATGCAACTAAAGTTGTAATAATGCAACAAGGAAACTGGGTCGAATATAATGGAACAGTTGAAACCTATGGGTCAGTAACAATACCAGGCGATCTAACGGCATATCAAGCAGTTGTTGGTAGACCAATAGACATGGAAATAGAATTAAGCCAGGTATATGCGCGAGATGCACAAGGTAGTGCAATAGTAGATGGAAAACTAGAAATATCTAAAATGATTATTGACCATCGACAAAGTGGCCCATATACAGTTACCGCTCAAAGCAAAGGTAGAGTTGACCGAATAACAACTTTTACACCAACAGAAATAATTGATGAAACTGGAACATTAACTGCCTGGACAATGGGGCAATCAACAGACCTAGTAATAAAAATAAACAGCAACTCGCCAAAGCCAGTAGCCATAACAAGCGTAGAGTTCCACGGCCGAAACACTACGCAAGAACACGAAGAAAAGACATGAGCGCAGGAACACCACAACAGACTGGATTTTCCTTATCTAATAATCAGTTAGTTGGAGTAGGAACAGCATTCACAATGCTCAATGGCTTCTTGGCTGGCAAGATGCAAACAGATACCAATGTTGCTGCAATCAACGCTCAAACAACTGCCTATCAGCAAATGGCACTATACTCAAAATCACAAGCGGGGCAACTAGAACTTAGCGGAAGCTACAATCAGTTTGAAACAAACGCGCTCACGCGACAGGGAATGCAAGCCCTAACTACTCAAGGTCGTCAAGCAGCAACAACGCGAAGCAATTACAGAGCAGCACAAGCCGACTCTGGCGTGGCCATGTCAGGCTCTAAACAAGACTTGCTAAATCAAATAGATACAGACAACTTTACGTCAAAGCGAAATCTAAGCGAGAATATAGCCAACGCCTATATATCACACGCAATGGCGTACAAACAAACGTTATACAACCAACAAACAAGTTACAACGCCGGATTGCAGCAGTACCAAAACCAAATCAACGACTACAACAACAAAATCGGAAACATTGGCCTTGCAACACTCCAGGGATCACTAGGTGGAATGTCAACTGGAATCAGCATTGCCGCAGGGATTAAAGGACTTCAAAGCCAATGAGCCAATTTCAAGCACAGGCAGCACTACTTAGGCAAATGCAGCTAGAGCGCAGTGGCAAGAACCAAGTTCGCAATACAGATACAACCCCGCAAATTGTGCAGCCGTCTATGGCGCAAGCCCCGGCAACAGGAGCGTTAGCACCGCTTGTGATGCCAGTGCCAGATTACCAAAGCGCAAACACGCTTGAACAAGCAATAGCAGCAGTTAATTCATTCGGCAACGTAGTAGCACAAGCAGGAAATCTTGCTAAACAAAGCAAACAAGAAGTAAAACAGCAGTCATATATAGATGCAAATAATCAATTCCGACTCTGGAAAGAACAAAGAATCAGAGATCAAAACTCGTCAGATTACAACGCCAGAATGACACCAATAGGCGCAAACACAACACAATGGATCGACGCAGTAATAGGAAATGAAGACAACATTGAAGACCCAGATGCAGCAGCAAACCTAAGACTAGATAAATTGCAATACGCTTCAAACGAAATAGCACCATTCCACCAAAAATGGAACAATAAAATGGGAAGCGAAATGCTAGGCGGTTATGCAGCAAGAATGCTAAATAATGATCCTTCATTAACAATGGATGAAATGGAAACCAACGCAGCGCAATACGGCATAACAAAAGAAGAACTGGCAACAAAATTAGTAAAAGATACAGCGGAAACAATGGGAGCGCGCGGCGGCAATCCAAAAGATTTAGAATATATACTTGCAAGACTCGATCCAGAATCAAAAAAAGTATATGGCGACCAGGTAGATATGGCATTCAGAAAAGGCAATACAAATACACTTAACAGTATCAATCTAGCCGACACAAGAGCAATGCAAGCGGCTATTGAAGCACCAAACATAGATGAAGCAATCAAAATACTAGGCGAACAAACAAGCAAGCCAGATATAGCCAAAGAAATGTATGCGCTAGATATGTTGAAAAACAATCCTAGGAATATGGAAAACATAATAAACCTAGAACCATATATAAAAACACCATTAGCAAAGCAGCAATACGAAACACTTAGAAATAGTGCTGGAATAGCATACGAGGAAAATGTAGCTGAATGGATTCGACAACAACTAAGATCGGGCGCGGCAACTCCAGAAGAAACAACCTCAATAATTAAAGAACGAGGAAGTAGATGGGTATTTGGAAATAAAGACGCTGATCCACTAAGCCCTGGCAGACAAATACTAGGATCACTAAGCCCCGGAAAAGTAAATCAATTACTGGGAGAAATGGGATCACTTATTAAGTCAAAAGATAACATAGGCGAACTAAATGAACACATTAAAAGTAACTTCACGTCTGAAATGACATCAGGCGCAAAAAAAGGTGCAACAGAACTGCGATTATTAGATGGAAGCCCAACGGCAATTAAGTTCGCATTAGACAATGGAACAGTAATGCAGGGTGCCATAAATAATATCTATACAAACCTATTAGATGACAAAGGCAATGTAAAAGACCCAGAACTATTGCTTCAAATATCGCAACTAAAAATACAATTCGAGGGTACTCAAGACGAACAAACAAGAAGGTTCTGGCGCGAAATTGCAGACATAGCAAATTCACCAACTAAATACAGCGCAGAATCTAAAGAAATTCTAATTAAACAAGCTCAAAAAAATTTCCAACTCAACAAAGCAAATACAACAACAATAGAAGAACAAGACTTTGCAGACGCAAAAAAAGTAATAGAAGGCCAGCAAGGAATAGACAATAAAACTTCAACTGACATCATGTCAAAAGCCTGGGCAAATGGAGAAAGCCATCACGATGGTGGCTCGTTCTGGTGGTCAGCAGATGACACTTACGAATCAATGCGAGAAACAAGAACGCTTACAGGAGATGACGTAAAGCAAATCAATGGAGATTTCGCAAAAATCTATCTAAAGTCAACCGACCAATCAGTTCTTGGGCTTACAAAAGCCTGGAACAAAGCAATGGAAAACGCAAAAACACGCTACCAGCCAATTAAAATAAATGGAAAAGTTGTTGGCCGCGTAGATCAAACCAAAGAACCAATGTGGAATCCAGAAGCAGAAAGCCAACTAATTGAAGATTTTAGCGATGGCAAAATTGCAAACATTTCGTACCAAGGAATTGCAGAAAATAGCCACATATACATAATCACAACAAAAGATTTCCAAAGTCATTACTGGAAAGAAGATACAGAAAGATCAGAAAGAACGCGGAAAGAACAGATACTCAAAAAAGAACAAGAAACAAAAGATAAGTTTCTAAAAAACAAACAAAAAATAATCGATATGGAAGACCGACCAACTTATGGATTATAAATGCCAATTATAAAAGACCCGGAAACACTTAACAACATTGCAGTACAGCAATTCAACAACCAAATGTTTGTGTTGAATCAAAGAAACGGCAATCAAATAGCAAGCGAAGAAGCTAAAGCAGGATTCTGGGCAGACGCATGGGATGCAGGAAGCGACATATTAAATACACGACCTACAAACCAAATAGTGCAAAATGCAGTTGTAGACCCATTAAAAAAATGGTGGAATTGGATTTCAGAAGACGAAAATGATCCAGAAATGCAAAAAAAACTTGATCTTAATTGGCTAGAGCGTCAAAGAAAAACAATGTCACCAGGGTTTAACAATTCACTAGATACGCTAATTGAAAAAGGGCGTGTGTATGAAGGTATGTCGCGTTACGACTTCCAAACCACAATGGATAGCTTCCAAGATATTGAAGCAAGCCAACAACGGCTTTATAAATTACATTCAGATAATCCCTGGAGCGCAGCAACATTAAATTTCCTAAATCAAGGTACTGATCCTTTAATGTACATAGCTGGAGAGTTAATAGCACCCTTTAAGGTTGCGGCGTTAGCAAGAGCAGGATTAGGAGCAACAAGAGCCGAAATTGCAGCGGGTGCATTAGCAACTTCAACCTCAAGCATTCTAACAAGAGCTTCAATCGCAGGAAATGTGGGCTACAGAATTGCAACAGCAGCACCGGAACTAGCGGCGTGGGGAGTAACGCTTAAAAAACTTGACGACTATACAAACTGGGACGTAAATAATGTAAATGGTTTGCGAGATGAACTAAGCGCAGCAGGGAATGGCATAATCTTTGGAACGCTATTACATCTAGGCGGTTATGCAACAGGAATAATGGCCAAGACAGCATACGCAGCAGCAAACGAACGCCTGGCGCCAACCCTAACAGGTTATGTAAGAGCAGCCCTAGCGCGTGTACCAGATAAACTAAGCCCAGATAACATTCCAAGCAAAGGATATGCGACTGTATCCCAAATGGTTGATCCAGTAACAGGAACAATAACAACACCAGGAAGTTCAGACCCAATAGTTGCTAACTCATTCGCACACACAAGTGAAGGCCAAGGAGCAAAAGCAGTATTCACGCACACCGGCCCGGATAACAAAACACTAGGGCAAGCAGTCAGAGAATCGGAAGCAACAATCCGAAACCTTCACCAAGATGCAGATGCAGGAATGTTTCACCCAGACATCATGCTATTAAATTTGCATAACGAAGCCAATCCAGCAGGAATAGCAGAAACCAACAGGCTTATAAAACGATACGAAGATAAGGGATTCAAAATTAAATTCTTGGAACACCCAGACCAAGCAACGCTAAACGAAACATTCCAAGTAAACAAACTATTTACAGTAGCAAATCAACAACTAGGAGCAACGCCAGGTATAGGAACATTGCTCAAAACTCTAGCGCAGTTAAACGGAGTAATGGGTAAGACTCCAGGCTTCAAATGGATGACTGGCCGATCAGGGGTAGCAGCAAACAGCCTAGCAACGCCACTCAAATCACACATGTATTCGCTATTCGCGTCAATGGCAGACATCATGGAAGGCGAAGCTTCAGTATCAGTTCGATCACGCCGAAACGCAGAACTTATTAAAGCCCGGCTAGACAACGACCTCATTGGAGTAGATAGAGAAGCAATTAGAATTGCGCGAGCAAACGGCAAAACTTCAACAACTGATATTGAATCTATCAAAGATCAAGCAATGCAACACTTGCTAGAACGAGAAAGAAACGACAATTTTCAAAAGCAAGGAATGGGAAGTCCAACAAAATTAGTCCATCCAAACGCAGCGGTTGAAGAAGTAGCAAATGTATACGAAAGTTATTTCACGCGGCGGCGAATAGATTTAATGGAAACAAAAAATCTAGACCCAACAAAAAAATACAAGGAAAGTTACGGCCCTCACGAATATAATTCAGAATTAATAGCAGCCGATAGAGCCGGCGCACACGCAGCAGCCAAGCAAACAATGATGGAAAACGACTTGGCGCGACTGGGTCAATGGGGAACAAGAGAAGATGTTCTAGCTGAAACATGGAATAATCATGAGGCAGAACGTGTAGAAATGGCAATGAAATTCACTGCACAAGCGCAAGTAGCGCACCCAGCAAATATGCCAATCAATGCTGGCATGACGGCAGCAGAAGTTATAGACACAATTCGATCATGGAAACCCAAAATGGGTAAGCCTGGTGAATTTGTAATCCAGATGCGAGATGCAACAGACCCATTAAATAACTGGTCAACAAAACTTGAAGACCTTTACGGAACAGTGCTAGATCGAAAACTAGAAAGATCAGCCGAAAATTGGGTAACAGACACAATCGAAGGCAAAACAACTAAACCAGCAAAAGACGGAACTGATGAAGATATTAAAACTCCAGGATATCTTTCAAAGCGAGAATGGAATCATGTAAGCCCAGAAATGCAAAAATATATGAGTACCAACGCTAGGTACTTGCTTACAAAATACGGAACACAAATTCACGGCAGAATTGGAATAGATAAAGCAATTCAATCTGGAGAGTTGGGTGATTTGTGGTTCAAAAATACAGATGGAAAACATAAAAAAGTTACAAACGCGGTTGAACTTGGCCAGCACTACGAGCAAATAAGCAAAACAATCCAAAGCCTTCAAAGCAAAATCAATAACAAACTGACACCAAAAGAAGAACGCATAATTGCCGGTCAAATAATTGGACAACAAGTAGAAACTTTGCAGTTTGGACTTAAATCATTGCTAGGTCAAACGCTGTATAAAAATACAACCAACGATCCCGGACAATTCGCTTGGTGGTCACGCCAACTCATGCGATCACAAGTAATAGCCAAAGGCGGCTGGATGGGTATAACAAATACCCTTGACTTCGCAGCAAATGCCGTCGAAGGTATGCGTCCAGGACAATTCAAAGCAATGGGTGAAGCATTAAAGTTTGAGTTAGGTCTTCAACGCGGCAACATGGGCGGCGAAAGAGCATTCCTAGAAAGCATAAATATGATTGCTCAAACTCTAAATACAAATTCTATCAATGCAATGCAACACACAAACAGAGGATTTGGAGAAGGCTTTGTAAAAAACCTTAGTGAAAGAATTGATTACGGAATGGAAATGGCAACAAACAAATATGCCAGCGCAATTCTATTAAACGGCGTAAATAACTCATCACGACGAATAGCAGCAGTCATTTCATATCAATCGGCAATAAATGATGCACGAATGATTCTTAAAGCACAAGAATCGGGCGCAAAAACACAAGCAGAAATTAATACATATCTATTCGACAATGGCTACAACAAGTTTCAAATTGGACGAATGTATCGCCGCGGAATCAGCCTAGACAACGCTAAGACATTCCTAAAGAATGTTCATATGCACGGCCAAGACTCACAAGGAACACAAATTGGACGAGTAAGTGGAAGATTCACAAGCTTCAAAGACTTTGTAAATTCAAAAGAACCAGTTTGGTTTGATTTCAACAAAGCAACCAAAGGTGACGCAGCAAAACTAGAAGCAATTATCGAAGGTATCACAGGAGAAGCTAAATACTATCTCAACGTAACCCCCGGAGTCTTAGATCGGTTCAGAGGCGAAGATGAGCGGCCAATGATCCGAATGCTAAACCAATTCACAGGCTTCTTAGCATCATACGGAACGCAACGACTTCGACCAATGTCGCAAATGTCAAATGGACTGCTAACAAGTCATATTGCAACACAAGCACTTGCGGGATGGATAAATAATTCTGTTTCTGCCCATGTTTCTGGGCGACAACAATTTAGTGAATCGCTAGATGAGCTTATTAACACACCGGGTAAAGCACTCGCAAAAGGATTACTAGGTAGTGGACTCTTAGGCTCACTCACGCGACCCTGGGCAGCGTTGGGAAACATATACCCACAACTACGAGTAAATACTCAAGGCGCAGTATTTCAACCACAGCGAAACAAATCACAAAACACAACAGACCCAACAAAAGATAGAGCAGAATTCATATCTGGAGTTGCAAACTCACTTGGCCCAACAGCAAATTCGGTCTGGGATTTAGGAACAGTAATAAAAGACGCTACAGAAGGCACAATGCCATCCTGGGACGACACAAAAATCCAAGGAAATCTACCATTCCAAAATGTATGGGCATTGCGATTATTACAAAGTCAATCAGGATATAAAATTCCATACGGAAATGACTGGGCGCGTATGCAACAGCCCAAGAACAGGAAAAAACTTGCACAATAATGAAGGCGAAATTCTTCACAGGCTTCTATCAGAAAGAATGCTGGAAGTATTGCGCGATGGCCGAGAAACAACAGCACCAGACGGCTCTACAAAAATGGTCAAAGCAACAGCGGCAGATTTTAACGCCATTCGCAACTTTCTGAAGGACAACGGAATCAACGCGGTAAAGACAGTTGATTCACCACTCAACGATCTAGTCAGCGAAATGAGTATGCGCGGACTTAAATTCAGACCAAAGCAGGATATTAAGGAAGCAATCTAACAGGGGGACTAAATGACGCGAATAGCAGCGATAAGTTGCACACATTCTCCGTTTACCCCACCGCCGACACACAAATGGATACTAGAAACACTCACCAAAACCAAAGGAATCACGCATTTTGTTCACTTGGGTGACATATTCGAGGCGGCAGCTGCATCAGTTCACCCAAACGAATCGGATCACACGCTCCTAGACGAGTACAGACACGCCGCAGCGTTCCTATCATCCATTCGCAAGGCACTCCCAACTAAAACTCACAATGGCATCATCATGGGCAACCACGATGACAACCTAATATCGCAAGACCCGCGCCGAATACCCAGGGCGTTGCGCGACGTTACGGACTTTCTGCACACAGAGCCGTTTGCCAGCGAATCTAAGAAGTGGCATTGGACTCCCTACCGAAAAGACAAATTAGGTTGCGTTGAAATTGGCCCAGTAGTGCTAACACATGGCTTTGATACAGCGCAGAACTCGGACGAACTTGAAGCACTACAATTCTTTAACTTCACAGGTGGAGATGCTCACAGATTATTCGTGCGCGGTCACACACATCGACCAATTCCACCAACACAATGTCGGCGCACAAAGAATGTTCCACTACCATTCTGGTATTCCAATGTTGGTACTTGTGGCCCGACACAACCAAAATGGATGAGTAGACGCGACACCTCGCAATGGGGTGCAGCAATAATAATCATCGACTTAATCCGCGATCCTTCACACCGAAAACGCGGAAGGCAATGGGAAGCACAACTTTTAACAATGGAGAATGATGATGCAAGAAAATAAGTCAAAAGAAATTCAAGATCGAAAAAAAGTTATAAACCTGGGACAAAGAGGCCGAGCAACATCGGATAAAAGAAAGCAGTCAATAGTTAATACAAAAATTATTGGAAGCCTTTATCAAACAAATGGCGGTGGCAGCGGCGGCGGTGGTGGCCCGTTAGATAATTTTGAACGAAAGTTCTAAATGAATGACAAAACGCAGGAGTATCTTCAGAAACTAGCAACCGACTTCCCATTCTTTCTAGAACAACTCTGGATCGAAATTGGGATGCCGTCAATTCCACGCCATCACATCGAAATAGCCAAATACCTACAAACTGGTGAAAGGCGACGCGGAGTGCTGGCGTGGCGTGGAGCGGCAAAGACATGGATAACGATTGCATATTGCCTCTGGCGGTTGTTTACTAACGCAAGCACAGAGCGCATTACCTATGTATCCAAGTCAGAGCGATCAGCAAAGGAATCGTTATACCTCGGTAGAAAGTGGCTAGGACAAGCGCGGTTCCTACAGCACCTCGTTCCAGATCGAGCAACTGGAGCGCGAGATTCAGCACTGATGTTTGACGTTGCAGGAACAGAGCCAGATAGAACGCCATCATTCTGCTGCTACGGCATCACCGGTCAAATCACAGGCTCGCGCTCAACTTGCGTAATCGCTGACGATATTGAAACTTCAGAGAACACGCTTACAATGGATATGCGCCGCCGCTTAAAAGATCAGGTGGCAGAGTTCGAGAATATCTTGATCCCTGGCGGGGACATTGTGTACTTGGGAACGCCCCATCACGAGGAAACGGTATACGAGTCACTTATGATCGGTGGCTACGCCATGAAAGCATGGCCAGTAAGTCACCCAGGAACAGAAGGCGTTTCTTGCCCACTCGGAGATATGTACGCTGACATGGAAGAAGGCGACCTCGCATGGCCAGACCGATTCAATCGAGAAGAAATGGTTGCGCGTGAAGCGGCAGAGGGGCGATCAAAGTATTCAATGCAGTACCTACTGCGCTGGAAACTTGGAGAAGACACCAAGACTCCACTACGGCTATCAGATGTAATAGTCTTTGCTATGCAACCCACCCAAGCACCGGCTTCAATAGCATGGGGAAAGACCAATTCCGCGGGTCAAACTACCCGCTGCGAAGACATAATTTCACTAGGCTTTGTAGACGACTGTTATCACGCTCCTATCATGTTTGACAAAGAATGGCAACCCTACACAGGAATCAGAATGTGGGTCGATCCATCGGGCAAGGGAACGGACGAAACAGCCGTTGCTATCGTCGCCCACCTTAACGGATACCTATGGGTACTCCATGTCGATGGAATGGCAGGGGGCTACAGCTCCCAAGTCATCGAAACCATTGCTTCACTAGCCAAAGAACACCATGTAGACACCATGTATGTCGAAGACAACTTCGGGCAGGGCATGATGATGGAACTGCTCCAGCCGGCGGTAAACCGTATCGCAAACGATACCGACAACGCAGGGGAAGAAATATGGGGATGCAGCATTGAAACCGTGCGCGTATCAGGTCAAAAGGAAATAAGGATCATCGAAACCCTAGAACCGATCCTAAACCAGCATCGGCTCATCATGCACCCCAAAGTGGCAGCAGATAAGACCCTGCAACGCCAACTAACCCGCATAACACGGCTACGCGGTTGCCTAGATCACGACGACAGGGTAGAAGCCCTGGCTATGGCCTGCAAAATGTGGAAACAAGACATGGCACACGATCCAGACATCGCCGCTCAAAAGAGCCGCGAGAAGTGGATTCTCGCCAAGATCAAGGAAATGAACGGCAGCAACAACACCGAAAAACGATGGTTCAAACACTCCTAGGAATGGCCGCGACTGTATGATGCAAGCCTAGCATTCCGCAATGCGGATATGGGGGTTAAAGTCCCCCTACAGTCTGCGGTACTTAGAATCAGGCCACAGTAGCCCGATTGATGGCCCGATCACGACAAAGTGTCGGGAGAAGTGTCGCAACCCGCAAAGTTCACTGTGTAAAAATATCGACTATACTTTCATAAAGAGCAAGTATTGAACACAAGGATCAATAGCATAGCGACCAAATGCCACCCACTCATAATGGGTATTACCCTGGTTTGAATCCAGGTTGATCCACTAAATTCGCAGAGTCCGTTTTTCCGAAATCAGCGATTTACGATTTAACATAATACAGAAATCAACCCATAGTAAACTCTATGGTAGTGGCAATTTCAGATTAAAAACAAAGATTCTTCAGAAAACAACGTCCGAATAAAAGTGGAAGCACGCTTCCACTTTCGTCATAAAGATAATAAATGCCATTCTGATTCAATAACGCCACTTTTGTACATAAAAAAAGTGCAATTCCTAATCTGCCCTATCTGACTGGGTGCTAGAGCCAGAAAAAAAATCTCTCTAGGGTACTCGGTACTCGGAACTCGCCCAGAGATTCTAACAAAGCAGAAACAAGAGAAGTAGAAAATAAGAAAATGTAGATTTCTAGATAGAGGGTACTTGCCTCTTGTTAGAAAAAAATAAAAATAAAATTTAATAAAAAGGGAAAGCCTATGGATCGTTTCCTTGAAATTCAAATTGGCTCTCTCATAATTCCCATCACAAGTTGCAAGTTGGCCAAGAACGACTGGGGGGAGTCACAACTCCATCCGTACTACGCGATCCGAGTCAACGAAACCGTCACCGACCCACAACACATCGCCATGACCCTGCTACATGAAGTCCTAGAGGTCATAAGCGAAGCATACGGCCTCAAGCTCTCCGAATGCCAAATCCGTATCCTAGAACAAACCCTAAGCGCGGTGATCATAAACAACACCCTAGCCTCAAACGACTGGCTTTCTGCGCTCCGTGGCAGCACTGCGCTCCCCAACCGATTCTTAGAGCAAAGTAATACCACGGACTGCCCGGACTCCTAGAACGCAGCAGGGACGATCCTAGAGGGCTTGCATAGGAAAGGGGAGAAACCTATACGCATCCCGGAGAAGCACATAGAACTTTACCTTCTGAAAAATGGAAGAAAACTTGTGAAGGGCAGGTCGATAACACACACAGGCCTCGAACCCCCCCTATGCCCCTGCGACGCGCGCGCAAGCGTGGCAGAATTATCGGACGCGATACGCGCCGCGCGCGCCCTCGCGCCACAATCGCGCGCCAACCGCGCGCCACGCGCCGCAACTGCCATAGTTCTAGACCACTAGGGACGCGAACGCGCCGGCGCGCCGGCCTTGCTGGCGATAGCCGGAGAGTGTCGCGCCGCGCGCCGCGCGCCGGATGCCGGATGCCGGCCGCGCAAATGTCCGCATAGACGCACCCACCCACAACAAAAACTATCACCACAACTATCAC
>Ga0209596_1003291_pt1 | contig 12787 bp, 4 predicted proteins | sample M_130807_MF_Meta_FD_187314 | JGI IMG/M metagenome (GOLD analysis project Ga0209596, IMG submission 187314) | Freshwater microbial communities from Lake Montjoie, Canada to study carbon cycling - M_130807_MF_MetaG (SPAdes) (version 2) | ecosystem: Environmental > Aquatic > Freshwater > Lake... | reverse complement strand
CCTCTATAGTCTCCATTGCAATCATATCACTTATCTATCGTCATCACATATCCCCCTCGTACTACTATCATAATAAATATTCTTTTTTAATATATCTTAAAATACTAAATATATTATGATATCCCCCACCATCCACCCTAATGACCTTCGCAAAACTACCTCAATGAACTACCATACGACATCCTTGATAATATATATTTATTTATTAATAATCTTAAAATTATTTTTGTTTCACGTGTTATCCTTATCATTACACATATCTACTTCGATTTGTTTTATAAAGATTATACTATTCCATCTATTGATTACTCTAACTTAATATTATAACTTTAAATATACTATTACTTGATACCTTCGCTCATACTTAAAAATTGATATATAATTCTTATCCATTATATTATTAAACAATGAACGAAGAACAAAAAAGGCTGCGAAGAAACGAAAATAAACGCAAGTTGAGAGCAAAAATTGCTACAGAAACACCTCCTATCCTAATAAAACCTGACCTTGTTGTTAATACTGAAACAACCCCTTTAAAATATAAACCTAAAAAAGCAAAAAATATTGTTTTAAAAGAAAAAACTATAATCACTTACACTAGCAAACTACGTGCTTTCCACAATCGTATGACTGGATTACCACTTTCTCAAAATATTATTAATGCTATCAAAGGTAGCGATTATGATAAAAAAGCAGTCCAAGATGAATTCAAGTATCTTTATGATAAAGTATCCTATATTAAAGAAAATGAACTCTCCGCTATCCCTAATATTTGCAAAATATTTACTAAAATTACTGGCTTCGTTAAGTTAATCAAAATGCTTATCCCTATTAAAAGAAATATTGAAATCGCTGAAGGTGTTCGAAGAAACAATACCACTATCCTACAAGAAAACTTAATCAGTCTCGATAAGCAAGATTTACTTAACAACTCCAATAAACTTACTGATAATCCTTCAAAATTACTTTATCTTTTAATGACTATCCTTCCTCCTAGAAGGCTCGACGATTATCGCACTATGACTTTCGGCGTTAGCAATGGCAACCACTTCGATAATGAATATATGTATATTACTGAAGCAAACACTAAAAATAAAAAAAGCATCACCATTAAAATACCTGATGAATTACTTCCCCTTATTCCTACCTCTGGCTTTCTACTCGGTAAAAATTATTCCCAACCAGTTCTAAGCATTCGCTTCGCTTCTATTATGACGCAAGTTTATGGGAGAAAAATTGGCGCTCTTCAACTTAGAAGAATTTTCCTTACTCATTTTAATAATAAAGCTGCCTCTTTCCTTGAAAGAAAAAATATTGCCGATGCTGTCGGGCATTCCGTTGAAGAAAGCACAAAATACTCCGTTCTCGTTTTAAATAACACCTCGCTATCTACTTGATTGATTTATTGAATGTTTATAAGTTTAAAAGAAAAGATAAATAATACCTTGTTATAGAATGTTCATTGATTATATAAAACTTTCTATTTTTTTTCTAAAAACTTTTAGACTTTGATAAAATAAAAATATCTTAAAAACTTTCTAAAAATATTAAATACTTTCTAAAAATCTTTTATAAAAATAATCCTTTGTTATCATTTATGGTAATAAAAGTATGCATTGTTTATCCATAAAGTCGGCAGATGCGTCGAGCATCCCTAGATATATTTAGAGAATGTTTAGAGACTACCTTGAATGGATATAGTATGTTCCCTTGATTATCTAAAACTATTTATTTTTTTTTCTAAAAACTTTTAGACTTTTAACTTTTCTAAAAATCTTAAAAACTTTCTAACTTCTAGACTTTATAAAAAACTTTTATAAAAATAATACATTGTTATCATTTATGGTAATAAAGGTATGCATTGTTTATCCATAAAGTCGGCAGATGCGTCGAGCATCCCTAGATATATTTAAGAGCCTTTTAAAAGACTACCTTGAATGGATATAGTATGTTCCCTTGATTATCTAAAACTATTTATTTTTTTTTCTAAAAATTTTATAACTTCTTAACTTTTCTAAAAATCTTAAAAACTTTCTAACTTTTAACTTTCTAAAAATCTTTTATAAAAATAATACATTGTTATCATTTATGGTAATATGATGATGCATTGTTTATCCCTAAAGTCGGCAGATGCGTCGAGCATCCCTAGATATACATAGCATATACTCATTTTATTTATTAAAATTTTAAAATTTGATAACAATATTAAAACTTACCATTATACCACAATGCCTTTTATACAAAATTACCTTAACGAACTACCAACAGACATACAAGAAAAAATATATTTATTAGTTAATAAGCAAAAGTTTAGTAATTGCCTTAAAGATATTGATAATCCTAAAATTAGATTGTTTTATAAATTAAATAATATGATTAATGATTTATACTTTGAATTGACCTACTCTATTTATGACCTTAAAGTTTTAGGTTGGTTCTGGGAAAATCACAAAAACCCTTTTGATGAAACCTATTATTTGAATTTGACTGATAAAGAAAAAGAAAATGTATTTGATACTTATGACCTCTTCGAGCGCGATAAAAGACTGAGTTATAAAGAATATACTAAAATATACCCTGAATACAAAAAAATTAAATATTATAAATTTAAATACCATAACAATGCTGGCTTTAATAAAAATGATAGAGATTTTATTAATAGTTTTATTAAAAATAACTTTATTAACAATAATCATATCAAAAATACACCTCTAATTATCAAAAAAGTTGTTTTTACTATAAATTATATCCATATCTATATACATAATGCATCCTTTGATATTACCACGAACGTTGATATAGCCTATAATATATTCTGGGCTTTTCAAGTTATCCCTGATTGTTTGAGATTTCTAAATTCTTCTATTAATATTATATCCTTTGATAATACTATTAATCACTTCGAAACATCCCATTTCTTGCAGCGTTTTGTTATCGTTGATAATTTTGTTTTAACTTCCTTCTCTGACAATTGATTAATATTGAAATATTATTAATACAACCCCCTTATCTATCCTTATTCTTTATATAACTATATTTAATACTCTTAATTGCTATCACCCCTATATCCTGCAACTTCCTTCAACAATAACTCTTCCCTACAACTTACATTCCCTCACAAATCCTTTTGATGAACTATTGATATTACCTTAATTACTCTTTACAAAATTCTTAGATATATACTTTTTATAATAATATTATATATAATAAATAATAATAGAGAAGACACAAAAAATAATTATGAATGAAAAATGTTCCCTCGATAATTTAAGTAGGTATCTGCGAGTTATTGGATTGTTATCTTTAATTATAATATTGATTATTGTAGTCTATTATTATTTGCAAAGCAATCACATCAGTATTCTAGAAAAATACGAGGGATATTCTAGAAGAGACTGCGTTGTATATTTAAAAGGCGATATTGCAGATACTCAGAAATGTGATGCAACTCAAGGAACCTCTAACTATACAGACACCTGTAGCTATCGTTTTGATGGATGGAGTGAGTTCGATACATATACTGATAAAGACGGAAAGACTATTCCTTACCCTAAAAAAATCTATACACTAACAAATACTAACTCAGGGTCTTTTACTAATCCTATGTTTACAAACAATTGTTTTAAACCAAATACTTCAGAAGAAGATGGTATACCTCAAGAATTTGAATATAATGCTAATAATGTTGTAAGATATGATGAGCAAGGAACTAGCGGGAACACTGCAGTAGGCACTAATATCTTTGGTGGTTCGCGATATTCTTCGATGCAATTCTTAAATACTGCTAATCCCACAGACAATTACAATACTTTGTTAGATAGTATTTGCTCCGCTAGCACAAAAGCATTAGGTTCGCTTAAGGATAGCGCGTTTTATATGTTTGAATTCGATGGAACTACTAACAAACTTACGAATATAACTAGCATTGCATTAAATGAGGACCAAACAACATTTAGCATATCCTCGAAATATAATGTTTTAACTAATTTGCCCCCTATTATTACACCTTTAAAAGATGCTTATGGTATTCAATATGATACCAATGCAAATTCTTTGAAAATCTTTAAGAAGAATAATATTGAAAAAGAAGTTCTTGTATATAAGTTCAATTATATGTCTTATGTCTGTCCGCAATCACAAATTAAAAACTATATGAGGGCTAGGCGTATGATAACACCTGATAAATTTATTAAATATGGGTCTGCTACAACCCCTAATTATAGCAAGAACATTCAAATAAGTAGTGATATCAATACGAGCAATTGGTCTAGTTATAGTAATCCTAACGATTTTAATAGAGACTATAGTGTAGAAATAAGAGCAAATTTATCAACAAGTATTGAAGATAGAAAAGATGTTATTTATAATAGTTATGCTGAAGCAAGAAGTATTGCAGCAAGTGAATATACAACTGCACAAGGGAATTATGATGCTGCATCAACTGCTAGAACTAAATTCTCCACAAATTTGAATACTTTTTCATCACTTATAGGAATACAAAAAATAAATTCTACTACTAAAGTGTTTGATTATAAATCTGGTTATAACACAACATCTATTGATAACTTTAATATTTCGATACCTACTGGAGCTACTGCTACTAAAATTGGCTCAGATGTGTGTATTCAATTCCCTTATACTACAAATACTATTAATGGTCAAACACAATATACATTAAATGTTCCTGAAGGAGGAATAACTTGTGATATATTTATGATTGGAGGTGGAGGTGCAGGAGGATATGATAGAGGAGGTGGTGGTGGTGCAGGTAGTTGTATATTAGCATTAGGACAAACATTAATTAAAGGTGCCTATTATATTAGAGTAGGTAATGGTGGACAAATTAAAAATAATTATGTCGCAGGTGGAAATGGTATAGATAGTGAAATATACAACAACGCAAATACTATATTATATAGTGCAAAAGGTGGTGGTGGTGGCGCATCTGCTGGTGGTATGGGGGCATCAGGAGGATGTGGTGGTGGTGCGGGTTCAACATATGTTGGTAATGGTGGCGAAGCTGTTAGTAATATTATTAGTGGTACTTCTGTGAGTGCTAATACATATAATTCAACATATGCTGTTTTAGGTAATAGAGGAGGTAATTCTTCAGTAAATATAACTCAAGGTTGCGGAGGTGGTAGTATTGGAACATCAGGAGGCGACCTTAGCGGAGGTATTAATGCAGCGCAAGGTGGTAATGGCATTTATATGACTACAATAAATAATAAACAATATATTTTTAAAGATTATTTTGCACCAAATACTTCGTTTGGTGTGCAAAATAACGATGGGTATTTTTATATAGGTGGTGGAGGAGGTGGTGGTAATACAGGGTCTGGTTCAAGAGGGATAGGAGGTCTTGGTGGTGGAGGTGCTGGTGGTCAAAGTAATACTCAAAATAGCATTTCGGGTTTACCAAATACAGGAGGTGGTGGAGGAGGTGCTGCAGGCAGAACAGGTTTTGAATATAATGTATTTTCAGGTGCTAATGGTGGTTCTGGAATAGTTATTATAAGATTAAAAATTAAAGAAGGTTTAAAAAATAATTCATTAGGTGCATTAACTGATAATACATCTTCAGTTAATGACAAAATAACAACTAAAACAACACTTATTAATAATATATCGAATATTAAAGCTAATACTTTAAATTCATTTATATTTTTACAAAGTGGGGCTTATAAATTAAGAGCAGGTTTTGGTGCGCAAAATAATATTCTATATTCAGAACTTATCATATACGAAGGGACTAATAATATAATATATAGTTATGATGATAATAAGGTTGTCTCAGAAATAACAATATCCGTTGGTAAATTTTATAAGTTGGCTTTTCGCTATATTTATTGTAATTTTAGTAATTCAGATATTGAATTAACATTTAACATAAGGTGTGAAAATCAAGGTTTGGATTTAACAAACTATTTATTTGGAGGAGCAAACATAAAAGCAGATTACTCAAATAGCACAATAATGAACCTATTTTCTAATGTTAAATACACAGGGAATAGCGATACAACTTATAATCTAATAAAAGGATATCTTGATACAATAAATTTTTTTAATATTAATGCATTAGAACTTATAAGGGTTGCTAAGAAAAATTATAGGGACTATGAATTACCTGCTAAAATTGAAGCACATTATGTTGCTGATACTAACATTATTAATATTAATAATGTTATTAATACTATTGATAGATTAAAAGGAACAAACCCTTTAAATAATTATAGTTCTAGTTCGCATTTACCTACAGGGACACGAGAAATATATAAGAATATCACTATAGAAGAGATATTTGGTAAAAATTACGAAAGGTTAGTAACGAAGGAGCGTGTAAGTAATTATAGCGAAATATCTGATACTAAAACAATACGTCCTAAAAAAATATATGTTGAAGCGGTCGCCTAAGTAAAATTTATGCTTTTTTTTATATATACATTTTAATAATAATGATTACAATCTATAACAGCAATTTAGATTTTGATTTGGATTCGAGTAATTCGATAACATTATCATCAACCAGCAATATGGTTTTTAAGACAAATGGGACAGACAAACTGACGATACAAAATAATGGCATTAGTGTATCAGGTAATGTTGTCGTATCTGGGTTAATTACTTCGACAGGAGCAGGGTTTTCGGGTATCGGTGCTAATTTAACAAATATCCCTATATCTGCTATTAACGAACTACGATTAGAATTGAATGGTGGAACAACAGAACTATCAGTTACGCGCGATACTTTAAATGCAACCATAGTATCTGAAGCTAAATTTGGAAGTAATTATACAAACAGGATTAATAGCGAAATAAATACGAGGGTTGATAACACTAGCAATTACGTAAATAGTACTAGCAACATCTTAATAGGTCGCATAATAAATACGTGCAATTACGTAGATAGCACAAGCAACTTTTTAGGAGGACGCATTGATAATACAAGTAATTACGTATTTGCCACAAGCAATATATTAATAGGTCGCATAATAAATACTAGCAATTACGTAGATAGCACGAGCAACTTCTTATCAGGTCGCATAGATAATACTAGCAATTATGTATTTGCTACAAGTAATATCTTAATAGGTCGTATAAATAATACTAGTAATTACGTAGATAGCACGAGCAACTTTTTAGGAGGACGCATTGATAACACGAGCAATTATGTGTTTGCTACTAGCAATATCTTAATAGGTCGCGTAATAAATGTCAGCAATTACATAGAAAGCACTAGCAATATCTTAATCGGTCGCGTAATAAATGCTAGTAATTATGTAGATAGCACTAGCAACCTTTTAGCAGTTCGCATTGATAATACTAGTAATTATGTGTTTGCTACTAGCAATACTTTGATAGGTCGCATAATTAATACAAGTAATTATGTATTAGCGACAAGTAATATATTGGCTGATTACAATAATTTAATAAATAAACCTTTTCAATTTAATGGCGCTAATATATTTAATAATTTTGGTAATGTTGGAATTGGGACTAATGCTACTCCTCTGAGTTTAATGGAAATTATTAATACGAATTATACAGGGGCTTTGTTAACATTAGATACAGGTATTGTTAATTCCACTACGCAGATGCCAAGAAGTATTGGAAGACCATTGCTTAAATTAGGTAAGACAAGTGCATCAACATCAGCAGGCGATTATTATGGTATTGGCTTTGGGATTTCTCCGACGTTGAGTGATTTTAATTGTGCAGAAATTGGAACAATAATTACTTCAACAACAGGTTCAGAAACAGGCGATATAATATTCTCGACGCGACCAAGCACAAATAATGTAATTGCTACAGAAAGAATGAGAATAACATCAGCTGGAAATGTAGGGATAGGAACAACCGATACAACAACCTATAAATTAAATGTAGGAGGGACTTTGAATACTACGGGATTATATGTGAATGGTTCTGCATTAACTACTACGATCGGATTAAAACAAGATGTTCTAACATCCACTAATACAATAGGGGTTTTTAATACTACTGATTTTGTAGTTAATGGGGATAAAATAGAATTAACAAAAAATACAAGTAATTATGTGTTGGCTACAAGCAATTTATTATCGAGACGGATAGATAGTACAAGTAATTATAGTGATAAAGTAGGAGTTTGGGGGAGTAATTATACAGATAAGGCGGATATTTGGGGCAGTAATTATAGCGATAGAGTAGGTGTTTGGGGGAGTAATTATGCATATGATAAAGTAGGTGTTTGGGGTAGTAATTATAGCGATAAAGTAGGAGTTTGGGGTAGTAATTATGCATATGATAAAGTAGGTTTATGGAGTAGTAATTATACTGATAGAGTTGGAGGGTGGGGTAGTAATTATGCATATGATAAGGTTGGGGTATGGAGTAGTAATTATACTGACCGAATAGGGGAAAGGAGTAGTAATTATGTATTAGCTACTAGCAATATCCTAATAGGTCGCATAGTTCATACAAGTAATTATGTATCTAGTTATAAACCTGCTACTGCAGTAAGAGCCGATACTGCTGATAAATTTACTACTTCGCGAAGAATAGCAAATGTCCCATTTGATGGTTCTGCTGATATTAGTATATCATACAATAGTCTTGATAATAAACTAAATGCTAGCACTGGAATTAATATTGATGTAAATAATCAGATATCAGCAACTTATGCATCTACAGACCTGATGGGAATATTTAATACAACTGATTTTGCTGATGTTAATAGTAAAATAGAGTTGAGCAAGAATACAAGCAATTATGTGTTGGCTACAAGCAATATCTTAATAGGTCGAATAAGGAATACAAGCAATTACGTAGATAGTATTAATACCTCATTAACTACTGCAATTGCAGGAAAACAAGCTACGCTAACTACTGGAATAGGTATTAGCATAAGTAATAATCAGATATCAGCAACTTATGCTCAAGGAACAGGTATCACTATAAATACATCAGTTACGCCCCCAACAATATCAGCTTCTGCTTCTGCGCAAGTACAGAGTAATTGGAATGAAACAAATTCTAGCGATGTATCATTTATAAATAATAAACCCACAATACCTGCTGCGCAAGTCCAGAGCGACTGGAATGCTACTTCTGGAGTATCATTTATACAAAATAAACCCACAATACCTGCTGCGCAAGTCCAGAGCGACTGGAATGCTACTTCTGGAGTATCATTTATACAAAATAAACCCACTATACCAGCTGCGCAAGTCCAGAGTAATTGGACTGCTACTTCTGGAATATCATTTATACAAAATAAACCTTCGTTATTTAGCGGAAGCTATAATGATTTATCAAATAAACCAACAATAGTTAATGTTTGGAACCAATATAATAATGATATCTATTATGCTTATAATGTAACAGGTAATGTAGGTATTGGAACAAATTTGCCTGAAACAAGCAGTAGACTACATATTTATAGTGATGCAGATAGAACAACCAAATTAACTATACAAAATGGTTCTAGTGTAAATCAAATTACAGGTACATCTCCTAATGAAATAGATAACTTTGGAACATTTACATCTTATATATATAGAAATACAAACGGACAAGATCGTCATTTATATAGTATTACTATTCCTACTGGAGGTATAGTTTGTGATATATTTATGATTGGAGGCGGAGGTGCTGGAGGATATGATAGAGGAGGTGGAGGAGGGGCAGGTGCTTGTATAATAGCATTAGGAAAAACATTAACTGCTGGTTCATATGAAATAAGAGTAGGTAGAGGTGGAATTGCTGCTAATGTTTATAGTCAAGGTGAAAATGGTTTTTATAGTGAGATATATAATTTTACAACTAATACAACTTTTTATAGAGCAGTTGGTGGAGGAGGCGGTGCATCTGCTAGTATGAATGGAGCTTCTGGCGGGTGTGGTGGTGGTGCGGGTTCTGCAGGAACTTTTAGTGGCGGAACCGCTTCTACAAATATCATAGACGGAGCCAATGTTAATGCAAATACATATACATCAACATATGCGGTATTAGGTAATAGAGGAGGTAATTCTTCTGTTTCAACATCTGTTGCATCTGGAGGTGGAGGTATAGAAGCTTCGGGTGGTAATGTATCTGGTGATACATTAAACGGAGGGGCAGGAGGCAATGGTAGATATAATATTAATATAAATGGGGTTGAATATAATTTCAAAAATTACTTTTCACCGAATGCTTCCTTCGGTGTGCAAAATAATGATGGGTATTTTTATATAGGTGGTGGAGGAGGTGGCGGTAATACAGGAGCTGGAACAAGAGGAAGCGGAGGTCTTGGTGGTGGGGGTGCTGGTGGTCAAAGTAATACTCAAAATAATACTATTGGTACGCCGAATACAGGAGGTGGTGGAGGAGGTGCTGCAGGCAGAACAGGTTTTGAATATAATGTATTTTCAGGTGCTAATGGTGCTACTGGAATAGTTATTATAAGGTTTAAATCATTAAATACATCATCATCAATAGAATTAATAAGAGGAACCGCAGGTGATACCAATATAGATTACAAAATAGGTAATTATGGTGGTGATTTTAGAATTATATCATCTGTTAACAATACTGAAACTGACTATATTCGAATAACTTCAGTAGGCTCTTCGATATATAATCCTTCAGGTTCCCCGCAGTGGTCTACAACGTCAGACCGAAGAATAAAAGAGAATATAGAGAAGGCATCTTATGATATATGCTATGATAATATTAATAAACTGGATTTATACAGATTTAATTATATAAATGGCTTTAATAATGTTAATAAAGACCTTCGACAGCTAGGTTATATAGCTCAAGAAGTACAAGATATCTTCCCTAAAGCAGTATCATCTTATAATTTTGATAATAAAGATGTAAGTATCCCAGATTTGCTTTCAATCGATATTACTCAAATAAACTACTCTCTTTATGGGGCAGTAAAGAAATTAATAGAAATGAATGAAGATAAAGAAAGACGTATTAATAAATTAGAAAGCTTATTAAATATATATAACAATACAAGTAATTTATCTATATAATTATCTAATTCTAATATTAGTATGATTATATGTTCCTATAGTAATATTGATATTATTCAAGGTGTTATTGAATATGGTGATGCAGAAGGTATTACTGATTGGCGCATTGCTAATACTAGTTCAGGTATTTTAAATATTTTAAATAGTTCTTCTGTAAATACTAGGATTTCTATAAATACTAATGGTAATGTAGGTATTGGTTCGAAAGACCCTTCAACAATTACTGATTTATTGGATGTTAGTGGAAATATTAATATTTCTGGTATTTATAAAATAAATGGTAGAGATGTTATAAATGATACTAGCAATTACGTGCTATCAACAAGCAATATTTTAGTTAATCGTATAGTATCTTCTGCAACAGGAGGTGGAGGAACAAGTCAGTGGACTAATGTATCATCAGGTATATTTTATAATACAAGCAATGTAGGTATAGGGACATCCTTTGTTGCAAGTAAACTTCATATATATGAAGCTATTACTAATGCAACATCATTAACTATACAGAATGCATTTACATATACACCTCCTATATCTTCATCTCCTTCACCAACAACAACAGGAACTGCAGGGGCTTATACATATATGGTATTCGCATATACAACTGAAACTGCAGGAGCAGGTACAGGACAAACCTTATATACTCTTAATGTATCTACGGGAGGAGTAGTATGTGATATATTAATGGTAGGTGGCGGTGGCGCTGGCGGGTATGATAGAGGTGGAGGTGGTGGAGGGGGTGCGTGTATAGTAGCTCTTAATCAAACATTAAGTGCTGGTAATAATACTATTAGAGTAGGTAATGGAGGTTTAATTACAGATACTTATAATCCAGGTGGTAATGGGAAAAATACTGAAATATACAATAGTTCAGGCACTATAATATATAGGGCAACTGGTGGCGGTGGTGGTGGATGCGCAGGTGGTCTGGGAGCATCAGGAGGATGTGGTGGCGGCACAGGTTCAACACTAGTTGGTAATGGCGGAACTGCATCTACTAACATTGTAGCAGGTAGCACTATTAACGCAAATACATATACATCAACTTATGCTGTTCTTGGTAATAGAGGTGGTAATTCTTCCGTAAATATAGTTCAGGCGTGTGGTGGTGGTGGTATAGGAGTTAATGGTGGAGACCAAACTAATTCAGGTGCTACAAGTGGAGCAGCTGGTGGTAATGGTATATTTAGTGTCACTATTAACTCTGTGCCATATAATTTACGCACTTATTTCACAAATAACGGAACATTTGGAGTTCAAGATGGTTCAACAGGTAATTTTTATTTAGGGGGTGGAGGGGGTGGAGGTAATACAACAATAGGAAGTTTAGGTGGTAATGGGGGTCTTGGTGGCGGAGGTAAAGGTGGTAATGTAAATACTACTACTGCGGTAGCAGGAACTAGTGGAACGGGTGGTGGAGGAGGTGGTGGTGCTGGTAGAACAGGATTTGAATATAATGTATTTTCAGGTGCTAATGGTGGTTCTGGGTTAGTAATCATTAAATTCTTAGGTCAACTAACATCATCATCTATAGAATTAATAAGAGGAACTACAGGAGATAGTAATATAGATTATAAAATAGGTAATTATGGTGGTGAATTTAAAATTATATCATCTGTTAACAATGCTGATACTGACTATATTAGAATAACTTCAGCAGGTGCATCTATATACAATCCTACAGGTTCCCCGCAGTGGTCTACAACGTCAGACCGAAGAATAAAAGAGAATATAGAGAAAGCATCTTATGATATATGCTATGATAATATTAATAAGTTAGATTT
>Ga0209596_1003287_pt1 | contig 12795 bp, 10 predicted proteins | sample M_130807_MF_Meta_FD_187314 | JGI IMG/M metagenome (GOLD analysis project Ga0209596, IMG submission 187314) | Freshwater microbial communities from Lake Montjoie, Canada to study carbon cycling - M_130807_MF_MetaG (SPAdes) (version 2) | ecosystem: Environmental > Aquatic > Freshwater > Lake... | reverse complement strand
CACTGACCACAATTATATTAAATTATTAAATATTTATAAATCGACATTTAACAAAGATAATCTACACAATAATAACAATAAAGGAATTAAAGAGTATCGAGAAAAACTTAAAACCGAACTGAAGGCAATATTAAAAACCCGCTATGATATCTTTACATATGACAGGTTTGCCAAGTATATTAATGATAATTATAGTAATAAGATTGTAGAAAACAAGGTTATTATAATAGATGAGGCTCATAATATTAGGAGCACAAATAAAAAAATAAAGAATACCTATCTGGCTTTAATGAAATGTTTGGAAAAAGGCGTAAATAACAGACTAATATTATTATCTGCTACGCCTATGTATAATGAACCTAGAGATATTTTAGAGCTTTTAAAATTATTAATTATAAATGATAAGCGATTTAAGATTATCAATGATAATAAGAAGGTATTTAATAACAAAACCTTTAATATTGAGGATGCTAATGTTATTGACCTTCTCAAAAAATTATCTAACACATATATTTCTTACTTGAAAGGCAAGAACCCTTTTACGTTTGCTTTAAAATTAAATCCGAGCAACAGCGGTATTAAGGTATTAGAAAGCGCCCCTACAAAAGACCTTAATAATAAATTAATTAGCAAAGAAAATCTCAAATGGTTTCAAAATATAGATGAAGACATTGTAATATCAAAATTAGGAGAAGCACAAAAGAAGATAATAGACAAGCTCGAGAAATTAGATATTAGCGACGACGACGTGGATGTCGATGATGATGACGACGATGAAGATGCAAAGCAAAACAATAATATGAAATTACTACAACCTATGAATATTGTATTTGATAATGATATAGGCATCAAGGGTTTTTATAATTTTTTTAGTAAAACTAAAGATACTGACCCGATCGAATTAAAATATGTGGATAAATACAAAAATGCTCTAATGCCAGACAAGGACAATGAACATCTAGGGAAATATTCAGGGAAGTTTTTAAATGTTTGCGATTTTATTCGTAATTCTAAGGGGATTGTTGTAATCTATTCACGATTTCTACTATCTGGAATAATCCCTATAGCAATATCCCTAGAACACTTAGGATATACGCGTGAAGGCACTAATAATATATTGAAAAATGCCGAGATTGTTAGCGATAAGCCTGTATATGATGGTATAACGACCCCTAAATATTGTATCCTAACGAGCGATAAAAAGGAATATATGGGAAATACTAAAATAGATGATTTAATCAAAATAATTAATAGCGACAACAATTATAACGGGGCGAAGATAAAGGTTATCCTTATAACACCTGTTGCCAGCGAAGGTCTGAGTTTTTATAATACGCGCGAAATTCATTTAATAGAGCCTTGGTATCATTTTAACAGGTCTGACCAAATCATTGGTCGCGGTATTCGTAATTGTAGGCATAATCGGCTTAAGATAGAAGACCGCAATGTATCTGTATTTATGCACGCAAGTGTCAATGATGATAATACACGTGAGAGCATAGATATTAATGCGTTCCGAATATCAACGAGGAAATATATTGAAAGTAAGAAAATTGATAAAATTATTATGGATAACGCGATAGATTGCCATTTAATGAAAAATATTAATTATTTCCCTAAGTCGCTTTTTAAGCTAGATAATGTTAATATTGAAACATCTCAAGGTGCCCTCATTAAATACAATTTTGGCGACGAAGAAATAAATGAGCCTAAATGCCCTATGAGCGCAGATATTAAAATAAAGTCTAGCGGGTTTCGTAGTGAAATCTATAAGCATCTGTTAGCGAGTATTAAAACGGCTATTAAGAATATAATTAATATCGGAAGCGATAGCAGCGATAGCAGCGATAGCGACAATAAATACAAGTATATTGATTTTGAAACATTAAAACATAATATGGGTGATGATATTGATGATGATATATTAATGTATGCTATTAAAAATATAATATACCCTAACATATTAATTAATAATAAGTATATTACAAGATATAAAAATGGATTACAGATAAACAATATAGAAACTGAGAAGGCTCATAAAATCATCAGGTATAATAATGATATATTAATAAAAACTATTGGACAAACAAGCCGCTCAAGCAATGCAGCAAGTAATGCTAGTAATGCTAGTAATGCTAGTAATGCTAGTAAAATAAAGAAGGTTAAGAAAGCAAAACTAGAAGAAAATAAAAAGGCATTGCTTAAAATGATAGGCAAGTTAGATATCGATGAAAAAGATATTAATAAGACTACTATATCACTTTATTTAAAAATTAATGCGGCTGAGTTTAAAACATTAATAAGTTATATTTTAAAATCATATCCTTCACAAGCGAATGATGAATTTGATAGGAATATTCAGTTTATATGCGAATGCTTGTATAGACAAGGTATATTAATAAAAAGCGAAGATATACCATCGTATATCGAGAACACCAATGAATATATAGGATACATTAATATGTTTAATGAAAACAGCGAAGATGACAACACATACATTCAATACAATGAGAATGATAAAAAACTTGTTAAAAAATATAAAAATTATACAGAATACTTAAAGCATATTGATGAGATACAAAAAACGCGAATAAGGAAAAACATCAAACTCTTTAATACGACTACGAATACCGAGCAAAATGTAGGACCCGCTTCAAAAAGCATTCAAGAATATTTCAGTAATCGCATTAATAATAACGTGTATATACCGCAAGATATGACTGATGAAAAAACTGCGTGGGGTATTATAGTTCGCTCTAAGAATAAATATATATTAAAATTATTCTCTACGGGGGATGGCAAGAAGACAGGGCGAGTTTGCGAGACTTTTAATGAAGAAGAACACAATGTATTTATTGAACAACTAATGCCCACTAATGCAGCCGCTAAAAAGGTGAAGATGAAAAATAAGAAAATACTATGTAGTTATATTGCAAACATATTACTTAATAAAAATAAACTTGTTCTTTTCCCAATGTATAAACCTAAGATATAAATATATCAAACTGCTCCCAAGTATGCCATCCAATAATTATTTTCCAATATCATTGCTCTTTTAGATAGCATTAAATTATATCTTTCAGCCTCTAATTGTTTCCGTTGTTCTAATAGCAACTCATCAATTACTTGTAAAACTGGCATAAACTTTTTCTTTACTATGGTATTTCCTTGCATTATTATAATATAAAATATAAAAAAATAATATGAATAATAAATACTAGCATTTCTTATACATTCTTAGCAATAGTTATCTTTCCCTTGTTTTTCTCCTTGTTATATAAGATAACCTTATCATTATAACAAATTTCTTTGTCTAGCAAGAATGATATAAATAATGCAGTCGATTTATTCCATCTGTTATTTACTACACCAGACATCATCTCGGCGCATTTTGTAGCCCCAAATATCTTTGCAAATTCCTCTTTCGATATCAATGCAACAATAGCATCTTTTACGTATGCAGTGGAATTATTAAAGGATGATGTTTCGCTAATAATAATATCAAGTGGTTTAATTGTAGTATCCTTATCTTTCTTCTTACTTTTAGGCGTTTGCAAGGATACTTGCTGCAGTTTTACTTCCTTATCAGGATTTATTAATACTACTGGAGGAGGCTCTTCGATATTAACATTTACCGCTATCGCAGTATTCGCAGCATTCGCAGTATTCGCAGTATTATAATGCGAATGCTGTGAATACTGAGCGTGTTTGTTGAATATACTTTCATTTACATCTTTCCATTCCACAAGAGAAGCATCATTTGTTGCTGCTAATTTATTATAAAGCACGTCTATCATTTGAGTATATTGTATAATATTTTTAATATAATATATATATCATTTTTTTATGTAATTAAATAATCTTCATATGTTAAGTCATTGTCTATACACGCGGGATAGGTTATACTTTGCTTCATAAACTTCTTTTTTAATAAATAAAATTTCATGCTTGATGAAAACTTTTGCTTTTGATTAACTATATTGCTCGTAGCCCCATTAATAAGATTATTATCAGTGTTAGCGGTATTTAAGTCGTCGCTAATAACCCTATCGCAACTCTCGGCAATATCAATGCCGCTACCGCCGTCAACGCCGCTACCGCCGTTCATATTGGTTGTAGCAATGTAATCGCTATTTCCTGTAGTAAGAAGTTCGTCATCAATTTTCTGTTCCTTTGCATTTATGCTTTCATTAAGCAGCGTTTTCATCAATTCATATTTTGATATTTCATTTTGCGATTTGATGCAGAAGGTAATATAACTATTTATTTTTAAAAGTAGTTCTTCGTCTATCCAATTGAGATTTAAAAAAATACCATTATTATTCTTAGTATAGTTAGCATTCGTATCTAATATTATTTTAAATAATTCTAAGTTCTCGTTGTCTGTTAATTTAGAAACGTTCGCCTGTATTGTTTTACATAATTCCATTTTATTCATTTTATTCAATTTAAATAACAATAAGGTATATTTTTTTATATAGTAATTATCTACTATCTATTATTATTCATAATCTTCGCCCCCATATGAACCAGTGTCGTCAAACTCTTCATCTAATGCATCGTCTTCATCTAGTTCATCCAATTCTTCATCTAAATCTTCTTCTTCTTCTTCTTCATCGTTTTCAAAGATATTAAACTCACCGCCTTTAAGTGGTTTGCTATCTTCTTCATCATCAATTAGAATACTTCGCACATTATCAGTTTCTTCGTCATCATCTTCTTCATATACATCATTATCATCAATCAAATCATCATCTGCAAAAGACAGGTTATCTTCTTCTTCGTCGTCTATTGACGGGCTATCATCTTCATCCTCTTCAATTACGCTAATGTCATCATCTTTCTTATCTTTAATAATCCGTCCTATTATAGAAATCATCTTGTCATATAAGGTGAATTTTTTACCACACACAATTACATTGATTTCTTCACCAATATTAATGCTATCTATATTAACGTCCGATAGTATCCCCGAAGTAATCTTAGGAATTATTACTTCTAAAATAGCCATATCTTCGTATTTGCCTATCGCGAGTAATCCAAGATTGTTTTTTGCCTTAACAACGCATTTAACTATAGAGTCTTGCGCTGGATTACATATTTCCGCTATGCAATTTAAATCATATGCAATATTACCATTAAAATGCGCCTCTTTAATATAGCCAGGCGACCTTTTGATTACTTTTATGCTATCTTTCTTGATATACCCGTGCTTACTGCAACTATTTTCAAGCGTGGATTTGATTTTCTGCAAAATCGTATCTTCGAAGCTCTTATTTAATTCATTGGGCATCAATATAATTGTAGTATTAAATTTGATAGGCATAAACATTTTAGACATTTCAATAATCTAATTTATCTATATGAATATATCATTTTTTTTATTTATATAAAAAACTGATATATAAATCTATAATATCTATATTTATTAGATAATATATATAATAATATGGAAATATCAAAAGATGATGCTATCTTCCAAATTATAGAGAATATATCATTGAACGGAGAGGAAAATATGGAAAACATTATTAAACTCGAGAATTCTGCATTATGGTCTGAAGATAACTATTATAACTTTGTAAATATAATGAGTAGCGAGGGATACGTAGAAGAAAAGGAGCCTCAGATATTAAATGCATATTCAAACGATTACTTATTAACGATTAAGAGCGCTAAGAAAATATTGTATTATTGCAATAATAATAATTTCAAGGATGATGAAAGATACATTAACTGGTATAATCATAGGCTTGTATCTAAAAATGTTGTGAATACTTTATTCGACTCCACTTTAATATTTTTAAATACCAAAAAAAGCAAGATAGACACCGAGAAGAACCCCATAGTCAATTGGGATAATATGCAAAAATACTTTAAAGTGAATAAATGCATTACCTATACGGATACAGCAACAAACATTAAATACATTGTAAATATTTGTAAATCACATGACCTCGATTATTATGAAGCGACTGGCAAAGAGTATCATATGACTTTGAATAAATCCAAGATTATCAATAAAACGCAGCAATATGAGTTCTATATAGATATAACAAATACTGATAAAGATAATATACTACCAGCGATTATTAAAATGGAGCAGGCATTACATCTAAATACCTTTATAATTTCTAAAAATCAGCAATTGGAAGTTATAAAGGAGTATGGAAGGCTCGTTAAGCCTGATATCTTTACAAGAAGATACGACGAAACTAAGCCGCCCTTATTAACACCCAAGCCTTTCACATTGGAGCGGGCAAATATGTTAAATCCTAGCGACTACGAAAATGGCTATGGTATCACAAGCATATTATCAGAATATACTGCAACCGAGAAAGCGGATGGTGAACGGCTATTAATGTATATTAATGGCACAGGCGGTGTATATTTAATAAATAATACTCATCAAGTTATAGATACGGGTATTAAAAGCCCTAGCGAATTATATAATTCCCTCATAGATGGTGAGTATATTGCTTGTAGTAAGCGAAGGGACAATGCTGCCGTAGGGCTTTATGCGTCGTTTGATATGTATTATTATAACGGAAAGAAAATCACGCAACTTCCTTTAATGGCTAGCGGCGCTGCTTCTTCCGAGAATTCGCGTGGTAGATATGATTATTTATTGGCTACTGAAAAACTCTTAAAAAGTAAAAGTGAATTTGCGATGGATTACATTGTAAAAGAGCACCTATATTCTAAAGATATATTGAATGATTGTAAAAACATCCTTACGAACATCATATATCCATACGAAATAGATGGTTTGATATTTACACCAGCAAAACTAGCGGTTTACTCTAATTACGCGAATAAAGCGGAGCCTATTACGGAAAAACTAGGGTGGGACAAAGTATTCAAATGGAAACCACCTGAGCAAAACAGCATAGACTTTCTAGTAAAGAAGGGTGATAAGATTACAATCGATACTATTAATTATACCGAGTTTAAATTATACGTAGGGTATAATGCATCGCAGATAGAAAACTATACGATGAAAGATGCATTTAACTATATTTATAAGTTTAACCTGTATAGGAATGATATAAAAGAGCGAGAAAAATATACGTGCAGGTTATTTATGCCAGAGTATTACTATGAAAAGGGGATTGAAAGGTCATTGATAAAGATGCTAGCGAATAAAGAGATTAGATGCGAGAATGGCGATAAGATTGAAGATGAAATTATTGTTGAATTTAATTATGATGAAAGCGAAGCAAACCCATCGATGCGCTGGAAACCTATGAGGGTGCGAGAAGATAAGACGCGTATATATAGGCAAGGTGTATTATCAAAAACGTTAAATGACTTTAGTGTCGCTTGTAATATATGGCGTTCCATACATAATCCAATCTCTCAGAATAATATTATAGGGAACGAAAAGATAGTAAATAATATGGATGTTGCGGAGTTAAATGCGAACGATATCTATTATTCGCGAACAATGCAAAAAGAAGCAAGGTTATCGCATCATATGTTGGTATTCCATAATCACGGGGTAAAAGAGTTCCTTTATTCTAAACCCGCTAAAAAGGGCTCAATTGTAGAGTTAGCGTGTGGTCAGGGTGGCGACCTGAATAGATGGATTAAAAATGAGTATCGCTTTGTATTGGGGGTAGATTTGGTTAAAAATAATATATATAGCCCTAATCACGGCGCATATGCGCGATTACTTCGCGAGAGGAAGAGGTTCTTTATAAATATGAAGAATAATAACAATATGCTATTTCCTGATATGGTTTTCGCAGTAGGTGATTGTGCCAAGTCAATAAAGACGGGCGAATGCGCAGTAAGCGATAATGCATCAATAGATGACCGCGATAGCTATGATGTATTAAAAATGGTATTTAACAAAGGGAACAAGAAGAATGATATGCAATATAACAAGATTATAGGAAGAGCAGTGAATGGGTTTGACGTATGCTCGTGTATGTTTGGTATCCACTATTTCTTTAAAAACGAGGAAATGCTAGACGGGTTTTTGTCAAATGTTAGCGAACTATTGAATGCTGGCGGCGTATTCTTCTGCACCTTTATGGATGGTGAGAAGATTGAAGCGGAAATTGAAAATAATGGAGGAGATAAAATAGAGGGTTTTAAAAAGTTATCGAAGCGGAAAGAAGACAAAGGCGAACCAATATGGGCTATATTAAGATGCTATGATAAAACGGATATCTCTAAATATAATAAGCAAATCAATGTATTTATTGAAACAACTAGTAAATTAATCCCTGAGTATCTCGTATCATATAAGTTTTTACTAGAAAAATGTAAGGACTTTGGCTTAAACATCAAAGAAAGCGAGATGTTCTCTGAAACCTTTAGCAGATTTAAAGGTAATTTAGATGATTTGAAAGATACTAAAGAAAACCTCTACAAATCGATTATAGAACTAGACAAGGTAGAGAATAGCGACTTGAAAAGATTTAGTTCCTTTAATAGATGGTGCATTTTCGAAAAGGTTGCTGATTAAAGTATAGTTGTAGAGATATAGAGTTGTATAGTTATAGATTTATCTTAATATTGGTATTATTAGTATATAAAGGAAATTTATTTTTATAAATATATATGAATAAATGATATTATTTTATAGTGTTTTTTGCAATCATTGTAAAATGTTATTGGAACATATTAAACGTTATGATAAAGAGAAGGTAATTAAACTGGTTTCAATTGATGATTTGCGTAGCAAGAATATAAATATAGAAACTAAAATACACTCAGTGCCTGCTTTTATGATATTACCGAGCAAGGAATTAATATTTGGCAAAGCAGTCTTTGACCATCTGTTATTGCCTGGACGCGGTATTCTATGTGGTAGCCAGAATACGCGAATGGAAAAGACGGGAGGCGTAAGCGGTGGTAGCGGTGGTAGCGGTGGCACAGGAGAAAATGATGTTATCCCATTAGCAAAAATGAGCGAAGGTGAAAACGAACCTCTAGCATTCACATTGAATTCTGCATCATTCTCTGATAATTTTTCGATAATTGAAGATGAAACGAAGGAACTAAATGATAAAAATTATAAATGGGACTTTATAACAAATGACAATAACCTTAGTGATGGTATTCAAAATATTAATAGCGACGACACTACATCGACTTCTAAAAATGATAAAACTATGCAATCGATGGAAGAATTAAAGAAGTTCAGAGATGACCAGAAGTTCTAGTCTAGATAGACTGAACAACATTTTATTTTTTATAAAGATATATAAGGAATTATCATAATATATTTTTATAGTATATTAAAAATCAAAGAAAAATGTCAAGTCAATTTATATTTAACCAATATTATATTGATTTAATTAAGCGTATAAAGGGGTTCGCTAAAAAGATGAGAGAAGGCGATGATGCCGACGAGCAGGTGTTTGGCAAAAGTATTGTAAAAGTGATAAAAGATAATTATATCACATTAGATAAATCGTCAGATGAATATATTATACACGTTCGAGGTATCCCGTCGGATTTTTGGGCTTCCTATACTGCGATTGACGACATTAATGCTTCAAATGACTGGTTTCTCTCTGACGAAGTAAAGGATGTTTGCATTTACAAGAATATCCCCGTTTCATCTATCCGTAAGCTATTAAAAGACGACTACCTATGTCATCACTTTTTCTCCGTCTTCTATTTATTTATGGATGAACTTAGCGACGACGATGTTAAAACCTATGTATCCGTTCTACAAGATACTAAAAATGAAATAGGACTTGATAGTATTACTAATGAACAGCATAGAAAGGTTGTATCGCGATTGAATGAACTGAAGACAAAGAAGAGCAAGGAAACCAGCGGCATCGATATGTCGGCTATGGAAGATACAATGCTTGGGAAACTCGCTAAGGAAATACTAGAAGACGTGGATGTTGATAAATTGCAAAAATCCATCGGTGATAATGGCGATATTCTAAAGGCGATTGGCGACCCCGATAGTGGTTTTAGCGAACTTATTTCAAACGTTAGCAGAAAAATGGCTAACAAGATATCTACAGGCGAATTGAAGCAAGAAAACCTTCTTCAAGATGCTATTAAGTTTGCTTCGACGATGCCCGGACTATTTGGCAATTCTAATAAAGGTTCTGGAGGCGGGGGAACAGCGGGAGCAGGAAACCAGCAAAAGAACGAGCCTGATATGGCTTCAATGATGAATATGATGTCTTCTATGATGAATAATAAGGAAGGTATGGATATGTTCAAGAATATGATGGGGAATATGAATAATCAAAAAGGTGGTTCAAAGCAGTCAATTAATAAACCTGCGCTTAAAAAGTTAGCAGCCGTTAATAGATTGAAGACAAAGATTGCGAAAAGAAATGAAATGTGTAAAAATGACGAGTGATAATAATTAAAAATAATATAGATATTAGGATAAGAACAAAAAATAATGTTTTGGTTAGATAATTTAAATATATTAACAATACCTATATTAATTCCTGATATTAATATGACGTTTGAAGAGAAACTGAATTCTATAATAAGAGGATTGTTATTTTTAGGGATTATTTTTACATTAGTTTTTAATGATTCTAAATATATATTATTTGTATTGATAATTATGATAATTTCAATAATTATATACAATTATCAATATGAAAAAAATAAGCAGATAGAAAAGTATCTGAATGATAACAACCTTGATATTATAAATAATAAAAAATGCGTGAAGCCTACTAAGTCTAACCCATTTATGAACCCTAATATATTAGAAAATAATATGTTCTCAGCGTGTTCTATTGAAAATTCTAAAATAAGCAAAGATATGAATGACCATTTTAATGAGAATGTATTTCGCGAAACCGACGACTTATATAACAAATCCTTATTACCACGCCAATTTTATACGATGCCGTCGACGACAATACCAAATGAACGTGAAAAACTAGGAGACTGGTTATATAATTCGGGGAAATCGTGCAAAGAAGATACACTTCAATGCTATGATAATATTTATCAGGACATCAGAAGTTCGACGCATTTATAGTCAATGTAATGAATGTAATGAGTAATGAATGTAGTATTCTTTTTATGATATGTATATAGATATCAGATATATAAACATATTATCAGATATATAAACATATCTAGATTTTAAAGATGATTTTTGTGCCAATAGGTGTTGATTGTGATGTAGCGTATCTTTTAAATAAATATAATTTTAGGAAAATGTCGCTTCCATTTGATTGGAATGTATCATATACTGGCGTAGCCAAATGTATTGATAGCGATTTTAATGAATATACTGCGCCATTAAATGAAAGTAGAGTTAATAAGTATAATGTGTATTTTCATCACGACTTTGAATTTCAAAGTTTGCTAATCGCCGACAAAGAAAAATACGCAAGAAGATGCGATAGATTACTTAATATATTGAAAGAGAATAATGAAACGACTGGCGAACATATTATGTTTATTAGGAAGGGGCATTTGTGTCGCCATCACGATGAACAAGGTGCTGCATATAGCGATGTTATGAAAGATATTTGCGAAGCAGAATGTTTAGATAATATATTGCTAAATAAATACCCAAACTTAAAATATAAAATTATATTGATACTAGGATGCACCAAATGTTTTAATCAAGATACCACATATAAAAGCAATTCAGAGAATATCGAGATATATAATTGTATCCACGATGATGAGGCTAGAGGCAAGTTATTTGAAGAATGCTTATTCAATGTATGCAATTCTAGTAATACTTGATAATACTTGATATTACCTTACTTTCACTGCTACTTTCTTAGCCTTCGCGTGTCCATAATTATATTTTTTCTTTGCTTTATTTGCTAATACATAAGCCTTCTTCTTATGGTCGCAGCCATCTCTAATTATATTATAATCAACTGCAGCGGCTTTCCCCGATGTTAAAGCACTTGCTAATCTTGCTAGTCCCCACGATTGAGGTGTTTGGTTCGGTCTAGAACCCGACGAATAATATGCCCCCTCGCCTTTCCTAACAATCTTATTTAATACCTCTAATTTGCAACCTGTTTTCTTTGCTAATTCTTCGTTAGGTGCAATGTTCTTGATATTATATATTTTACGCGCATTTACAATATGGGGCGACTTCTTATTTTTGAATGAGGCTACCTTCTCTCTATTATAATAGACCCCTTCCTTGTATAGATTTTTAGATTTTATTAACATTTTGGCTTGCTTTTTATTGTCTTCCTTCGCTAACATTTTTGGCAAATATCGCATAGGGAACTTTATATCTCCAAGTTGTTTTTTAGAATTCATTTATTTAATATATATATAAAAATTGATTATCTTTAGTAAATCTCTAGGTATAGTATATCTATAAAGCAAAGATGCTAACAAATGAATGCACGTGCCCTTGCGGTGGAGGACAATCTTGTATCGTCGACAGACGCGCATTGAATGACTGGGTTCACGAGGATGACTTATTTACCAAGAATAAGTTGCCCCTTCGGAAGCATTGCTTCCAACAATATACCAATAAGCAACTAAAAGCCCTGAGTAATTTTATGACAAATGATAGTTTATGCTAGACTATATAAATATTACAATTATATAAATATTATATAATGAAAAAATCTACAACATTAACATATAACATTGAGACTGCTAATGGTGTTTCGACGTATGAATTGGAATACAAGGATTATGTTAAAAATGAAAAAGGCGAAGAGAACTTACTGCATTATAAGAATAAAGCAACAAATAACGAAGCCGCTGAAGCAGCCGAAGCCGCATACATAAATAAAATAGAGGTGAATGAGACTTTTAATAAAATTAAGATTGGCGATGATAGAATAGATGAAACTA
>Ga0209596_1003285_pt1 | contig 12806 bp, 22 predicted proteins | sample M_130807_MF_Meta_FD_187314 | JGI IMG/M metagenome (GOLD analysis project Ga0209596, IMG submission 187314) | Freshwater microbial communities from Lake Montjoie, Canada to study carbon cycling - M_130807_MF_MetaG (SPAdes) (version 2) | ecosystem: Environmental > Aquatic > Freshwater > Lake... | reverse complement strand
ATATCTACAGCTTTATTAGCTAAGAAGATAGATTGAGCTTCTGGTGTGCTAACTATGCTACGTAAAGCGTTTAAAACAAGACCAAACTCACTACCTTTTAATACAAAGTCTGTATCCATTGACCATGTGTATTTCTTAGTTGGATCAAATGCTGGTTGTTCATCTACTAATTCTGACATATAATTTATTTTTTTGGTTTAATTACAAAGATAGGGAATAATATTTTAATTTTCCAAATCTATTTCAAATACTATTGTAGCAGAGCTTTTAATACTCTTACTCATATCAATACGTATTTGGAAAATGTTGTGAAGCTTTAATATTTCTTCTAATAACATCTCATTGTATTTTGGAAGAGATGCTGCTAACCTAAAGTGATAAGCTGAAGGATTTTTAGTTATTTCTAATGTAGAAAGTTCATCAATGGAATCTATAATTCCAAAAAGGTGAGCAAAATAAGTTGTTTCATTATCTTGCATCACCTCTGGAAAAAACTTTTTACTTAATTGCATTAAGACAATGTTAATGATGATTTAGATTTCTCTAAATATCTTAATTTTAATGTATTACTAATATCTAACTTTTGTTGTTCTGACATAGGTTTCTTTTTCTTACCAATTAAAGCATCACTAAGTTTTTTTCTTGTTTCAGTAGAAGGAGGTTGGCATTTTAATCCTTTATTCCAAGGAATCCTACCTTTTCTAGATAAAGACATGTTTAATTTAGTTTCTTCAGAATGACTATATCCTGCATTACTTTTAGCAGTTGGACAAGAATTGTAACCTTTTGAATAACTATCTAAAGTATTGATCCAATATTGTTCAATATCTAAAGTTAATTCAGGTTTACAATCTTGTAAAATATCAAATTGTAATTTTTCAATTCCATACTTATTAAATGCCCTTTGTAATTTTATAGAATGATGCTTATTGTTTATTAAATCTCTTATGTGAAGGTACAATCTATAATAAAATCCATCTCTATAATTATTATTTTTTAAAAATTTACAACTACCTACATAATGTTTATCATTAAAAGATAAAATATATACTCCACATTGTGTATTTAATTCTTCTCTACTATATCTAGAACCAGTTATGGTTTCTATATTTTTATGAACATTGCCCATATTAACTTAATGAAAGTCTATATAAGCACTGAGCAGCTTCTCCAGATAGGGATTGTGCTACATTTTCAATATCAGGCATTTTATTAGCCTCTCCAAATTCTTCTAGTTGTTTAGCAAAAGAAACTAATTCTTTTACCACTTGATTGGGTGCACCTGAAGAATAATCTTTTAAAACATCAATTTTGTAGGCTTTAATTCTTCTTCCTGTATATCCCATAATTTTCTCAACAATCTCATCTTGAAAATCCCCTACCCTGTCATATATTTTACCTAAAGCTTCGTGCTCAGCAAATGATGTAGTTTGAAAATGTAATAGATGTAGTTGCTCATAGAAATATGACAACTTACCAGCAATTGTTTCTAATGTAAGTGCGTTTCCTATTGCATTTTCCATCATCTCATCAGGAAATAATGATTTTACCATGTTGTTTTAGTTTTATATAGGCTGTGTAGTAGTTGTTGTAGTTGTGCTTGTACTAGTAGTTGTAGTTGTTGTGTAATTACAACACTCATTTGCATCTATCTCATGCCAGTTACCAACCTTTGGTTTAAATCTTTGTAGAATTAAACTACCTGCTATAACACGTCCTGTACCATCATAACGTACATATGCTTTTAATCTATTATTGCTATTTGCCATTTTTATTTAATTTTAAAGTACAGTTGTTGTTGTTGTAGTGGTAGGAGTAGCAGTTGTGGTAGTGGTTGTTGTTGTACTACTTGTACTTGTAGTGGTTGTTGTAGGAACATAATTGCAGCATTCATAAGCTGGAATTTCTACCCATTTACCCACCTTTGGTTTCTTTCTCCGTAAAATTAGGCTGCTTGGAACTATTCTTCCAGTACCATCAAAGCGTACATAAGCTTTGAGAGGGCGATTATTATTTTGGGCCATAATTAGTAATTTAAATTATACTTGTTTTTTAATTCAATAAGTTTTGTGACATAGTAATGTGTTCCTCTACCTTTAGCATTTACATCATTAGCCACTGTGAGCATATGTGTATCTTCAAATGGATCTTTACCAGTGTGGTAAGCCCCTTTGTAAAAAGCAGGATAACCATCCATATCTCTATCTGTTATACCTGCATTGTGGAACATTCCAAGCTTGTGCACTTTCTCAATAGGATCTGATGCCCAAGAAAAGTCCATTTCAGGTATATTTTTAGTTTCTTTTTCTCTCAACCAAAGGTTCCATAACACTCCCCACATATCTGCACACCAGCTTTGAAACCCTTTATTCTCATTTGCAAAATATTGTTTATTTATAGTTTGTAAATACAAACGTATTGTTATACAATCTTTCATCACCTTTTCCCAGAAAGCACCATCTACATTCTTTACAAAGTATTGTGCTCCTCCTGAGTGGTTATTGTTAGCCTCAGCTATCTTTCTTGAAATACCAATTTTAGAAGCAAGCTGCTCTAAAACATCAATCTTTTTATATGCTTGTATCATGTCAGGAAGCACATCTTTTATCTTACTATCAAAGTATGAAGCATTTATGTAGCTATTTGTATCAGAGAGATAACATGTGTCATCATCTATATAAGCATCTACATTGAATTTATCTGTAAATAATATATCACAATCACAATAGAAGACAGCTTTTGTAGACATTTCAGGATTATCCTGGAAGTATCTCATAAGACTGTAAGGACGCAGAACAGGAATATAAGTTCCTAAGAGCTGACTAACCTCCCCCCCATCCTTGTAATAAGCAAATTCTGCTTCTGGATATAGGTGTTCAATCTTTTGCCATTTATCACTCTTCTCTCTAAAGCTAGGAGTGTACACAAGTACAATAGCTTTGTCTGAGTGCCCAATGTTCTTAAGACTTTCTAACCAAGCATGTACCTGCCATGTGTAATAAGTATCATCTGGCTGCGAGCATACAAATCTTAATTCTTTACTCATATTATATAGTTGTTGGTTTTAATCTATCATCTCTTTTTAAAATAGGAGTGGTGTTAGATCTCCAACTTTTTCTATATATAATCTGCCTTATAATTGATAAATTAACACCTATAAGTTCAGAAACTTCTTTTGTAGTTTTTCCTGAATTGTATAGCAACTTTAATTTAGTCACATCTTTATCTGTAATAGTAGCTCTACTATTTCCTTCACCTGCTCTACTAGGTTGTAATCCTAATTTATAAGCATGTTTTTGGTTTTCTGATTGAGTAACCCACTCAATATTTATAACACTATTATCAGTTTTTACACCATTAATATGATTGATTTGAGTTTGTCCTTCAGATTTTACTAAGAACGCACTAGATACAAGTTTATGAACTAATCTAGTGTGAGTTCCATTTTTACGAAGTCTAACTTCAGGATAGCCTTTTTTATTAGGTACCTGTTTTAACTCTTGTCCTCTAGTTAAACGAAGTCCACTTCTACCTTGTTTGAGTCTATCTATTCCTCTGATTTTACCAAGACTACTTACCTGATATCCTTCAAAGTTAGGAACATCTCTCCATTCTTCACAGATAAATTTTAAATCCTTCATATGTAGTTGGTTGTTGATTTATTTATTTATTATGGACAATCAGCACAAAGATAAACATCAATTATAACACCTGAATTATTGATTTGAACACTTTCATTTACTAAATATAAATTATACCATTTATTATCACCTACAACAAGGGAAGTCAATTGATTATCATTATAAAATACATCACCTAATGCTGGTATTCCTCCAGTGTTATTAAAAAAACTATATGGAAAAGACGCATCAATACATGATACACAAGCATCTATATTACCTGCTGTTGAACTATATACATATGAAGGTGCTGCTGTAGTGGTAGTGGTAGTAGTGGCAGGAATATTCCTACCCATCACTCCTGTAAGAGCTTCTACTTGTTTAGAAATTGTCCAAAGCAAGTTAGCTTTTGTACTCCAACCTATCTGTCTTGAAGAAATTGCCATTAGTGTACTATTTTTAAAACATCTCCAGTTCTATATACATCTCCATCTATTAATCCATTTGCAATAGCATTTGCATTATCAGTATATTCAAGAACATTTGATAAATGTGGTGTATTTGATGCAGCGTATGTCACCCCTGTAAGGTATTCCAATTGCTTAGATATCTGCCAAAGAAGGTTTTCTTCTGTTCCCCAACCTATCTGTCTAGAAGGTGTTGCCATGATTAATAAAATTAATGCGTAAAGGTATATGATTATTTAATAATTACAATGAGTCTAATTAATTCACTATAAGCAAATTAATTAAATCTATTATAACTAAGTTAGTTATACTTATTTAAGCGTTTGGATAATAAGATATACGAGAGCCAAAATGATCCTGAAATTGAGTAGAAGGTAATGTCTGCTATCCAATAGGAGCCACTTAGATCCATTATCAGCTTGAAAAGGAAATCGTATCCAAATGGTAGGAAGAACATCGCTAACATTAAAGATGCTTCTTTTAATCTTCTTAATTGTTTTACTGTCACTTTCCATATATTTTTGTTTGGTTATCTACCTTGTGAACGATATTTGCTCACATTTTTCTCTTTAGGTCCTTTGCTCTTTTTAGCTTTACCACCTTTTCTTTTACCAAATGTGGTTTTTCTTGAGTCACCAGTTGTTTTTGCCATTATTGTGGAGTTTGAGTGGTTGTTGTACTAGTAGTTAATTTATCAAGAATAGCTTTTAGTTGTTCAGAGTGTACAGGTTCAGGTTGTTTAGTGAATGGATATGCCATGATTATATAATTTAGTCTTGGAAAATAGTTGGAGCTGGAATAAAGTTTGGTAATAACATTTCAAAATCATATGACATTAATGCTGTTAAATTTCCAGCAACAGCATCAGTATCTCCTTCTGCTACAAGAGCATACCAATACGAACCATCTGGTGCAGGATTAGTATTATAGTAATATAAGGTAAATGCAAGAGAAGTTAATGGTACGTGAACACTATTTATCTCTATTAATCCTCCAATAGCTAATGGACTAGTAACAATATCACTACCTGATCCACTTATAAACATGCCTGTTAAACTTCCTGGAAAGATAGGTGAAGGTTCACCTAGTTGAACACTTATTGTACATAAATATTCACTAAAACCTGTAGCAGGATTATTAGAAATTGACTGTATACCTCTAATATGATAAGAGATAAGTTCTACACCATCAGTGTATGTAAACTTAGGACCACCATTAGTTAATCCAGCAGGTGGAAACCAGTCAAATGGAATACCTGTAGGCGTAGAACCATCTACATTTAGATTATTAATATCTCTAACTAATTGGTTTAATTGCCCCACCTTAGCAAGCTGATCATCAGTTTGTCTTTTTAGTTTAGGGTTAATAGGACGTGGAAATGGTTGTATGCTCATTGTTGTTATTTTTTAAAATATAAATCAGCTTCTGCTTGTCTTCTTCTTTTTAATCCTTTTATATGAACCCCACTAGCCATATCCCATTTAAGAAACTCAAGTAGTATAGTTGGATCAGTTGGATCAACATTAACCTTCTTACGTAGTGTAGAACCTTTTAAAGATCCTTCACCTAGGTTGTATGTAAAACTTACAAGAGCTCCAAACTGATTAGCTGTAAGGTCATCTCTAAGTAGTATATCCACTGCTTTGGTTTTAAGCTCCACTTCCCATTTAAGAAATGCAACTGCTTGAGCCTCAGTGATTGGTGTATCACCAACCTTCACACGTTTACCACCTAGATATGTAGGAGGATAAACTATTGTGCCATATCCAATTGTGCAAACCCCTGGTGGATCTATTGGATCATGCCAAGCATTAGGTGTAAATCCTTCAAAAGATTTTATCAAATTTAAAGTATCATCATTTATTGTCATATATAAGATAATTTAAAGTCTTTATATTCTTCTCTTTTACCATTTATACAATCTAATATTTGTCTTCTACAACTTGTATTAAAGTAATTTTGAGCATTTTGTAATGATTCAAAGGTTAATTCTATACCTCTTTTTTTACAAACTCCTAATATAGCTCTACATCTACCGCTTTTATTCTTGCTATAATATTTACTAAGAGATTTGCTTATTCTATTTGTAACATCTTTAGAAAAAACCTTATTTCTACTTCCTCCTTCTGTAAGATTGACTAAATTAAATCCCCAATTTTTAAATTGTGATATCCAATATATCTCAGTTTGATCAAGTTCTTCTATTAAACAACTATCTAATTCTTGTATTACTGGTTTTATACCTTTTTTAATTAAGCTTTTAATCCAGCAATTTACATGTGTATTTAATCTTTTTGAGTCAGATATATGTTTAGTTAATCTTCTATGAACACTATTAATAGTTTGTCCTATGTATCTGATTTCTCCAGTTTCTGGATCATTTAATGTATATATAAACCCAATCATGCTGCAGAGGTGTCATCAGTGAAGAAATTTGATACAGCTTTAGCTACAAATCCTACAGCAAATATAATGGTTCCTACAATAGGATGTCCATTAAGTGATGTAAGACCACCTGCAAATACACAAGCAGACACTATTGCATCTGCTATCTTTCTAACACCTTTAGGTGTAGATTCCCAGTAATGTGACCATCCAAATTTCATATTTAACTTTTTACTATTATAAATATAAATGCTGCTAAAAGAAATATTTGTGATGTGATTGATTTAACCTTGGTGGTTTTTAATGCCCTATCTTGTTTAAGAATGTAATCATTAAAATTACTCATTATCTTCTTATCATTGTCTATAATCCCTCTATATGCTTCTTCTTTCTTCTTAGCCATACTTAATTCTGTCACATATTTAGCAAACATTTGCGACAAAACTGCTGTATCTTTCTCTAAAAGAATCACCTTTTGCTCTAGGTAGTCTTTCTTAACTAAGTCTTTGGTTATTTCAATTGCCAATCCTTTAGAAATAGTTACTAAAGAATCATTTGGTTTGATAATAACTGTATCTTTTTGTCCATAGCCCAACAATACTGTCAACAGACAGACTATTAACAAGAGAATCTTTGGTTGTATATTCTTCATATATAGTTTTGTATTTGATTTTAATAACATTACGAAGCTTAATTAGGCTATCTATTTGCTTTGTTTGTGTTGATTGAGCAATAGTAAGACTATCTATAGTTTTAATAGAAAGAGTTATTGAATCTATTAAAGCTCTGTTCTCTTCCTGAAGAGATGATGTTGCTTTACCTGCTGAAAAGAATAAAATCTTTATTACCAATATACATATAATTGCAATAAATGCTATATCTTTTAGTTTCATGGGGTTTTGATTTGTGTAGGTTCTTTTACTTTTACACTATTAACATTTGAATAAATTGTTGTACCATATTGAATTAATGCTCCTATACCCATTATTACAGCTATAGTCCATAATGTTTTCTTTTTAAACTCTTCATATTTGAGCTGTTTTTTCTCTAGTTCAATAATTTTTGCTTTCATTATATCAATTTCACCAACAAACCCACCTACCTTTGTCAGTGGGTTTCCTATAATAGCATCTACAACTTGGGTTAATTTTGTGTTAATAGAGTCAATTTTCTCTTCCATCTCTGTAAGTCTAAGATCCATATTGGTTAATTCTTGTTTGAAGTTATTTGTTTCCATAATGGATTAAGAGGGATGTATATAACACAAAAATCCCCTATTAAGGAGATATGTGCTATTTAGTTTAGGTAATTATAGTAGTACACGCAAAGCTATGTAAAACAGTTGAAATTACCAAATCTTTTTTTTAATATGTATCATATGACTTCTCTTCTACAAACTGAGAACCATAAGCTATATTAATCTTTTTCTTAATATCAGCTCTTTTATCATTCAATATGTATACAAATCTGGCTAATTCAATGAATTCATTATTAAATAGTTTATCTTTTTCATGGATTCTAAGACTATTTTCTATGTTCCATAAGTCTTTATTTACATCAAGAAGACTTGTTACTAGTTCATCTTCCAGATCTATACCAAATTCAAGAACTTTTCCTAACAGATAACCTAGTTCTTTTGTAACATTCTTTAACTTATCCTCATCTGTTATTCTTTCACTTTTAATAGTTAAGATGGTGAACTTGTCTACTATCTCTCCTATACTCACTTCTATTTTCATAATGTTTTTTTGCAAATATACCTAATCTTTCTTAAATTTGTACAAAATAATCATATGCCTACTAGTTATAAATTCTTTAAAAATGAGGTGAAGGAATGGTTCAAGAACAATGTTCCTGCTAATACAAGAATACTAGATGTAGGTGCTGGAGAAGGTACATATGGTAAGTTGTTAGAACATCTTGAATATGATATAGATGCTCTTGAGATATGGGCTCCTTATATTGATCAATATGAATTGTGGAATTATTATGGTGTTATTCATGATGGAGACATACGTACATTTGATTATTCTAATTATGACTTTCTCATTCTAGGAGATATATTAGAACATTTAACAGCTGAAGAAGGACAGAAGCTTATACAAGATGTGAAGAATACTGGGAAGCAATGTTTAGTTGCTATTCCCTATATGATGGAACAAGGAACATATGAAGGTAATACATATGAAACTCACCTACAACCAGATTTGACAACAGATGTGATGAGTGAACGCTATCCCACATTAGAACTTCTCTATGGGAATATGTGGTATGGGTATTATATAGAAAGAAAGATGATTGATAAAGCTTTTGTATTATATGCTACAGAGGCTTATTATGATATTATAACAGCTTGTGTAAATTCTCTAGTTACATTTAGTAAACATCCAGTGTTTGTATACATGCTCAACTCTGATGCAAAGATATATAAAGCCACTACCATCAGATGGGATTGTAATATCAAAGAGATAGAATATAACACTAAGGATCAATTCTATATTAATAGAACAGATGATAGGATATATAACATCCTTATAGAGCGTCCAATGATTGTTAAAGACTGTCTTAAATATGCTAACACAGTGGCTTATGTAGATAGTGATAGTGTAGCTACACCACTAGTAGATAGAATATTTGACTTCTCTATTACTGACTATCCACTATTTGTAGATAGTATATATGATGTCATGATGTTAGATGGGAAGGCCAATCTTGAGCTTCCAGCTTGTGAGTTCTTTGATGCAGAGAGAAAGTCTTATAGACAAACAGGATATTTTATAGCTAATCAGGATTGTGTACCATTTTTAGATGAGTGGTATTGGATGTGCACTCATCCTACAATTAAAAAAGATTTTAAATTTTATGCTCCCTTTCATGAAGAAACTATTGCAAATGTTCTCTTGTGGAAAAATGGACATACAGATTGTCTACCATATTTATATACTAATGCCAGTCTTGATATCCTTAATAAGATAGATGAATATGAATTTGATAAGGAGCATTGGCAGTGGTTTAAACTTCCTAAGAAAGAAAATCTATTGTTCTATCATGGAGAAAAGAGACCAGATGTTATGTACAAGATGATTGATAAGCTTAAAGACAAAAAGCTAAATATAATGTTTTTAGCTCCACATCTATCCACAGGAGGAATGCCTGCTTTCCTTCAGAAAACTGTAGAGGTGCTACAGAATTACGTACAAATAAGTGTAATAGAATATCAATGTCATAGCTTAGACTATGTTGTACAGCGTAACGCTCTTAAGGAATTAGTAGATGTATATACATTATATGAGAACAAAATGGAACTATTTGATCTCATCTATCATATTCAACCAGACATTATTCATATACATGAGCCAGCTGAAAGATTTGATAGAGAAATGATTACAGAACTATACAATCCTAATAGAACTTATAGGATTGTAGAAACCTGTCATGATGTGAGCTTTGATCCTAATGAAAAGATATTTCATCCTGATGCATATGCTTTCTGTACACCATATCATCTAAAGACATTTGCTAACTTACCATCATATAAAGAGGTGATTGAGTTTCCTATAGAGAACAATGTTGTATCTGATATAGTTAAACATAAAGCAAAGGTTAAATTAGGAATCAGTTTAGTTAGGACTAATGTATTGAATGTAGGACTGTGGACACAAGGTAAGAATCAGGGAGAAGGACTTGAGATAGCTCGTAACTATCCTGATATGAATTTTCATTTTGTAGGTAACCAAGCTGTTAATTTCAAATACTACTGGGAACCATTAATGAAAGACCTACCACCTAATATAACCATATGGGGAGAAAGAGCTGATACACAACTATTTATGGAGGCTACTGATATATTTATGTTCAATAGCACATGGGAATGTAATCCTCTAGTTCTTAAAGAAGCAATTGGTTATGGCTTACCTATTGTAGCTAGAAACCTAGAGCAGTATGAAGATATGTTTACTGACTACATACAGCCTATAGATACAAACTTACATGATATAAAAGCTACATATAGTATCCCAAATCAATTAGATGATTATACAAATGCCTATAAAAACTTTTATAACACTATAATGAACATTCCTCTTCAGGAACAAAGAGTGGATATTACACAGCATTTTGTTATTCAACCTTTTCTAGAAATAAAAGGAGTGAGTAGTAGTCTGTTTAAAATTTGTTTTTATGAAGAAAATAGTAGTCTTTCTACTGAATTTAATATAAAAATAAACCATTGGGTTAAATTAAATAGAGAGTATTATACCAAATGGACAACAAAGGTTTGGCAAGATGATAAGCTTATATACAATTATATATTAGATTATACAGGTAAGACAGTGTTTATAAATTTTGATAGTGAGAGTCTTGGAGATACACTAGCTTGGATACCTTATTGCTTAGAGTTTAAAAAGAAACATAATTGTATAGTGGTTGTGTCCACTTTTTGGAATAAAATACTGGACTATCCTGAGCTTGAATTTGTAGAACCAGGATCTACAGTGAATACATATGGACAATATGTTCTTGGTTGGAAATACAATAGTAATAAAGAACCAGTTTTACCAAACACTATTCCACTTCAACAAGCAGCTACCAACATCTTAGGTCTTGATTTTCAAGAGATTAGACCTAATATAAAGTTTGATCGTGGTAATAATAAGTATGGTAGGTATGTTACAATAGCTACCAATTCTACCAGTGGATGTAAGTTCTGGACCAGAGAAGGTTGGCAGGAAGTGATTAACTATCTACATGATAAAGGATATCAAATTATCAATGTATCCAAAGAGAATAATCCATTTGATAATTGCATTAAGATAGATGATACAAGCATTGAGAACACCATGAGTGTAATCTATCACAGTGAATTTTTTATAGGACTTAGTTCAGGGCTTAGCTGGTTAGCTTGGGCTGTAGGAACAAAGGTGGTAATGATCTCTAATTTTACCAACAAGGACCATGAGTTTCAATCTAATTGTATTAGAATTACAGATGAAAGTTTATGTCATGGATGTTGGAACAATCCTAATTTCAAATTTGATAAAGGAGATTGGGATTGGTGTCCTATTAATAAAAATACCCCTAAACATTTTGAATGTCATAGGGGTATTAAAGCAAGTAGAGTGATTAATGAACTATTTAAACTCGTTGGTTAAATCAACAATAGCTTGAGAGATAACTCCCCATTTCATACCTTTTAAAAGCTCTTTTAAATCATTGTAATCAGCATCTTCAAGAGAAAGTTCTGCTGTTATAGCTAAAGAGTTTTCAAGATCAGCTTCTTTTATTGAGAATGTTTCTTTATGAGCATCTAATTTCTCAAGAAGTCTTAACCTTTTAATCATTTCATCTACATTAAAACCACCCTCTTTTGGGTTGTTTATTGTTGATTTAAGTAGATCATATGTAGTTAAGATTGTATCTCTACCACCAATGTTTTCTTTAATCACCTTTAATTTAACTGTTTTCATAATGTTTTGATTTTCCTACAAAGCTATTTTAAATAATTTAATTTACCAAATTATTTTAAATAGTAGTAGTAGTAGTGGTGGTTAATGGTTCTTCAGTGGTGGTAGTTGTTGTTGTTTCCACTGGAGCTTCAGTTGTTGTGGTTGTTGTACTTGGTACTGGTGGCACATAATCTCCTGTAATAGTAAGATTTAATTGTGCTGCTACCCAATTCCAAGCATAATTATCTGTCTGCCATTGTGTATAAGCATCTCCTGTCATTGTTAAATTTCCTTGTGCTAATGTGGTGGAAATATTACCATCTGCTGTTTCTGCTAATAAGCCATACCAAAAGGTAGCTGATGTATTTAATGTTACATTAATCGCATAAGTATTTAATACTTTAGCTTCGTCAATTTGACCATTGTTCCAAATTGATACTGTTTCGATTGTTTTCATAATTTTATTTTTTATGGTGAAGTTGAAGATAAGTTAATATAATAATCTGTTCCGTCAATATTTACTGTCCAATATCCTGCTGCTGTTACTGCTAGACCTGCTTGTCTTGCTCCAAATTTCATTTCTCCTGCTGTTGCTGTTGTAGGTGCTGCTGTTTTTATTGTACTTGAGAATGTAGCTGCTCCTGTGGAGGCTATGGTAAAATTATTAGCACTTTGAGCAGAGTTAAAAATATTAAAACTATTTGTAGCAGTATCTAAATAAAGTTGAAATTTATTTGTACCATTATTTCTATATTGTAATTGTTGAGAACTTACACCTGTTACACTATTTAAAGCAACTGATGCATTTCCACTAATTCCTATTTCACCTCCTGCCGTTACACTACTAGAGAATGTAGCTGCTTGAGTTCCTGAAAATGTTAAAGCTGCTG
>Ga0209596_1003283_pt1 | contig 12811 bp, 10 predicted proteins | sample M_130807_MF_Meta_FD_187314 | JGI IMG/M metagenome (GOLD analysis project Ga0209596, IMG submission 187314) | Freshwater microbial communities from Lake Montjoie, Canada to study carbon cycling - M_130807_MF_MetaG (SPAdes) (version 2) | ecosystem: Environmental > Aquatic > Freshwater > Lake... | reverse complement strand
CAATCCCTTTTGGGATAGGCTCTAAGAAGTGCATAATGAGGAAGCCAAGCAGATAGGCACCCCCCCCATCAGGAAAATAGACCAATAGCTTCCGGTGGCCTGCAATATATGCCCCGTGGCCTGGGCAAAAATAATAGAACCGATTGAACCAATTAAGCAACCGATACCAACCACTGCGCCCACCGCCTGTTTAGGAAACATATCCGATACGCTGGTGTAGAGATTCACCGACCATCCCTGATGAGCCGCAACCGCAATGCCGATCAACCCCACCGCCAGCCAAAGATTAGAGACGTTAGAAACCAGCAGAATAGGTAAAACGCAAATGGCGCACAGCAGCAGCGTTAATTTACGTGCCTTATTGACCGCCACGCCACGATTCACCAGCCAGGCAGGAAGATAACCGCCCCCCAGCCCACCCAAGGTGGCCAGAATATTGATTAATACCAGCGGCATGGCCATGTGCGCCATATCAATACCGCGGGCGTCATGCAGCCATTTTGGCAACCAGAAGAGGAAAAACCAGAAGATCGGATCGGTCAGGAATTTGCACAGTGCAAAAGCCCAAGTCTGGCGGTGCTTCAACAGCCCTAACCAACTGACTTTTTGCGGCGCCTGCTCAGCCACTTCTGGGGCATCATCCTGATTGATCCAGGCTAACTCCTCCTGATTAACTTTTTTCGTCTTGCCCGGTTTACCGTATAAAAATAACCAGAAAACAATCCAGATAAAGCCCACGGCCCCCGTCACCACAAAGGCTTCACGCCATCCCCATTGCAGCGCGATCCAGGGGATAATAATCGGTGCAAAAATGTTACCAACGTTAGAGCCTGAGTTAAAAATACCGGTGGCGAAAGCACGCTCACGTTTAGGGAACCATTCTGCTGCCACCTTGACCGCAGAAGGGAAGTTGGCGCTTTCCCCCAGGCCCAGAAAGATACGGGCGTAAATAAATCCCACTACCGTACTGGCGGCGCCATGGGCCATTGCCGCCACGCTCCAGATCGCCAGGGCAATCGGCAATACCAGCCGCGCACCATATAGATCGACGATCCGGCCACAAATAAATAAACCTAAGGCATAGGCGGCCTGAAACGCGGTAACGATATTGCCGTACTCAATTTCACTCCAGCCGATGTCTTTTTGTAACATCGGGGCCAATAGCCCCAAAATAGAACGGTCGAGATTATTAATAGTGACAGAAAAGAACAGTAATGCGCACACGGTCCATCGGTAGCGGCTCATGGTAACGCCCGACTTTACCGCCTGTTCACTGAGCTCGCTTCGTAATTCACTCATCGTATTACCCTCCAGTGCCAGATAGAAACAGCCTATACCCGTCATACTTCAAGTTGCTTGGGTGTTGGCTGCCTTCGTTCACCCTAGTCACATAGTTTATCTATGCTCCTAGGGCTTCACTCAGTTGCTGCCTGCAATCAACTCGAATTATTTCGGGTATAAAATCACGCCATTCCAGTCTATGGGGGCGGTTTAAAAACGTAGACGGGCACGAAATAGAATTGAGAACTCAAAAGGCGTCCGATTATTTTTTGTGAGCCACTTCGCGGTTGCCAGAGGTTATTGTGATGCAGATCGCGTCAATAAAAATAACTCTGTGATGAATATCACTCTCCGAACCGGCTGAATTCAGACGTTAATCACGATTTTCTTTTTTCATCATGACTTATTTCCAGGCCATTAGCCTAGACTCCGCAACCGCAAGGCGACAGCGGTTATTCTCCAGCAATACTTTAGCGCTGAAGGGAAATACCATGCTTGAAAAGTCTGACTTGGCCGAAAATGCCGTTGAATGCCTGCATAACGAACAATACGATCGTCCCTATAACCGGCAGAATCTTAATCACCACAACCTGCTGTTCTGTGGCGGCCGAGAGCGCGAAAGCCTTGGCGGAGAGTGGCGCTTTACCTTGGATCTGCACGATACCGGGCTGAGACAGAAGTGGTTTTTGCTGCAACCGAGCAACGCGGAAACACGGCGAGATCCCTATGACTATGACCCATTCGCCGGGGAAACCATTCCAGTCCCCAGTTGCTGGCAGATGATGAAAGACAAGTGGTTTTATTTTGAAGGCAGCGCCTGGTATACCCGTGAGATTGATTATGTAGTGCGTGACGAAGATGAACGCGTTTTCTTGCGTGTTGGCGCCGCCAACTACGACTGCAAGGTATTCCTCAACCATCGTTTTATCGGTAATCATTATGGCGGCTCAACGCCTTTCTGCGCGGAATTAACCCCGGAACTGCAACCGGGTAATAATGTCCTGATGCTGTGCGTGAATAATAACCGCACCACCGACAGACTGCCGCTGCGTAATAATGACTGGTTTAACTACGGCGGAATTTATCGCGAAATCGATTTGATCCGCACGCCAGCAAGTTATATCCGCGATCTTTTCGTCTATCTGGTTCCTGATGGCGGTTACAACCGCATAGCCGTCAGGATCGCCGTTGAAGGGCAGGCAACGGAGGTTAATTTTACTTTAACTGAGTTGGGTATCAGCCAAAGCTTACCGGTGGTTGAAGGGGTCGCCGAAGCTACCTTCTCCGTGCGGCCGGAGCTCTGGTCGCCCGAGCAACCAAAGCTCTACCAGATTATGGCGTCACAGGGGCGAGATTGGGTGAGCGATCGCGTGGGTTTTCGGCAGATAGAGGTGGTAGGCACCGATATTCGCCTGAATGGCCGCTCGCTCTACCTGCGTGGAGTTAACTGCCATGAAGACGACCTGCTTCTGGGGAAAATGACCAGCGAAGCCGATATTCGCCGCCGATTTCGCGATGCCAAGGAGTTGAACTGTAATTACCTGCGCCTGGCTCACTATCCGCACCATGAAATGGCCGCACGCATTGCTGATGAAGTGGGCCTGCTGCTGTGGGAGGAGATCCCGAACTATTGGGCTATCGATTTCAGCAACCCGGCCACGCAGCGCGATGCGCATAACCAACTGATGGAGCTGATCATACGCGACCGCAATCGCGCCAGCGTGATTATCTGGTCGGTGGGTAATGAAAACGCCGATACCGACGAGCGGCTGCATTTTATGACCAAGCTAGTTGAGGCGGCGCGGCAGGCCGATCCCAGCCGGTTGATTTCAGCGGCCTGCCTGGTTAACCATGCCAAAATGAAGATTGAAGATCGCCTGGCGGAACATCTCGATATCATCGGACTGAATGAATACTACGGCTGGTATGAAGAGAACTTTGAGGATCTGATCGCGTTGGGGCAAAACTCATCGCCCACCAAGCCGGTAGTGATTACCGAAACCGGGGCAGAAGGGGTTCTGGGCGATCACGCACCACAATCTGGCCCGTTCTCTGAACACTACATGGCGGAAGTCTATCGTAAACAAACCGCCTATCTGCCAAAACTCGGCTACGTGCGCGGCTTCACGCCATGGCTGCTGTACGACTATCGCTCGGAACGGCGGCAGAATCCTTACCAACAGGGGCTTAATTGCAAAGGGTTGATCGCCGCCGACAAACACACCCGCAAAGCGGCTTTTTACATCCTGCGGGATTTCTATCAACAACTCAAACAGGCTGACTAATCCTGACACAAGCTATCCGCCAGGTTGATAAGCCTGGCGGGATCGAACAGCATCGCCAGATAGTGGGGCTGCTGTTGATCCTCCTTCTCCAGCCATTCATCAATGCGCAGCGCCAACTGCCGCAGTTGCGTGATCTGCTGTGCCAGAGCAAATGAGGCGATGCCACTCTGGCTGCCATAGCGTTCAAGCATCAACTTCATGGCTACCCCTTTCGCCACGGCATCAAACATATCGGTGTAGTAGGCGACCCGCCCCCAGACCCGTTTGAAGAGCGCACTCTTTTCCTCAGCAATATCAACACACTGTAATAGCTGATGTAACTGGCTGCGGGAGCTTTGTGCCAGAAAAAGTGCCCGTTGCTTCTCTAGCAGCAATTGCTGGTACTGTTCGCGGCCAGTATCCGGGCTGTCGGTGGGGAAAAGTGACGATGCCCCCAGATACCCCTGCGCGTGGCGCGCATGCAGTTGCAGCAGTTTCACTGCCTGCGCATAGGTTTCCGGTACCTGGCTGTAGTGATGCAGAACGTGGCCCAATATATAGGGGGTTTTCTTCATCCATTCATAACTGCTGGTATATAACTGATGGAACGCGTTCAGTTCAGCCGTTTCCACTTTATGGTCCAGCATATCGGTTAACCAACAGTGAAACGCCTGTTTTTCTGACAGACACATTTCGCGGCCAAACATCGCCAGCCCATGCAGGTTGACGGAATTGACCGAGTTAATCAGCGAGCTGTTAGAAATCCATTCCCAACTGAGCCTGCCGGTGATGGCCTCCAGGCGATCGCCTGCCACGTTCTCACCCCAACTGAGCCGCCCCTGAATTTCCTCTAGCAGATAACAAGGCAGCAGTGTCCAACCATACTCCAAGCCCCACATGTCAAACTCGATCCACTTGATGCGGCCAGCCAACTGCGTAAGCAACGGGTTATTGGCAAATCCAGGGCGATAGCCGTTCGCCACCGCTTTTAATGACACCCGCACATCCGGCGGCAGCACCTGCAACGCACTGATCAATTGCCAGGGTGCGGCGTCGTCATCCATGTAATCACGCAACACCATTTTCTTACCCAGGCCACGAAGTGTTTGATAAAGATAGGGGAGCGTTGATGACCAGTTGGCGCGATAGGCCTGATGCCGTGGCAGATTGACAATCACCCCGTCGATACCGGGTAAATGTTGCAATGCTTCAACCAGCGCCTGCTGATAGAAATTTTTCCAGAACAGTTCATCGGCATGGCTGTTCTCTATCAAGGCATATTCAGGGTACTTTTCCTGTAATTTCCCGCCATGAGGAAAGGCTTCACCCTGAAGCCAAACGCCGATACCGGAGAGAGTGCAATAGCGGGACAAGCGCTGCAGATACAGTAGGCGCTCCTGCCGTTCACGCAGCAGGTTCTCCCGGCTATGCAGGCAATAAAGAGAGGGCAATACCAGTAGGGCTAATAGATCCTGCTGATGAACAACCAGACCGTTAAAACGATCCCGCTTCATGACGGCAATCACTTCCTGCAAATGTGGCCAATGCCAGATCAGCGAGGAATTCACTTCCAGTAAGCGAAGCGGGATCAGCGTTTGCACGGTTCTAGGTTTTACTCATTCGGTTTACTATTTCGGGCTTAGCTCAGCAGCAACCCGTCATCATCCAGCTTTTCGCCGCGCGTTTTTTCAAACATCTCCAGCAGATCGGTCACCTGCATGTTTGCCCGCTGCTTACCGCTGACATCCAGCACCACGCGCCCCTGATGGAGCATGACAGTACGGTGCCCGTGATCCAGCGCCTGACGCATCGAGTGTGTCACCATCAGCACCGTCAGTTGCTGCTCGGCAACAATACGGTCAGTCAATGCCAAAACAAAGGCTGCCGTTTTGGGATCGAGCGCTGCCGTATGTTCATCCAGCAACAGTAACCGGGAAGGCTGTAACGATGCCATCAACAGGCTCACCGCCTGCCGCTGCCCACCGGAGAGCAAGCCCATATGATCGCCCAAACGATTCTCTAACCCCAACTCCAGCGTGGCCAGCTTGTCACGGAACAGCTCGCGCTGTTGGCTTTTTACCGCGCGCTGAAACCCGCGGGCTTGACCGCGCTGCAACGCCAGCGCCAGATTTTCCTCGATGCTCAACCCTTCACAGGTCCCCGCCAGCGGATCCTGGAATACCCGAGCCACCATGCCAGCACGGCGCCAGGCGGGCATTGAGGTGACGTCCTGTTCACCAATAAACAACTGACCGCTATCGGGGGTAATATCACCGCTGACCGCATTGAGCAGCGTGGACTTTCCTGCCCCGTTGCTGCCAATCACCGTAACAAACTGCCCGGCTTCAATGTTCAGAGACAGGCCGCGCAATACCGGGTTCTCCAATGGAGTACCGGGATTAAAGGTTTTAAACAACTGCTCGGCACGCATCATGATGATCGCCTTCCTTGCTTGCTTTTCAATTTTTGTTTCAACTTCGGCAGAACCAGTGCCAGCGTAACCAGTACTGCGGTGATCAAGTTCAGATCCTGCGCCTGAAGACCAATAAAGTCGGCATTCAGCGCCAGCGCGATCATCAGGCGGTATAACAACGCCCCCAGCAACGTCGCCAGGGTGATTAAATAAAGGCTGCGAGCAGGCAACAGCGTCTCACCGATGATTACCGCCGCCAGACCAACCACGATGGTACCAATCCCCATAGAAATATCGGCACCGCCCTGGGTTTGTACATACAGTGCTCCGGCCAGCGCAATCAGCGCATTAGAGAGCGCCATGCCGATCACCGTCAGCCGATTGGTGGCAATACCCTGAGCACGCGCCATACGCGGGTTCGCGCCGGTCGCACGCAGAGCCAGGCCAACTTCGGATGTCAGAAACGCATCCAGCGCCACCTTAACCAGCAACACCACCACCAGCAGCAACAACGGCTGAATCAGCCAGGCATTATCTTCAACCTGGCTGAGGAAGGGCGTGAACACGCTCGGCAAGCCAATGAGCGCCAGGTTAGGTGCACCCATAATGCGCAGATTGATGGAGTACAGGGCAATCATCACCAGAATACTGGCCAGCAGTTGCAAAATACCGAGCCGCACATGCAGCCAGGCGGTCAGACAACCCGCGCCAGCCCCGGCTATAGCCGCCAGCCCACAAGCCAGCCAAGGATTGTAGCCACTGACGATCATGATTGCGGCAACGGCACCGCCTAAGGGGAAACTGCCGTCAGCGGTCAAATCGGGAAAGTTGAGTAAACGAAAGGAAATCAGCACCCCAAGCGCCACCAGCGCAAAGATCAGGCCGATCTCCAATGTCCCCATCAGGGAAATTAACGACATGCAAACCTCATAAAAAACCTTGGCCCACCAGATCTGGCGGGCCATTCCCTAGAATAAAAAATCACTTAACACGGAACGTTACTTGATCACTTCCTGCGCTGACTGCACCAGATCCGCAGGCAGGGTAGCGCCCTGCTTCTTCGCGGCGGCTGGATTCACACTCAGGCTGAGCTTGTTGCCCACCTCTGGCGCAATGGTGCCGGGCTTTTCACCTTCTAACAGGCGTACAACGATCTTACCCGTCTGCCGCCCCAGGTCGTAATAGCTCATCCCCAGCGCAGCAGCAGCACCGCGTTTGGCAACGCTGTTGTCGCCCGCGATCAGCGGGATTTTAGCCTGATTAGCCACAGCGACCAGTGACTCGTAGGTGGAGATCACGTTGTTATCGGTGTTGGTGTAGATCACATCAACTTTACCCACCAGGCTTTTCGCCGCTGGGCTCACGTCAACGGTGCGCGCTGCCGGAGCCTCAATCAACGTCATACCGCGCTTGGTTAATTCCTCTTTCAGCTCTTTAACCACCACCGTCGAGTTGACTTCACCAGGGCTGAACACCATGCCAACCCGCTTGGCGTCTGGCTTAACCTTTAAAATCAGATCCACCTGCGGGCCCATGGCGACGCGGTCAGAAACGCCGGTCACGTTGGTACCGCTTGGCTCCCAGCTTTTGACCAGCTTGGCGGCTACCGGATCCGTTACCGTCGTAAACACCACTGGAATGGTTTTGGTAGCGGCAATCACCGACTGTGCAGCAGGAGTTGAAATGGCCACTATCGCATCGGGCTTGTCACCAATAAATTTACGTGCGATCTGCCCGGCGGTAGCCATATTCCCCTGTGCACTCTGGAATTGAATCTTGACCTTATCCTTGTCATAACCTGCGGCTTTTAACTCATCAATGACGCCGTCACGCGTCGCATCCAGCGCCGGATGGTCAACGATCGAGACGATAGCCACCGATTTCGGCGTAGCCGCATAGCTGCTTACTGCAAATAAGGCTGCGGCAACGGCAACAAAAATCTTTCGATTATTTAAAAGCATAGGGGCATCCTTTTAGAGTTATAGTGAGCGCCTGAAATAGCGGCAAATCATCCTAACACAGTGTTTTACCGCCATCCACGAGCCTACATTCCGTTAACATCCAAAATCAGAAGAAATCATTTGATAAGCTGACTGAGATCGGTGATTCAGCTCACAAATCCCCGCGCTTTGGCTCGCCCCTTGCTTAATACCGGTCAGTTAAAGCACTTATTTAAAAATCGCAGTCACCACGTCCTCTTCACCCGCATAAGCGTAGCCACGGTACATCCCTTCACTGTTAAAGCTGAGGCTGATATTGCCTTTTGCATCAACGGCAATCAGGCCGCCCTCTCCGCCAATCGTCGGTAGCTTTTCCATCACCACCTTATCGGTAGCCTGCTCAAGAGTTAAGCCCGCATAGCGCATCAGTGCACAAACATCATAGGCAGAGAGCAGGCGCATAAAGGTTTCGCCAGTGCCGGTGCAGGAAATAGCGGCGGTGTGATTATCCGCATAGGTTCCTGCGCCGAAGATCGGGCTGTCGCCAACGCGACCTACCTGCTTATTGGTCATCCCACCGGTAGAGGTGGCCGCCGCCAGATTCCCCTGGCTATCGAGCGCCACCGCACCCACGGTGCCGAATTTCTGCTCTTCATTAATTGGCGCGGGTTGTACGGTCAAGGCTTCGCCACTATGATCGAGCGCGGTGCCCCCCTGATGATCCCGCACCCGATAAAGCTGCTCACGGCGCGCTTCGGTAGAGAAATAACTGCTGTCTACTCGTTCCAAGCCATGCTGCTGGGCAAAATCTTCAGCTCCAGCGCCAACAAACAGCACATGCTCGCTGTGCTCCATGACCGCACGCGCGGCCTTGATCGGGTTTTTAATCTGGCTGACGCAAGACACCGCCCCGGCTTCTAAATCTTCACCGCGCATGATCGCCGCATCCAGCTCATGGGTTTCCGCATGGGTAAAGACCGCGCCTTTGCCGGCGTTGAATAACGGGCAATCTTCCAGCAGGGTAACCGCCAGGGTCACCGCATCAACGGCGCTGCCACCCGCGGTGAGAATCTGCTGGCTCGCCAGCAAAATGTTGCGCAAAGCGGCATGGTATTCCTGCTCTTTTTCAGCGGTAACTGCCTGGCGGCTGATAGTCCCTGCGCCACCATGAATAACGATAACGGGTTTTATGGCATGCATTTGATAACCTTAATAAGTTGCTGATTACAGGCCATTGCTACCAATGGCCTGCGACAATCAATTAATTCTCTCAACGTGATGGCAAGCCACCTGGGTATCGCCAAAAGCGCGTAACTGCGGTTCATCGTGCTGGCAGCGCTCATCGGCAAACGGGCAGCGCTTATGGAACGCGCAGCCAGCAGGCAGATTTAACGGGCTGGGTAACTCCCCGGTGATTTTAATCTTTATTTTCCGATCTTCCGGGTGGATGGTCGGCGTCGCCGATAGCAACGCTTTGGTATAGGGGTGCAACGGCTGCGCATACAGCGCAGTTTTGCTGGCGATCTCAACCGCACGCCCCAGATACATCACCATCACGTCGTGCGCCACATGCTCCACCACGGAAAGGTTATGGGAAATAAACACATAGGTGGTATTAAATTCCGCCTGTAGATCCATAAACAGGTTCAGTACCTGCGCCTGAATAGAGACATCCAGCGCCGAAGTGGGTTCATCCACAATCACAATCTTCGGGTTGAGCATCATGGCGCGCGCAATGGCAATCCGCTGCCGCTGCCCGCCGGAAAACATATGCGGATAGCGCTGATAATGTTCCGGGCGCAGCCCCACTTTCGCCATCATTATACGCACCCGCTCTTCGCGCTCTTTGGCATTGAGTGAGGTGTTGATCACCAGCGGATCGCTCAGCTGCGTGCCAATCTTGCTGCGCGGGTTTAACGAGGCATAGGGGTTTTGAAACACCATCTGCACTTTGCTGCGCATCGCTTTACGCTGTGCAGCATTGGCTCCCACCACGTCCTGCCCGTCCAGCACCAGCGAACCCGAAGTCGGCGCTTCGATCAGGGTTAACTGACGCGCCAAGGTTGATTTACCGCAGCCGGACTCACCGACTACTGCCAGGGTTTTACCGGTTGCCAGTGAAAAACTGACGCCGTTGAGCGCCTTAACGCGCTGGGGTTTGCTCAAGAAGCCTTGGCCAACCTGATAATGACGAGTCAGATCGGTGGCCTGCAATATTGTTTTCATCGTTGACCTTCGGCGCTGAGAGGAAAGTGACACCTGACGGCATAGTGATCCGCCACCCGGAGTTCTGGCCGCTGGGTGCGGCACTGCTCCTGCACATAAGGGCAGCGTGGTGCCAGCAGACAACCCACCGGGCGATCGAATTGCCCCGGCACGATCCCCGGCAGGGTAAATAGCCTCTCCGTACCTTTGCTGTGCTCAGGGATCGATTTCAGCAACGCTTGGGTATAAGGATGATGCGGCTGGCGGAAGATCGCTGGCACCGCAGAGACTTCGGCAACCTGCCCGGCGTACATCACCACCGCTTTATGGGCGATTTCGGCCACCACTGCCAGATCGTGGGTGATCAGGATCAGCGCCATCCCCTGCGTTTTCTGCAAGTTCAGCAACAGCTCCATCACCTGCGCCTGGATGGTCACGTCCAAAGCCGTGGTTGGCTCATCGGCGATCAACAATTTAGGCTTACAGGCGATCGCCATGGCGATCATCACGCGCTGGCTCATGCCCCCCGACAACTGATGCGGGTAGGCCTCTAACCGGCGTGCAGGATCGGGGATCTCCACCAGCGTCATCAGTTCAATGGCGCGATCGCGCAGCGCACTGCCCTTCAGGCCGTGGTGCAGCGTCAGCACTTCCATGATTTGCCGGCCCACGGTGTAGCTGGGGTTGAGCGAAGACATCGGATCCTGAAAAATCATGGCGATGTCTTTACCAATGATTTTGCGGCGCTCGCGGGCCGACATATTCAGCATGTCATTGCCGTTAAATTGCAGCATGTCGGCAGACACCCGCCCCTGCTTTTCCAGCAACCCCATCATCGCCATCATGGTGACCGACTTCCCCGAACCGGACTCACCAACGATGCCGACGATCTCCCCCTCTTTGACGGTTAAATTCACATTCTCGACGGCGCGAAACGGCTTTGCCCGCGCGCCGAATTCCACAGAAAGATTACGAATATCTAACAGACTCATGGGTTCACCTTATCCAGCCTGCTTCAGCCGAGGATCTAATGCGTCGCGCAGGCCATCGCCGATCAGATTGATCGAAACGACGGACAGCAAAATCGTCAGGCCCGGCATGGTGACAATCCACCAGGCGCGCTCCATATATTCACGCGCCGAGGCCAGCATGGTTCCCCATTCCGGTTGCGGTGGCTGAATGCCTAACCCCAAAAAGCCGAGCGCGGCAATCTCTAGGATCGCTGAAGAGAAGCTCATGGTCATATGCACAATCAGCGGAGCCATGCAGTTTGGCAACACGGTGAAAAACATCAGGCGCAGCGTACCGGCACCGCCGACGCGGGCGGCGGTCACATAGTCGCGGTGCAATTCCATCATTACCGAGGAGCGGGTCAAGCGCACGTAACCGGGCAAGGAGGCAATGGCGATGGCGATCATCGCGTTGAGCAGGCCAGGGCCAAGCACCGCCATGATGGCAACCGCCAGCAGCCCGAGGATCGCCCCCGGAATCAAGGCAAACACCACCGCACAGAAGCCAATAAACAGCGATAGCCGCCCACCGTGCATCAAGCGGGAGAGAATATCGCGCCCCACCTCATCGGTGCCTAAAGGAAAAGCGGCGCTGCCGCCGGTTTGCCACATCGGTGGCTGCATTAAATGATCGCGGTATTGGGTAATAGGATCATAAGGCGCGATCCACGGGGCAAAAATTGCGGCAATCAGCACCAACAGCATGAAAAAGAACGCCACGGTCGCGCCACGGTTGGCGAAAAAGCTCTGATAAAACTCTTTCAGCGGCGAAGGGTAGCTGCTGGAGAGATCGTCCGGTTCTGCCGCCGTACCGAGAGTATTCAAAATAGTCTGAGTCATAATCAGGCCCTGTTAAGCGTGGCGAATGCGCGGATTAACCACACCGTATAAAATATCCACCAGCAGGTTGGTGATAATCACCAGCGTCGCCACCAGCAGAATACCGTTCTGCACCACCTGATAATCGCGGCGACCAATCGCTTCGATCAGCCATTTGCCGATGCCGGGCCAGGAAAAGATGGTCTCCGTCATCACCGCGCCGCCCAACAGTGAGCTGACGCTCAGGCCGATAATGGTGAGCACCGGGATCAGCGCGTTGCGCAGCGTATGGCCGAAGATCACCCGGAAAGGAGATAGCCCTTTGGCATAGGCGGTGCGTACGTAGTCTTCACGCAGCACTTCCAACATTGATGAGCGCGTCATGCGCGAAACAATCGCCAGCGGCACGGTAGCCAGCACGATAGAAGGCAAAATCAGGTGTTTCAGGGCATTCAGGAACGCCCCCTGATTCGCATCAGGATCTTGGTATTGCGCGATCAGCGAGTCGATCAGCATAAATCCGCTGTGCGGCTCAATGTCGAAATCCAGATCGATGCGCCCCGATACCGGCGTCCAATCCAGTTGTACCGAAAAGAACATGATCAGAATCAGGCTCCACCAGAAGATCGGCATGGAAAAGCCGGTTAACGACAGGCCCATCACACCATGATCAAAAATAGAACCACGCTTTACCGCCGCCAGCACGCCGATCGGAATACCGACGATAATCGCCAGGATCATCGCTAAGGTGGCCAATTCCAGCGTTGCCGGGAACAGGGTTAAAAACTCATGCAGCACGGTCTCGTTTGAGGTTAACGAGATGCCTAAGTCACCGTGTAGCAGGCTGAGCAGATAGTTGAAATACTGCTGCGGTAGAGG